>PDWJ01004576.1_pt1 | contig 12093 bp, 8 predicted proteins | sample 1430881 | NCBI WGS metagenome assembly PDWJ01 (sample SAMN01162460, study PRJNA174530) | Oral metagenome, whole genome shotgun sequencing project. | biome: Marine environment; feature: Marine mammal; material: Swab sample of the gingival sulcus; isolation source: swab sample of gingival sulcus... | reverse complement strand
CCGGGAAACCAATGAAACGCCTCCGCGGCCGAGAGCGTTTGCTTCAGTAGCGGCCCATAGGCGACGACTTTTTTCATCAAGGATCGGAACAAGAGCCGTGAATTTTTCTTGTACTATCTTTTCGTTCTCTATAGACATGCAGAAAAGATAACGTATTATGCGTATTTGTTCAATTTATTTATGGATGATTCCTTAGAAACGGTCTTTGATCAATTTTACGGCCTCATTGACCCAATCGCTGATGAGCCGTGACTGGTCCCGGTGGGCCTTGGTCTTTTTAAGCCGCTGAAAGATTTCTTCCCGGTTTTTTACGGCCTCCAGGAGGGGAATGGCTTCCATGCTGCCGATATTGGCAAGCCCGCGAATGGCAATCCGCAGGTTCTGTAGCAAATGGGGCATGTGGCGTTCGCTCTGCTTTAAAAAATACAGATCGGATTCCGGGCTGCCGTATTCATTGACCGCGCTGCGCAACACTGAACGCCCCACCACGGTTTTGATCAGGGAAAGAAAAATGAAGACTTCCCGCTCAAGTCCCAGCAATTCTTTGGCTGATATCCGGTTTTTTTTGGTCACACCGAATTCCAGGGCTTCGCATAAGGCCCGGTGAATGGCCCGAATCTTGTCAAAAGAGGCTTCCTGCTCCCTGTCCAGACGCCATGCGGCGTACTGGGCCACTTTTTTTTGCAAACCGTGTTGGTTGAACAGAATTTCTTCGGGTGTAATATCGATGTCCGCCAATGTCTGGTCATATTCATGCAGAATCAGGTTGGCCAGCATCAAGGCTTTTGCATCGGAGAACTGTATTTCCTCCGGATCCTTGAGAAAATCTTCCAACAGAATTTTGAATGCCCGCCTGGGCTGGTTCATCTTGGCCGTAAGCATCTGCAGGGAATTCAGAAATGCGGTCCGATCCGCCTCGACAATCACTCCTTTGAGGTGCCTCCACAAAAATTCGAATATCTTTTTCTCATACCGGGTGAATCGTGGAATCCCCTCCCCGAAATTCGATTTGAGGAATCTCCCTTCTTCATCGAAACACTGTTTCAAGGTATCCACCAATTGAACGGCTTCATGGATATCGATCCCGAAATCCTGGGACAAAATGACATAATCCCGTTCTTCGAAATGGATACGCCCGTGAACCATGCCGATCATTTTCCTGCGTGTGGCGGAACGGCCCTTGAAAAACGATACCATCTTGAACAGTTGCCGATGAACCATTCCCAAGATAGCGCCGTGGGTGCCCACCTGTGCATCAGAAGAACGAGAGACAAAAAGGTTGTCAAAAACGTCGTCACGGACCGTATCCAGCCGTTTTTCGAGATTGGTCAGCACCTCTTGGCGGGCATCATCGCTTTTCGGCTTGTTGTCGATAACCTGTAGCAGATTCGATGAAAGTCCCAACCGCTCCTTCAAATGGTGAGAATTAATTTTGGGATAATCATTCCCATATACGGATTTGATGACCTTGGCGACGGTTTCCGGAGAAGTCTCGGCACTGGCGATGATCCGCGCCACCTTGGCTTTCTCTCGGGAGAAGTGATTTTCGTTTTCTTCACGCATGAGCCAATCGACATTATTTATTTCGATTGGGGGCGGAATCAATTGAGCTCGAAGCTTTGGAAGACCGAAAATGGCATTGTACACGCTGGTATATTGACAGCCCTCCTCCGAGGCCTCTTTCTTCTGTATCCAGGCATTGACCCTGGTAACCAGATCGCGCATGGTTTTGGCCCCTAGGCGGTTGACCCCGGCCACCAGGGTCAGATTGGTGCTGAGGCTGCCCGTTTCATCAATGACCATTGGTACGACATCTTCCGTTCCGGTTCCCAGAACGATATCGGATTGATCCGATCGAGCATGGTGAAGGCGACAAAGAATATGCAGGCTCCGACGTAATCTGCCCAGCGAGTCGGTATCTTTTTCGGGGATATTGAGATACAAATTGTTGATCCCGCGTTCGGAAAAGATCCCAAAAGCATCCAGCAATTGGCCCATGAGGTGGGACAGCAGATGCCCATGACGTTTGACCATGGTAGGCACCATATCCAAATCCACAATCATGTTTCCGAACAGGATTTCGTAATCCAGATGTTCCGGGATTTCCCGGTTCTTGGAGACGCCGCGGTAACGGACCAGGAGCCGTCCCGCATGCTGGGGGAGTTGGGAGAGTTTGTCCAGGGTCTCAGCCAAACGGCCGAAGGTTTGGTGCTCCTCATCCTTGCCGGTGTCCAAATCCAGGCGTTGCGAGTACCCGGCGATATGGTTGACGATCTCACATAGCAGAATCCGCCATACATCTTGCTGCTTTTGCTCCTCTGCCAGGCTGTCGGCCATCATTTCGGCGGCTGAACGACCCTTTTTGTGGGTCTCGATGCCTTCAAGCTCGGCAAATAGCTGCTCTGCAGCGTCGTCCAGTTGGATATCTTTTTCAGTCATCAATCTCGCCCATACCGTACTGGAAATAATTGTAAGCGTTCGCAGAGTACCGCATCTGCATTGTTACCGGGCACTTGAAGGTTGATCCAATGATTCAAAGTCATATTCAGTCAATAACATAGTTGTATAGAAAAGGTAAATCGAAAAGCGGGCAAACGCCCTGACTGCCGTATTTGCACATGCACCATCATCTTTTTGAAATTGTCATGAGCGCTTGAAAAGCCGCCATCCCTTTGATACCTAAGGCGGGAAACCCGCAACCAATAGAAGACTTAGTGCTAAGTGCTGAGGACTGAGTGTTGAGGCAGGAAACCCGTAAACCATATACCCCCATTTTCTTGTTTTTTTGACAGAAACTGAGGTGTAAGGCACTAAAATAAGGTACCTGTTCACGGGGTAGAAGCAGTCAATGCCTGTAAAGCACAGCCGGTAAGCGTTTACTCAGGTGCCGTAAATGCGCGGCTTCGGGCACGCAAGACGTATGAGGCATACTTCAAGTGCCCGGTAACAAAGCAGATACGGTGCCCTGTGAACGCTTACAAAATAAGCGTACCCACCAACCCGTCGAACAGCCAGGGATAAGGTATCCAACGCCGGTACACGGTTGCCCCGTGAAGAAAGCTGCGCACAACAATGACAAAAAAAGCGTCTGAATTGATCAAATCCAAAGCCCTCGAAGCCAACCTGGCCAGTACCCTCGTGGACGTGGCCATCGATACCCGCTACGCATCCATACAGGAAGTTATGTCCCGCTATTTCGGGTTGATGGAAGGGGTGAACACATTCTTGCGTGAATTGAGCCATCCCTATCGTAATTGGCAATTCATCGTCAATGAAGCGCGAACCTATGCCCTGGACTATTTTCACCTGTTTCAGGCACACCCGCGCGGGGTCGAAGCCGCAGATGCCATGGTGGGGATCTTTCGTGAGGTCATCGACGCCGATGTGGCTAACGATGTACACACCGATGCCGCCGACTATTTGCTGCTGTATCTACAGCAAATTATTGGCAACGCCCGCGACCGATTGGCCGACTTCCTTCAGGTTCTCGACACAACGTTCAAATGGATAAATGATTGTCCGGATGACCGGTTCTTTCTCTTCGTAAAGAGCTATTACCCCATCAGGCGCATCCTCCGGCTGTTAGGAGAACGCGGCAACGGAATTGTCGAGGATTACACCGTTCTCAATCGTCTGCAGATCCGGACGCTCAACACCACATACGCATTCTGGTGCCAGCTCAAAGACCCTTGGGAAAGTTTCCATGCCGCGGCGGGGTCGATCTGCGATCCGGAACCAGTACAACATTGCTTTGCCGACGTATCCCACGATGTCCTGCATCGCCTGCAGGGACGCCTGAATCAGACCATTCCCCATCTGGGCGAAGACAACGGCCGCGAAATCTTCGATCAGCTGCTCCGTTTCACCGATTTCAGCACCATCGTAGAGCGATATCGCAAACTGCCGCAGATGTTGCTGGACGTCGGCCTTGCCGACGGCCAGGGAAACCAGTGGAAGGTCATTTTTCTTTTCCATATCATGGGCATTTCGGGGCTCGACCTGATCCATGAAGAGGCCTTGCGCGATATCAACCGTACCGTCGGTTGGCTGATTGAAAACGAAAATTCCCGGCACGTCGGCAAACTCATTGAGACCACTTTCCATATTCTGAAAACCCGCATGGCGCAGTTCCCGGCAACCGCGTTGACCTGTGTTCTCAATATGGGCCAGGCGGTCTACCAGACCGATGAAATCGATCTGGTGAATTTTTTCATCGATCGCGTCGTCGATCTGGGATTTCAGACGCCCATGCTGGGGGGTGTGAGCAATGACTGGCAAATCCAGGTCAATGCCGCACATCTGCAAAATATCCGCACCTGGCTGGAGCTGATCGAATGCAAGCCCCGGTGGTCATCACGTCTGCTTTCCTGTCTGATCATCAAGCTGTCCCTGGGCGGCATTTTTATCAAAGATACCGACCTTTTTCCCAAAGACATCACGTGTTTTCTCAACAGCGAAATCGCCCCGGTATACAACCTGGCCAAACAACTGACGCGGCTCTTCCCCGCATTTTTTAACGAAATCGGTGCCGAAGGAGTACTGCGTGACATCTCCACGCAGCTGGATGAGATTACGCACCGTCGGGATATTCTGATTCATTTTCTGCGAAAGCAGAGTCATGTGGAAAGTTCAAACCGGATCGTGCGGTTCATGCAGTCAGTCCTGCACTTCTGGAAAACCCGTGATAAGGAGCCGCTTAAGCCCTACGTTCCACCAAACATCTACGAACGGATCGACACGCGCGGTGAGTATATCGATGGGGTTCACGCCATGTTTCGCCATCTGGAGAAAAAAGGGATGGTGCTTCCCGATGAATTGCTCATTGAAAAAAACGAACGATTGCGTTCGCTGCTGGCCGAAGTGTCCGACGCCGATCCCGTCGATATGGAGCGGGTGGCGCTCATCGCCGAATTCTACAAACTGCTGGGCCACAAGTATCAACTGGACCATAAGTTCCTTCGCCACCATATCGACCAGTTGGACCGGGAATCATTCCCGAACCTGGACCGTCTGAAATCCGCCCTGGATGCGTCCGACCTCAAGCAACGGCTGTTCATGCTGATGGACTACATGGAAGGCCTCAAAGCGATCATCTTGTCCGATGAAACCTACGAAATTCGGGCGGATATTTACAAGAAACGCCATATTACCATCGATATTCCCTCCATGTACGGCAGTTACCACGAACGAAAATTCGATGTGCTGGGTCTGACATTCCGAATAGAATCCCTGACCAATGTGTTATTCGAAGAGCTGGTGGACCAGATCAACCTGGGGTTGATCACCCGGGCCACATTCCATGATATTTACGAACGGCTGAGCCTGTTCGATAAAGCGCTGCGGCTGGATGGCATCAATTCCGTCGAATTCGAGCGTCAACTCGACCTGCTGGCCCACGCCCTTGAGGTGAGGGGGTTCACGTTTACCCAATACCTGGATATTTTCAAAGGCTTCGCCGTGGCCGTAAAAAATATCATCAACGATCACTTCAACAACATCCACGGTCAGAACCTGACGCGCATCCTCGCCCATATGCCCGCGGACCGCATCCTCGACAAATACCTTCCCCGGGGCGACGTTGTGGATGCGGAAAAGCTTAAACACCGTGTCTCGGAAATCTTCTTCCGGGACCGTATCGCTACGTCACTGGGTCTTCAGCAGCTGGACCTGTTTCTCTCCCGGATTCTCAATACGCTGTTTCACCAGTCCAACATGCTGCCCAAGGACAAACTGCATCTGCTGCTCAATTACGACCCCCAGCGTATCATGACCGGCATGGGAACGATCAACGACAATGCCGTGGGCATCATCTATATGGGTAACAAGGGCTTCAACTTGCTGAAGTTGAGGAACCTAGGTCTGCCCGTGCCGCCCGGGTTCATCGTCACCACCGAGGCTTTTCGCTGCCGTGCGCTCATCGACGGCTTCGCGCCGGTCAAAAAAAACTTCGAACAGCAGGTCCGCCAGCATATCACCCGGCTCCAGAAAGCCACGGGGAAACGCTATGGGGCTCCGTCCAACCCACTGCTCCTTTCCGTGCGCAGCGGTGCCTCCATCTCGCAGCCCGGCATGATGGAAACATTTCTGGATGTCGGCATGAACGATGAGATTACCGCCGGGCTCGCCAGTCAGACAGACAATCCATGGTTCGCCTGGGACAACTATCGCCGTTTCCTTCAGTGTTACGGCATGGCCTTCGGGCTGGCCCGGGATGATTTCGACGTCATCATTGCCGATTTCAAGAAGCGGCTGGGCATCCCTTTGAAAAAGGGTTTTACCGGCGAGCAAATGAAAATGGTGGCGCTGGCCTACAAAACACGAATCCAGGACGAGGGCATCACCATCCTCGAAGATCCCCTGGATCAGCTGTTCATGACCATCAACATGGTTTTCTCCTCCTGGGAATCTCCCCGGGCCAAAACCTACCGGCGCATCATGGGCATTTCGGACGATTGGGGAACGGCCGTCACCGTTCAGCAGATGGTCTTCGGCAACGTCTCGCACCAGGCGGGGTCGGGGGTTTTCTTCACCCACAACCCCCGCTGGTCCGGCGACACCCTGAGCCCATGGGGAGATTTCACCCTTGAAAACCAGGGAGAAGATGTCGTTGCCGGTCTGGTCACGACCCTGCCCATTTCGGTCAAGCAGCAGGAAATCGAAATGCGCAATACGGATATTACTCTGGAGACCCACTTCCCGGACATTTATGCCGCCATCCGCAAATGGGCTGCCAAACTGATCTATAAAAAGGGCTGGAGCCCTCAGGAGATGGAGTTCACTTTCGAAAGTGGCTCAGCCAAGGACCTGTATCTTCTCCAGACCCGGGACATGGCCATCCGGGAACGTAAATCCGTTTTGGCTTTCGATGTGGAGGCTGGTGCCAACGACCACATTTTGGGCCATGGCATTGGTGTCTCCGGCGGTGCCATGGGCGGCCGGGCCGTTTTTACACTCGAGGAGATCGACCGCTGGCGTGAAACCGAACCGGCTACGGCCCTGATCCTGATCCGCGGCGACACGGTGCCTGATGATATCAAGGAAATCTACGCCAGCGACGGTGTGCTCACCGCCAGGGGTGGACTGACCAGCCATGCGTCCGTGGTGGCCCATCGACTGGGAAAAACCTGCGTGGTGGGGTGCGGCAACCTGGTGTGCAACGAAAAAGAAAAAACGGCGGTTTTCGATCAAGTACTGATCCGATCGGGCGATCATATCAGTATTGACGGCCGACAGGGTTCCGTTTATCAAGGTGTGATGAAAATTCGGGAGACCTGATACTCAACAGCTCAGGCCCCCGGTTTTCAGAAAGGGGCAACCATGGGCGTCGAAACGATTGTGGAACTGGGACAATATGGTGTATGGGGGATTATTGTTATCGCAATTTACTTTTTGGCAAAAAGTGAAATCTATATCAAATATCCCCGCACAAGCAAACCACCAGCAGCTCCTGACGAGGGGGACAAATGAACGGCAACGAGATGAAACTCGGCATCAACGGACTGGGACGTATCGGCAAACTCAGCGTATGGCATCACGTGTCACGACGTTTTTTCAGCGAAATCGTGGTCAACATCGGCCGGCAGGCCGGTACGCGATTGGAGGACCTCGCCCACTATCTGGAACGTGACTCCACATATGGGGCCCTGCATATATTTCTCCACGGCCACAATGCCGATCCGGTTATCACCGATATCGACGACAGTCAGGGGACCATGATGGTGGATGGCATCCGTTTACGGGTCTTGCGAACGGCACGGATCCCCCACACCATAGACTGGAAGGCCCATGGCGTCCGCCTGGTGGTCGACACCACCGGACAGTTCCTGGATCCCACCCTGCCGGGAAATACGGCCAAGGGCTCGGTGCGTGGCCACCTTGAGGCCGGTGCCGAAAAAGTGGTCGTCTCCGCGCCCTTCAAAATTAAACAGGGTGGTACGCCCATGCCCGAAGACGCCATTACCACGGTCATGGGCGTCAATGCCAATGATTACGATCCACGGCGGCATCGAATCGTCTCAAACGCATCATGCACGACCACCTGTCTGGCCCACATGATGAAGCCGCTGATCAACGCCTTCGGCGCCGATCGGATCCTGTCCGCCTCCATGGCGACGGTTCACGCAGCGACCGGCTCCCAACAGGTGCTGGATCGTCTGCCCAAAGCCGGCAAAACCGATTTGCGCAAAAACCGGTCAATTCTGAACAACATCATCCTCACGTCCACCGGGGCAGCAAAAGCCTTGCGATTGGTAATTCCCGAAATGGAGCACATCGGTTTCATCGCCGAGTCGGTACGCGTGCCGGTAACATCCGGCTCCCTGATCATTCTGGTACTCAGCATCCAGGAAAGTCCTGCCGAAGAACCGGTGCGCCGCGGTGTGATCAATGCCATCTATGAGCAGGCCGCCCAATTGGACCCCAACGGCTACCTGAAATATACCCAAAAGCAGAATGTCTCTGGAGATATTCTCGGTGCGCCCCGGGCCGCGGCGGTGATCGAAGGCGACGAGACCCATACCCGTACGGCGGATCTGAGCCTGGATCTGGCCAGCATTCCCGGTTTTTCTCAGGCCCTTCTAAAAGAACTGAAGGATACGGTCGTCCGCGCACCGGTTACCCAGGCCGTCATCTACGGCTGGTACGACAATGAGATGGCCAGTTATGTGAATATGCTGGGAGACCGCACGGTGACCATTTCGGAAAACATGTAGAGAATACCCATCCGGAAATGCCCAATTTGCCGATTTCCGGGCAGACACCAGGGGACAAGCGGGTAAATCCGCTTGACGGTGCGACCATCCCGGCCATATATTGTTCATAGAATAAGCGATTGGCTTTTGGCCGTTAGCGCTTAGCCATTTTGTTTCAGATACTTACAAGATATCCGGGCTTAACCCAGCACGCGACGTTATGCTTTCGTTAACGAAACGGAATCATTTCACCAATTGCTAAAAGCGAACTCCTAATGGCTCAACTCAGGTTGTTGTAACCGGGGCGTATTCACGCTGATGGTATGTAAGGGGACGTCATATGAGCGAAAAAGAAAAATCCAGAGGAGAAGACCGTATCTGTACGGATATCCCCAAAGGCTTGTATGACCGTGTCGCGGAGTATTGTAAAACCCAGGGCATCTCCCCGAGCGAATTCATTTTCGATGCCATCAGCGACAAACTGCTTTCCATCCACAGGGAGCGGCGGCGCAGACCGCGGCTTTGATCCCACGGATATCATTTTTCGACAAAAAAAGTGAGCGATGACGGACATGATGAAACACCATCGTCGAATCAGCCGGTGTCTGTATCTTATGGGGATTGCTGTCATTGCGCTAATGGCGGGAAACGGATGTGGCCAATATCAATTAGCGGGATTCAATAAACACGCAGCTCGTGGTGATCACGCATGGATAGCGGGCCAGGCGATTGACTGCCGGCAACCATCCGAAACATGCAGCCGCCTGCATTGCTTCAAAGGTGAGGCCTGCCTCAAACTGGCCGACGCAGGCATCCGGCCACCGGTCAATTACCACTGTGCCATCAACGAATTCACCACAGGTCTGGCCCTGTTATCGGAGGAAGCAACCGGTAACGAACGGCTGCGCTGTCAGGAACTGCTCTGTCAGGCCCTGACCCATGCCCAACAGGCGCAGGTCAGCCAAACCGCAGATCGCGTCCTGGCAACAGCCAAAGCACTTTACCGTCTGTCACCAGGCAGCGTCCCGGCCCACTATTACCTTTCCCGGGCCCGTCTCATGGAAATACAAAACATGCCGCATCCCCATGGGACCGCCGCGCGTATACCGGCCTGTATTCGCCTCAAACGCACCACCACCGACGTATTGTCGATGATCCAATCGGCCGAGCATCAACCACCGCCCCAGTGGGATCGCTTTGCCGAAAAATACCAGCGCTTGGCCTTTGACCTGGGTGAGGCTCTGGGTATGCTGAACTGCCGATGACCATGGTTGCAAAAAAATGCCTCATCGCTCGCTGCGCAGACTTTCATACAAGGCAATGCCTGTTGCCGTGGACAGGTTCAACGACCGGATCGCGGCGTTGATGGGAATCCGAAAGCGACAATTTGGATAACGATCAAGAATACTGTCCGGAAGACCGCCGGATTCGGAGCCGAAGATCAGGAACATCCGCCGGCTGGCCGGCATCTCCCAAAACGACCGCGTTCCTTTTTTGGTAAACAGGGCAACTTCCGCATCTTGTGGTTTCAAGGCACAAAAAAAATCATCGAAGCAGTCCCAGAGCGCCGGTGCCACCTGTTCCCAATAGTCCAGACCGGCCCGTTTCACCTGCCGGCTCTCCAGCGAAAAACCCAGCGGACGAATCAGGTGCAGCCGTGCACCGGCACCCAGACAGGTGCGACCGATGTTGCCCGTATTCCAATGGATTTCCGGGGCCACCAGTACCACATGGCGCTCAATAACAGCATTGATTACAGGTACATCAGAATTCAAATGTTTTCTGCCTTTAGGGTCTGTCCGGTGAGCGGTTATCGCCGCCGCTGCCCGCAATGGGGGCAGTATTGGAAAGACGCGTCGGATTTTTTTCCGCAGGCCACGCACGGTGCATTGATCCCGGCCCTTGGCTGTGGCGTGGAAGGCGGGGGTGTCTCCACCGGTCGCTGGCAGTGTTCGCACAGGAGAAAAGGATCGCCCTGTTTCACCGGTATCAATGGGATGAAGAAGAGACTCAGGTAATGGTCGACCCGTGCGGGATACGCCTGAAGCAGACCACAGGCCGGACAGCGTTGCGGCTGGTCGTCTATCCGTCGGGTTTTAGGCTGTACGCCTGCGATCAGAAACACGGCTTTCTCCCCATATCCCCCGTCCAGGTTTTGGCTGTTGCCAGCGGAAATGGTATTGTATAAGAAAGAATTCCATAGTCAACATTGACGGATTCGTAAAAAACCGATATCTGCGTTACGCTTCATTCCTCGTCACTGCGGCGTACCCTATGTACGCCTCATTCCTCGGGATTTGCAAGCCTTGATCTCGGGCTTTTTACGAATCCGTCTGAAATTCAAATTGTTACGCGTTCATCAACATTCAAGCGAGATAAAAGGGCAATCCCATGGTCATCGATTTTCACGTACATACCTTCCCCGCCGAAATCCGAAACCACCGGGACCGGTTCTTCGATGCGGAGCCGGAATTCAAACTGCTTTACGAATCTCCCAAATCCAAACTGGTCTCGGCGTCGGATATTGTTTCAATGATGGACGAGCAGGAGGTAGACATATCGGTGGTATTCGGCTTTCCTTGGCGAACCTTCGATACCTGTCGGCGGAACAACGACTATGTGATTGAGGCGGTCAGCCGCTATCCGGACCGATTACGCGGTTTTTGCTGTGTGGACAGCCTCAATCCCAATGCCGCCGAAGAGGTGCAGCGCTGCCTGGATGCTGGCCTGAGCGGTGTGGGAGAACTGGCCTTTTATGGCTGCGGCATCGACGGGGAGTGCCAGCTCAGCCTGGGGCCCATAATGACCATGTGCCGCGAGCGCGATGTGCCCGTTTTGCTGCATACCAATGAGGAAGTCGGCCATCTCTACCCCGGTAAAGCACCCAACACCATGATTCAAATCTATGAGACCATGGCCCGTTTTCCGGAAAACACCATCGTTCTGGCGCACTGGGGCGGCGGTATCTTTTTCTATCATCTGCTGAAAAAAGCCGTCAAAGAGACGCTTAAAAACGTCTATTACGACACCGCGGCCTCGCCGTTTCTTTATGATAGCCGGATTTACAGCTATGCCAAGGATCTGGTCGGCATGAACAAAGTCCTGCTGGGCACCGACTATCCTCTGCTCAAACCCCAGCGATATCGCAGGGAAATGGACAACGCCGGGCTCACCCCGGCCGATGTCGATCTGGTATGCGGTGGAAACGCAGCCCGTTTGCTGAAGCTGAACATGAACGAAAAAAACTAACCCATCCTTGTGATGATAAAACAAAAAAATCTATATTATCAAATAATTAGTGCCTGACCGGAAACCCCAAATTCGAATTCGTGCGAGTTCAGCGGGTCGGTCAAATCTCCATGATCATCCACCCATTCTGTTAGAAAATGAGACGGACAATTAA
>PDWJ01012728.1_pt1 | contig 12094 bp, 12 predicted proteins | sample 1430881 | NCBI WGS metagenome assembly PDWJ01 (sample SAMN01162460, study PRJNA174530) | Oral metagenome, whole genome shotgun sequencing project. | biome: Marine environment; feature: Marine mammal; material: Swab sample of the gingival sulcus; isolation source: swab sample of gingival sulcus... | reverse complement strand
CCACTGAAAAAAGGGGACTGCTACTTTGCGTGCGCTTTTTTTACGATTTCTCTCTCACACCTGTGGATAAATCTCCTGTTCTGTTTTGCAATTAACTATATAAATTAAAAAGAAAAGGTGGTACTGCGTAGATAAATATATCATAGCATAAACTGATTGTCTTGACAATGCCCTTCGACTTCCTGACAACACAATCGAGAGTGCCAGTGCTACAATATTAAATTTTTATTAATAATGCCCAAAAGTCTTTATACTTTATCAATCTATTGTATAATAACTATAATCTACATTCAGTCTTTCAGTAAAGCGTTTGTCAGCGATGTCCGCTGCGCAAGATAGCCAATAAACTGATGCTCGCAATGATATGGAGTTATTATGTTAAAGCGTTTTACCGCAATTTTGTTAATTCTCTGCCTAACTGTACCGCTCATTGGCTTTTCCGATGCAACGTCAAACGATGGTTGCTGTGATTTAATGATCAACGATAGTTTGGTTGAATTAACGACACCACCACTATTGATTGATGGCGTCGCCATGTTGCCGATGCGCGAATTTTTTGAAAAACTGGGCGCAACTGTCACTTGGTATGAGCAAACCAAAGTGGTCACAGTGTACAAGTATAATATGCAGGTCAAACTGACAATCGATCAGTCAATTGCATATCGCAATGGTAAATCCTTTAATTTAACACACAGTCCGGTCATCGTCGCTGATCGCACTTATTTGCCGGCCAAATTTATCGCCGAATCGTTTGATATGCTCTACCAATTTAAAGATAACGCAATCACCTTAACCAAACGCGATGTTAGCAAAGTATATTTTATCAATTTTATGGAGTTTTCATCAATCGACCTAGAAGCGTATGATATGACAATGATTCTGCCCTACGGCTGGAACGAACTATCCGATAATCGCTTTGGTATTGAAAACGACATGGCTGACTATTCAATTAGCGTTCAGCAATACGATGCCACGCTGCCAAACAATACAGCATTGGCCGCTGAAATTAAACGCACATTATCAGATGAATACGGTAGCAGAATTAATTTTACCTACTATGAACCGTTTTACACAAGTGATCTGGTCTATTATTCGTTTGGCTATTTTTTGGATGGCCCTGAAACAGAGCGCATTGTCGACAATTACTTGCTAAAACACGAAAACTTTTACTACTTATTCAAATGCGATAGCGCCGCCGGTTCCGATATAACTTTTGTTCGCAATATGACATACAATATCCTCGATAGAATTCAGTTTAATTCCGACACCATCTTAACCAGCGACGAACACTATTTTGAATACGGACCATTTTTTAAAGCCAAATTAAGTTTAACCGAACCACTTAGCTCTAATATGGAAATCTACAATTACGTGCCTTTTTCAGGTAAAATAGGCGCACAGAACATGTATGATAATCTATACGCCATCGTCTCTAAAGACGATGAGCAAATGAAATTTAAAATCAGCATCAGTGATGACGGCAGCTTCCAAGCCAAAATATTCACGCCCTTCGGCATTGCCAAACACAATATCGCAATATACGGCAAACGCACAAGTGGAAAAAATGAACTTTTGCTTAGATTTAGTGCGCTAAATCTGTCGAATGAAGAAATCAAATACTTAATTCCATCGGAATACATTCAATCCAATAAGACAGAAGCACTGTCATTGGCTAGTTTTTTAACCTATCAGACAAACAGTTCATATATGAAAGCAAAATTAATTTTTGAACATATGGTAACGGATATAGCGCTGGAAAATGTGAAAAACCAAAACTCGGAAGATTTGCGTAATTCAACTGATGTTATCACCGGCCAACGTGCTACACCACTGGAAATGTGTCTTACCATGACGGCGTTATTGCGCGCTTCAGATATTTCATCACGCGTCATCGCCAGTTATAGCGATGGTCAAATCTTTTACGCAGTAGAAGCCAAGATCAATGGTTTATGGGTTGTCTATGACCCGGTTAATTATCTACTGCAGCAGCAAAGCAAGGCTACTGGCCAATTTAGTCAAACAGTTGCAAAGTTTAAGGATTTGGCCCCTTATTACTACATAAAAAACAATGTCTACATGCCACTGTTTAACAATTATCGCATTTTGAGTCACTAGTGCGCAGCTTTTTGTTCTTGACGCGCTTCAAGCGAAAGAAATCTTCGCGCTCTTTTTCCGCTAACTCACTGGCAATTTGCTTAACCTGCATTTGAAATTTGGGAATTTGAATTTTTTCCAATGAATTGGCACGCTTTTGAGTCTTGTTAATTTCGTTAGCCAATTTATAAATGGCATTTTCAATTTCGGCCAATTGATAAATAAGATATTTAATGCGATTAAACGACTTTATCGCCGTATCGAGCGACGGATTGGAACGAAAAAAACCATAGCTGGGTCGATAAGTCGTTTCTTTGTAAACAACCTCGGGAATTTCTACACCCATCACGCCGCGCATCCGCACATCAAAGGAAAGCTCTGCTGGAATGGCATAGGCAATATCGCTAACCGCGGCCGAACCCATTGTAATATTGGCGTATTCTAGCGCGCGGTATGCCTCGTCAAACAAACCGCTAATCTTGGCTTCAACTTCTTTGGCGCGACTAATCAATAGCATCATTTCACGTATCAAGACATTGCGTTTCTTGTCAAGTAGTTCAAAGCCACGCTCTGAAAATGCCAACATATTTTTTGACTTTATTAAATTGGCCTTAGAAGCAACCACTTTACTGGCCATCGTCCACCTGCTCGTGATAGAATTGAGCAATTGTCTCAGCATCAAGTCGTGTCAATTCAGTTTTTGGCAGCATCGACATCAACTGCCAAGCAATTGCCAAACTTTGTTCAATCGTTCTATTTTCATAATAGTCTTGCGCGACAAAGCGCTCTTCAAACGCCTTGCCAAACGCCATATACTTTTTATCTGTTTCCGATAAATCGTTCTCACCAATAATTTGCGCTAATGCGCGAATCGTTGGCACTTTAGAATAAAGCGAAAAAATTTGATTGGCCACATCGGGATGCTCTTTAGTGGTGTAACCTTCACCGATACCGTCTTTCATCAAACGCGATAAACTTGGCAAAACATTGACCGGCGGATAAAAACCGTCGTTTGCCAAATCGCGCGACAACACAATTTGCCCTTCTGTAATATAGCCTGTCAAATCGGGAATTGGATGAGATGTATCGTCGTTTGGCATCGTTAAAATCGGTAAAAAAGTAATGGTGCCCTTGTCTTCACCCATCATGCCGGCGCGTTCGTAAAGTGACGCTAAGTCGGAATATAAATAACCGGGATAACCCTTGCGCGATGGGACCTCCTCGCGTGCTGAAGAAATCTCGCGTAGCGCTTCACAATAACTGGTGATGTCAGTCATGACGACCAAAACGTGGTAGCCTTCCTCAAATGCTAGAAATTCAGCAGCAGTAAGCGCACAGCGTGGTATTGAAATGCGCTCAACAATCGGGTCATCAGCCAGATTTTGAAACATGACGACCTGTGAAGCAACGCCCGACTCGGCAAATGACTTTCTAAAAAAAGCCGCGTCGTCGTGCTTAACGCCAATTGCGGCAAAGACAACGACAAAGGGACGATCGACGTTATCAGAGACGCGCGCCTGACGAACAATTTGTGCCGCCAGTTCATTATGCGGTAGTCCATTACCGGAAAATATCGGCAACTTTTGACCGCGTATTAACGTGGTTAAGGTGTCAATGCTCGAAATGCCGGTCTGAATAAAATCGCGCGGATAGGTGCGCGCAATCGGGTTGATCGGCCGGCCATTGATATTGTATTTTTTATCGGAAAACACCATACCACCGCCATCAACCGGCTGACCAATGCCATTAAAAGTCCGCCCTAAAATATGTTTTGACAGCTTAATTTCAAACGGTTTACCGGTAAAACTGACCACGCTGTCGACTGTACTCAAACCGGCAGTGCCTTCAAACACTTGAGCCACTACAACATCGCCCTCCAGTTTAATTACCTTACCGGTGCGCTGTTTACCGCGGCTGTCGCGAATGTGAACGATTTCACCATAGCCAACACCATCGACGCCCGATAGAACGATCAACGGCCCGTTGACACCATCTAATCTAAAATATTCTTTATTCATATTATTATCCTAATATTTTATGCCAATCGACTGGCGTACATACTGACCGATTTGATCGGAAAATTCACCGCCCATATCGGGAATGGTCAGTATCATCGTGCCGCTAACTGACAGCTTTAAGGCCATAATCTGCTCATGTAGCGGACGCGCCAACTGATCGGTCAATAAAATTAAACCGATTGTTTCGTCGGCAATCGCTTTTTTAATAGCAACCATTGCCTCCGTCGCACTATCAACGATATGCGATTCAATACCGGCCAAACGCATACCGACTTTGGCGTCATTTGAATTGGTTATCAATAATGTTTTCATTTATAACTGACCAAGTATCAAAATCGATATGATCAGGCCGTAAATAGCAATACCTTCAGCCAGTCCGACAAAAATCAGCGTACGGCCCAATATTTTGGGGTCTTCACTGACTGCGCCGAGCGCTGACGAACCAACTGCGCCAACCGCATAGCCGGTACCAATGGTTGCTAGACCTGTCGATAATGCCGCGGCAATTAAGCCAATGCCCTTGTCGCCACTACCGGCCGCCTGTTCAGTTGCGGCGTGTACAATGTCAGGCACTAAAATGGCGATTGCCAACAGCATCAGTGGCAGATACAGCGCAATGTTAATACGCAAATACTGCTTCAATTTGCCACTGTCTGTCAGCGCCTGACGCTTCATCAAATAAATGCCCGCCAAGATGGTTAAGCCAACGCTAAACATTGCTAAAACTAATATTACCCTCATGTTTGCCTCCACTAATCGTATTTTTTCATCAATTTATCATAATATGTGTCAATTTCCGTCAACAGTCTACCGATGCCGCGCAAATCGTCATTCGGTATATTGTACTTCATTTTAATCACTTTATTATATAGTTCATCATCTTTTACCAGCGAAATCGGTATGCCCTTAGCAACTGCCTGCTTACCCTTGTTGTAAAGATATTGCATCAGCTCCAACATCAAAAACTGCTTGGCGATTGGTACAAAGGTATCTTGGGCATGAAAGGCATTTTGTTGTAAAAAGCCCTCTTTTAACACTTTGGCAATTTCCAACACTAAGCGCTGATCGTCCGGCAAGACGTCCTCGCCAACCAACTGAACAATGTCCGATAGACGGTTTTCTTCATAGAGTACACCGAGCATTTCACTGCGTAGTTTACTGTAGTCATCACTGACATTATCGCGGTACCACTGCGACAGCATTTTTAAATAGCCGGAATAGCTATCCAACCAATTGACCGACGGATAGTGGCGGGCATGTGCCAGATTTTTATCGAGTGCCAAAAATGCATTGACAAAGCGCTTGGTGTTTTCGGTTACCGGTTGGCATCTCCTCCAAGCGCCCCGATATTTCTCTAAGTGCTTCGGCCCAACGTGAGGTCGAGTCGGCCATAATAGCCACGTGATAACCCATGTCGCGATAGTATTCGGCAATAGTAATACCGGTATAAATACTGGCTTCGCGCGCTGCAACCGGCATATTTGACGTGTTGGCGATTAGAACCGTACGCGCCATCAGCGGTTTGCCCGATAACGGGTCAATTAACTTCGGAAAATCTTCTAATACTTCGGTCATCTCATTGCCGCGTTCGCCGCAGCCGATATAGACGATGACGTCGGCATCAGACCATTTGGCCAATTGATGCTGCGTCATGGTCTTGCCGGTGCCAAAGCCGCCCGGAATGGCAGCAGTGCCACCCTTGGCCAACGGAAAAAACATATCGAGTACGCGCTGACCGGTTACCAAAGGGCGATTTAAGGTCATACGTTCGCCGACCGGACGCGGTTCACGCACCGGCCATTCTTGATAAAATGGTAAAGTGATTTCGTGATTATAATCGTCAACAATCACTAAAGCTGTGTCTTCTAAAGCGTATTCGCCATCCTGACAAGCCGACTTAACCGTGCCCGTGACGCCATTCGGTATCAGTAGGCGATGCTCAATTAAATCGGTTTCTTGCGTCGTGGCAAAAATCTGACCGGCTGACACGCGTTCACCCGTGGCGACATGGTATTTAAACTGCCATTTTTTGGTGAGGTCAATACTGATTAAGCCAATGCCCTCGCCGATAAAGCCATCGTCGGACAACATGGCATCAAGCGGCCGTTCAATGCCGTCAAACATCTCACTCATGATGCCCGGCCCCAGCTTGACCGACAGCGGTTTGCCGGTTCCGGCGACGATATCGCCCACCCTAAGACCTTCTGTTTCTTCATATACTTGTATGGTGCCCTGATCACCGTTTAATTTGACCACTTCGCCAATCAATTGTCGTGGTCCAACCATTACCATTTCACGCATATTAAAGCTGCGCATTGGCTGTGCCATAACGACTGGACCATTGACCATGTTGACGCGACACTGTTCAGCCATATTAGTTCTCCATTTCTTCAAAAAGTGCATATAATTTGGCGCCGATGTGATCAATATTGGCATCTATCATCGATTTTAATGTTATATTATAACGCACATGTGCTATCGGTAGTTCAATGATAATACCGCCAATTTCCGCCGGATGCAATTTTTCAAAATCAATTTTAGCATTGCTATACTGTGCTGCTAAATCACTCTTTAACCAATCCCAGTCGGACTGATTGGCAAAGATAATCAAGTGTTCGCAGCCTTCCAATTGGTCGGTTAGTGTAGCAAGCTTTCCCTTGATAAAGGCCTGATAAGGCGTTTGATTAACAAATTGAGCGGCGCGTTCGCGAATTGCTGCCACTGTTTCATTGAGAATGGCCTTACGCATTTCCAAAATATCGCGTTTTGTTTCACTTTGCGCACTCGACAACGCCTCTTGCATGGCGTCTTTAGTCTGCGCCATACGCTGCTTGTAAAAGGCCTCAGCTTCATCTTTAAGCGCTTGCCTTTTGCTATCAATCTCTGCTGTTGCAGCGGCATCACAGGCCGCTTTAGCTTCAGCGTTTTGCTGCCGTATATCACCATGTACCAACTCGGCAAATTTATCTAATTTCTTTTTTATTATCGGATCCATTTAGCTACCCCTCCGACTCATTATCATAGTGCATATCTACCGCCATGCCGACAAACGGTTGACCGTCACCACTATAAAACTTACTAAACATTTCATAATAGACCAGGCGCAAGCCCTGAATAAAAACGATTAGCCCCTCTAAGCCAATGACCAAAGCGTTGCCCAGTATAAACATGGCTACGTTGCCAATGTCGTTTCCAATCATGCGCGCAATCGTCTGAAAAGCAATAAATAAACCGACGTGATTGAGTGCAAAGGCTCCCACCCTGATAAACGAAATGCCATTCGACAGCATGCCTAAAAAAGTCTCTAATAATTCAAAGCCTGCTTCGGTATAATAGGCTGCCGCACCTTCGTGATAAAGCGGTAGTTTCTTTGCCATATAATTGCTGAGCGGTTCGCGGATAATCAAAAGCAATACCGAGATGCCGACGACGACAACACCGAGTCGAATGCCCCAGTTAGGCCAATTGAAGTAGACCATACCGCCAATCGCCAGTAGTGCGATAAACAGCACTAAACCGTTAATGCCATTTCTACCAAAGACGCCCTCTTTGACGTCACCATTTTTTAGCTTATTGTAAATACTATAACCAAAACTAATCAATAAAAAGACGATACCGACAGCAATTGCCATCATCAACATCAAATTGGTATTTTCAATCGGCCGCAAAAAGATGCTGGCCAGAAAATGTAATCCCACTATCTCGGTTAAAAAATGTGAAATGGCATGCTCGATACCAAAAATAGAATCGTAAATGACACCAAAAATCATTGAGGCAAAGCCAATGCGCTTTAATACACCGGCAATTGAGGCCATTTTCGGGCGGCGTTTGATAAAACTACCAGCTAACCAAAAGATAAATCCCTGCCCTAAATCACCAAACATCGCCCCGAATAAAAACATATAAGACAGCGCCATAAAACCGGTTGGGTCAACCTCACGATAATTGGGCGTACCGTAAAGGCTAACCAACATTTCAAACGGCCTAAATAGCCATTTGTTTCTTAACTTGGTCGGTACGACGACCCCACTGACGGCATCGTCGTCATGCACTGCGCAGATTAAGTTAGCATCACCTTTGCAAAGCGACTGTTCAATAGTAGCAGCTACAGCGGTTGTCAACCAAAAAGCACAGACAAAATGGGTCTGATTATGCAGCAAGTTGATGACGACATCATCATAACTTGCCTCTAAATTGAGATGGCTATAAGCCTTAACTAACATCGCTTGATGCTTGAGCAAATACTGTTCAATATCAGCGCGCAAATCGGTAATTTGACGCTCGATATCAGCCATATCAGCTCGTAGGCGCTCCGCCATCTTAGCAGGATAATCCATATACTGCCATAGTATTTCTATCGGTGTAAAGTGCATTGATCGCAGCAAATTATCAGTTTGTTGACGTAAAATTTTTGGCGTAATAAAGAAGTATAATGCCTCACCAGCTAAACTGCCGGCGCGCAAGACCAGTGCATTGATGTTATCATAGTTCATTTCCAAGCGACGCTCATACTGATAGCTCATTTGGCCGAGTTGTATATCAAAATGCTGCAAACTCTGTAGTTTAGCCAAGTCAAAATCAACTTTGTCGAGCTGATCAACATGGCAAAATTGAGCAAGCTGCTGATATTTTTCATTCAATTCATTAATTTTAGCATTAAGCGCTGAAAAGTCATTATCCATATGGGTGACATCAGCAATCAAATCTTGTCGCGAATAAGCAAGGTCAATCAGCGAGTTGTCAACCGATAGCGGTAACTCGGTCTGTTTAAATAGGCGCAACAGTTTTTCTTCGCATTCTGACAAATCCTGCTTGGCAACAAATTTTTCGGTATCACCGCCCAATATCTCAGCCGGTATCTGCCAATTTTCGTTGTAGTTTTCGCGAATCACTTCCAGCCCAATTGCCGCGTCAGCGACATTGACTTCACCCATTGTAATTAACGATTTCAGTGTCTTTTCGGCAGCTGCTAGCTCGCCTACGACAGTGACCAGTTTCATTTTTTCAACCATTTAAGCTCCCTATAATCGCATTTGATCAATCAAAATTTCTGACCAAAAAACTGCGCGTTTGCGCTTCGTCCATCTGATAGCGTTTAGCCTCAATAATGGCAAATAAATCCCTAATTTCAAACTCCAAGGCATGTAAGTAAGCCACTGGTGTAATCAAATTGAGATGTGCCTCTTTAACTTGATGTTGAAAAATGCGATAAAGCGCCCGCTCCATATCGCGTTCAATGACCAAATCAATACGTTCATCAGCACCAAATAAATCGCTATAGCGGGTTGTCATTAACAGTTTATTGAAGGCCTTGTCATCAGCTGCATAGCAAAGTGCCTTTAGCTGTTTAAGGTTTAAGTATCTACCGCCACGCAAACAGTAATTGAATAATTCTTCAGCCGTTAAATCATAGTGTTTGATGCCGCGATAAATCCATTGGATATTCAAAAAGTCGACGTTACTGCCAAACGAGTTTTCCATAAATTCGCGCCCGGCACCTTTTAACTTTAAAATTCTGACATTAAGCTCTCAACCAATTTTTCGAGTGATGGCGCCTGCAATAATTGGTCAAAATTCTGTATTTGAAAATAGCGTGATGTCGTGATGGTCAAATCGACATTATCATCATAGACTTGACTGTAAACAGTGCGAATGACCATTTTCAGGCTCTCTATTTCATAGCGCATTAAAAGCGACTTAAAGAGACGACGCTCGGCGTCAATGACGTAGTACATCATCTGCTCATAGCGATCGAATAGGTATTGACGCAGCGCTCGCTCTAGGGCAATCATCCGAAAATCAGCCCGCTCGTCAATTTTGACGGCTTTGCCATAATCGGTTTTTTGTAGAATATAACTGATGACCTGATCTTCGGACTGCGCACGCAAAAGCGCCTCATAGTCGGCAACAGTTAACATGCGACTTTGCAAAGCCTGAACTTTGGTATAAAGGGCAGCAAAGCGCGCGACGTTATCCATTATTTTTCCCCACTAAAAATTTCATCAAACAATTGATCGACCAATAGCGCCTTGTGTTGTTTATAATAGCTGTTAACGGCATCAATATGCTGTGCCGTCTGCTCAGTCAGCATTTTTGTTTCAGCATCGCTTTTTGAATTGGCTTCACTAAAATCACTTTTAACGCGGGCACGGGCAGCCTTCATAAAATCCAATTCCATGTCGTGTGACTGCTGTCTGATGTCAGCCTCCACGTTGGTTTGATAGGCTTGACTCGCTGCCAACATATCATCGGCCGTCTGATCGATTTCGATTAATTTTTCTAGCACTGCTTTGACTAGTTGTTTATCCATTATTCGCTCCCCTGCGCTGGCTTGCCGATTACTGAATTCTAATCAATTTAACGACACCATCGTCAATTGTCAATTGTAATTGAGCAGCGATCGGCAGGTCGTCAAAAATAATGTTTTCTGAGCCATTTATAATGATGACATCTTCATCTAAAATATAAGACGACACCGTGTTGTCGGTCGCCTGGGCGATGTATATATAACGTATGTTGTTGTGTTCTAACCGCTCGGTCAACTGACCACTGACGACGTCACCAACAATATCATCATAGACTTCGCCAACGCGAACTTCAATTAGCTTGTCGTTAGCATAAGACAAAACGACCTGCTGCTCTGGCAATAGATCACTATAACTCGCGCGCTGACCATCAATAACCACTGCAACACTTTCGTCGACTCTTTCAACATAGGACTTCGTTTTAGAATCCGTCTGATAAAAAATGATTTTCTGAGTCGGGTCTAATTTGACATAGACATAGGCATCTACTTGCTGAGTAGCCACATGATTGGAATCTTTCAGCGCGTTGATGCCGGTGACGATTAGTTTAGCTAGTTCGGCACGATTAAGCGCTGCTGTTGGATTAAAATTGCCTTCATCATCACCATTGAAAATTTGATGCCTATACAGTAGGTCGATATCGTTCAAAAGGCTTGGTTCAATTTGTTTAACGTCCTTAAAGGCACTTGCCAGTGGTTGATCAAGCGCTTCTCCCCAAAAAAGATTCCAGAAACGCGCCATATACTGAGCCATCTTTTGACGCGGAATTGGATTGTCGACACCGTCGGTGCGAAATAGACTTAGCTCAGTTGGGTTGACAATTGCTTTTTCGATGCCATAAGCAACCGCCTTATCCAAATCTGGCCAATCGGGCACGGCTGCATCGCGTAATTCACTGCGATAACGGTTGACATAGATATCAGCTTCAGCCGCATCAATTAATCCCTGTGCATCAAGCGTACGATAGAGTACCAGAATAGCGGCATAATAAGACACGCTGTCAAGCGGTTTATAGCTGCCATCTTGATAGCCGGTGACAATTTCATCTTTGGCTAATTTTAATATATAATCTTTTGCCCAAGATGCCTGATCTAAATCGTTAAATGTCAATGCATAAATCGGTTGCAATAAACAAGTGATAATGAGCAAAATAGTAAGATGTTTTTTCATAAGCTGTCGCTCCTCGTATAACAGACTGTTTTTGAAATTGTCATCATTATAACATATTTACTAGGGCTGTGCTAGTTTTCCAAATGCTTTTTTAAATGCTCAAAACTTATTAATTTTTTTAACAAATCAACTGCGCAGACTGTTAATCAGAGCACAATTCGGGTATATATTGAGCAACTCCCAATTAATTTTTTTATGCAGAGAACCTGTAACAGTAGTAACTTGTCGGGAGTGAAAGGAGTTGTAAATGAAAGTAATCATCACGGGAACAAATTTACACGTCAGAGATGAACTAAAAGATGCCATTCAACAGAAACTTGACAAATTTGACCATTATTTTCACAGTGAAATTGAGGCCCATGCCACATTTAGTCACATCAAAAATCAGCAAATTGTCGAGTTGACCATTCCTCTCAAAAATGGTGTCATCATCCGCGCCGAAGAAACTTCGGACTCAATGACCAAGTCAATTGATAGCGTTATCGACAAGATCTCTAAGCAGCTTAA
>PDWJ01005254.1_pt1 | contig 12097 bp, 13 predicted proteins | sample 1430881 | NCBI WGS metagenome assembly PDWJ01 (sample SAMN01162460, study PRJNA174530) | Oral metagenome, whole genome shotgun sequencing project. | biome: Marine environment; feature: Marine mammal; material: Swab sample of the gingival sulcus; isolation source: swab sample of gingival sulcus... | reverse complement strand
GCTTCATTTTCTTTGTCAAGAAACGATATAAATGTATTGGATATATTTTCTTTATTGCACCAGAAAATCAATGCGTGGGTGTCCAGCAAATACCGCTCCATCTGCCCTCCTTGATGTTATTCCACACTTGAACATGTACATATATAATGTATGTACATGTCCTTTGTCAAAAAATATCCCTGATCCATCATTAATACATTTTCATAAAGCCAAATCCACTGCCTGATTTTACAACGGCTTAATTTACATTGTATTCTGCCAATTTCCTGATACCCTGCAGGATGCACAATTCGAGGGACACCATACTTAATTCTTCACTTTTGGTCCGGTTTTTTGAAGTTTCAGCTTTCTTACAAGGATATTTTCCAGTTGCTCTGCAAACAGAGAGTCTCCGCAGAGACGTCCAGTTCGTTCATGTTTTTGGAACAACTTCTGATCTTTCTGATCTGTATCTCCCGATAGAAATTCGTTCCACGGGATACCAGCTTTTTTGGGTAAACAGTCTTCTTTGATGAGGGAATCAAGAGTTTATTTCAAATGAAACCTGCTGAATTAATGAAGCCTTCATGGGACCGATCTGGTAATGCACATCAATGCTCCGCTCCTGAAAGAGCCTTTCAGCGGTATGTCTGACCTTCTCTTCCGCAAATTCACCCAGACGGTTGCTTAATACTCCGACTTTTTTGCTGATTTCGCTTCCCTGCTGATTTTGAACTCAATATGCTGTCCCCGGAATATGCCTGCTACCGATGTGCTGACGGTCCTGATGGGGTTTGTTATGGTCTCCCGGGAGTTTGTCAGGTTGAAAGAGAGGGTGTAGGCAAGGGGATATCCTGTTTATCCGAACATTGGGTAAACAGCCTTTCCTGCCGTCTGCAAACGTGAGTCCGGTGAAACGACCTGTTGGCCATCGTAAAAAATCCTGCTTGACAAAATATGATAGAAGAACCATTTCGGAACCAAAATGCAACTCAAATTGAGGTGAAAAGATGCCCAGTATCACCGTCAAGAATATCCCTGAGTCCGCCTATGAAACATTGAAGCAGATTGCAGCAGTTCATCACCATAGCATAAATAGTGAAATAGTACATTTAATTGAAAAATCAACGTCATGCAGGCCAGTTAACCCAGGCCGGCATATTGCTTTTGCCAGACAGTTCAGGGAAAAAACCAGGAAAGTTCTTCTTACAGAAGAAATGATAAGCCAGTGTAAAACAGAAGGAAGGCCGTGATTGTCGTTGATATACACATCATCAGCTACCTTTATCTTAATTCTGAGTTTTCTTTTCTTGCAGAACAGGTATTTCAAAAAGATTCTGTCTGGGTAGTTCCTGTTTTATGGAAAAGTGAATTCAGAAGTGTATTATCTTTATATTTGAGACAAAAGATAATTGAGTTGAGTGATGCTGTCCAATTAATGATTGTAGCAGAAGAATTCCTGAATGATAATGAATACAACATAAATTCGTTTCAGGTGTTGCAGCTGGCAAATGAAAGTGGTTGTTCAGTATATGATTGTGAATTTGTCAGCTTAGCAAAAAATTTAGGCATCACTCTTGTTACAGAGAACAGGAAAGTGCTCAAAAGCTTTCCAGAAACGGCCCAAAACATGGAGGGTTTTGTTACGATGTTCTGAAATCAAGATTAAAAAGTACATAAGTCATTGGCTAACAAATCATTTCACCGGACTCGTTTCACTCACCGGCGAACCCTGTGTTGAGGCTGTAGAAGGGAAGATAAAAAAATGGCTGGATGAAAACGATGATAAACCCGGTCGTGGTTTCAAGCCAGGAAGGTGGAATGGTCACGAATCTGGCTTATTCTACAGGCTCGTTGGCGGTAACTTTACAAAACTGCTCATTTTAATGTACGTTAAAATGCAATCAAGGAGGACAGTATGAAAACAATAACTTTTACCGAATTTAGAAAAAATGCTTCCAGCTTATTTTCTGCCGTTGAACAGGGTGAGGTCTTCGTTATCATCAGACATGGAAGGCCAATAGCCGAAATATCTCCTGTTTCACCACAAAACACTATACCCGGATGGAAGAAACCTGCATTACGTCTTTCTACTGATGGTAAGGGGCTTTCAGAAGCAATCCTGGCAGAGCGGTCAAATGAAAATATTCTTTGATTCCTCTGCTTTTGCAAAACGTTATATTGAGGAAAATGGCAGTAACAGTGTTGAGGAGCTTTGCAGCAATGCGACGGAATTAGGCTTGTCAATTATTTGTGTTCCTGAAATCATATCCGCATTAAACCGTCGTATTCGTGAAAAATCTTTAACTCAAAAACAATACAGGCAAGCCAAAAACCTGTTAGCAAAAGAAGTTGCTGATGCAACCATTATCCAGGTCTCTCCTGAAATTATCAATAACGCAATTTATGCTCTGGAAATAAACATAGTACGCACATTGGACGCCTTGCATCTTGCTTCTGCAATTCACTGGAGAGCGGATCTTTTTGTTTCCTCTGATAAACAGCAACTTGAAGCGGCAAAGAACCTCAACCTGATAACCAAACTGGTATAAAAACAGCCAACAAGTCATTTCACCGGATTCGTTTCATTTGCCGATGAACTCTGCGTTTATCTATTACGCTATAATTGCCCCGGACTTGCTGACGACAGGCAATGATAGTATATGTAATCTTAGGGAGACAAAAAATGAAAAAGTAAAATGAAAAGGAACAAAAAATGAATCCGCAAACGGACACAACCCATCATTTTACCTTGAAGGTCCGGAATTTTGAAAATGAAAAAACCATACAGAAGGCTTTGTGCAATCCAGACGATAGTGAAGACTCCTTGCAGGTTGTACCCATCCGTCCGGGGCTGCATATTGTCACCCTCCAGACCAATCCCGAAATTATGCCCTGTTATAAATTTGATATAGAGAATATGCCTGTGGGGTTTGCCTTTCATTTAAGTGGCAAACTTCAAATTACCGTGGAAAAAGGACTGGGGAAAAAGCCGGTTTCCATCCTCAATCAACGGGGAGTGAATCCCGTGATCTGTCTGCACGATGCGAAGGTACATAACCAGTATCTGTCCCATGAAAATCTGGATGCCGTTGTCCTCCGGCTTGATCCCTGGATGTTCAGAGACATTATTGCCCGGGAGATGGGTGGAATCCCCCGTGAATTTTGTACTCTTTTACAACAGAAAAATTTTTTTTTCTCCCTGCCGATGACTGGTGAAATGTACAATGTGGCGAGCCGCGCATTGTATCATCCATATCATGGCACAGCCGCCCGCCTGCATCTGGAAGCCTGCGGGCTGGAACTTCTGGCTCTGCAATTAGACCGATTTACCAAAGATATGCACCGGGAAAAGCCTCTGTGTCGGACCGATGAAGAACGGATTCGCATGGCTGGAGATATCCTTATGCAGCAGATGGAATCTCCGCCAACCATATCTACGCTGGCCGCGCAGGTGGGAGTGAGCAGCACCAGATTAAAAAAAGGATTTAAGCAGGTTTTTGGTGCTTCCATCGGGCAATTTCTTCTGCAACACCGTATGACTCGTGCCAGAGAACTGATTGTAAACCGGCAGATTGATGTGACCCAGGCCGCCTTTTCCGTGGGCTATTCCAATGTCAGCCATTTTATTCGCTACTATAAAAAGATGTTTGGCGTTACCCCCGGCTGCGACAAGCAGACAAGGGACAGCCGGATATTGCCCGGTATAAAGTAACAATAGCCTGCCTTTGCATCTGGAAATCTTATAATTTATCATATTCTTCTGGTTCATCGTGGGAGACATTATGCAACACTTTCAGGAAGTCGTTGTAATTCCCCTTTGCAGCCTTATTTGCCTGGTAATCCTGGGTCATCAGGGCAGATATTTTTTCAGATGCAGCAGAAACAATAAACTGGTTTTATCTCCTGGTGCTATTTGTCGTTTTGCCCGGTTCGTTTCACTCGCTGGTAAGTCTTGTGTCAAGGGGTTTCAACACGAAGTGATGTTAATTTTGAGGCAAGTTTTATAAATTTTTTATCAAAGGTGAGTAAAAGATCACAGCTTTGTGATCCTGCTAAATGAATTGCGTCGGCAAAATCCATTCCTTTCTCATACCAGTCAATTGCCTGTGAAAGAGTCGCGGAATTCTCGCAAATAACATTTGGCAAGCCAAATAACGCTCTGAAAGCACCGTTTATTTCATCCACAGGAAACTGATACGCGTATCGTAAAATCCATTCACATTCTAATACCACGGTAAGAGGGATAAAGATCTTCTTTTCCCTGAAAATCTTTTTCGCTTTTTCAAACTGGGGGTAATCATCACCGGTTAAAAAACGAATTACAATATTTGTATCGACTGAAATCATCTGCCTTTTCTCTCTTTGGCTCCTGTCGCAATTGCGGCCTGCATCTCTTCTAAAGAGACAGGGTTTCCCGAATACGGCAGAATTCCGGCAACTTCTTCAATATTTGTTCTCTGAAAGGAATGAGCAGGTTGCAGCAAAATTCCCTCTCCGGTATCAATGATATGCAGTTCCTGACCTGCTTGCAGTTGATACTGCCTTCTTATAGCCTTGGGTATAACAATTTGTCCCTTGCTTGATAATCTTGTGCTCAGCATCTCGGTCCTTTTTGGGTAAGAATTTGTAAGATTTTATTCGTATGCTTTGCAAAAAGCAAGATGTTTATTGTCCAGGCAGGTCATGGTGGTATATATGCCACCAGAAAAAAGAAGAGGTACTCTTTTTTGCTATAATTGAGAGGGTCTCTAACGGGGAGCCCCTCTTCAAAAAATCAGCCATTCTGCTCGTTTTTAGTCGTAACGGACATTTTTATAGTCGTATCAGACATCTTTCCTGCCGAAATCTTGTTTCGCCTTTTGCCGGGGAGTATTTTTTACCAGATTTTTACGCTGTAACAGGCAAAATGATTTTTTTTCAAGCAAAGGAGAAAGAGATGCAAAAGCAAACAAGCAGAAGGTATCAATCCTTTTTTATAACGGCCATTTCCCTGGCTGTTCTTGGCGGCGTTCCCACTCTGGCAGTAGCTGAGGAAGATTCATCAGACCGGCAGGCAACCACGCTGGAAGCCATCACGGTAACCGCCAACAAGCAGGAAGAAAATATCCAGGATGTGCCGATGAGTATCACAGCCTTTGATGAATTTGTACTTGATGACAAGGATATTAATTCAATTGACAAGTTAACCGATTATGTTCCAAATCTGATACTCTCAAATTCATCGGGCATTGCAGGGTATGCACGACCTGCTATGAGAGGAATTTTGGCTGAAATAGGGGCTGGAATTTCAACTGCCATGTTTATCGATGGAATCCCGTTTTTATCACATTCCGGATATAATGCGAGCCTGCAAGATATTGAACGGGTAGAGGTGCTGCGCGGTCCCCAGGGAACCTTGTATGGGAAAAGTGCTGAAGCAGGTGCTATCAATATCATTACCCGGCAGCCAGATAATGATTTTCGTGGGAAGATCGCCCTTGATGGTGGAGAGAATTATAAAAAGGAAGTTTCTGTAAATATAAGCGGGCCGATTCTTCAGGATAAGCTCTTCTTTGGCCTGTCTGGCCAATATTACGACAAGGACGGTTGGATTAAAAACGGATATACCGATGATAATGCAAACGATAAAGCACATTGGTATGGAAAGGGTCAGTTGAGATGGACACCGATAACAGACCTTGCTATCAGCTTTATTTTTTCTCAGCTTCAATACGACAATGTTGGTGCCGACATGGGGTTGAGCAAAGATGGAGCCGCCGCTTTAGGGCTGACTCCTTCCGGTGATAGAGAAGTGTATTCCGGTTTTGATGGTTGGGAGAAATCAAAAAACAGCGATCAATCCTTAAAAATCAGCTATGATTTTGGTGATACCTTGAATGTAACCTCAATCACCGCACACCACTCATTTGATACTGATTATGGAATAGATTTTGACTATAATCCCGTTGAACTAAACCACGGTGTAGCTTGGGGCGAAGAAGACAAAATATCCCAGGAACTAAGGTTATCATCAAACACGGAAAAGATGCGTTGGGTGATCGGTTTCTATTATGACAAGGACGACAATACAACTAATGCAAAAGTTAATATTTTCAGACTGGAGCGGGCTAATAGTGGCGATGCCTATGCTCTTTTTGGCCAGCTTCGTTATGCACTAACGTCTAGAATGGGTATAACAGGCGGTCTTCGTTATGAAACACAAAACAAAGATTTTCAAGATTATCTCACAGGCAAGTCCTTTGATAATACCTGGCATGACACCGCCCCTAAAGTCAGTGTGGATTATGCTGTAACGGAATGGTTAATGGGTTATGTCACCGTTGCCAAAGGATTCCGGCCGGGCGGCTTCAACGCTATGAGTAATGATCCCAAATATGACAGCTATGAAAGCGAAAAGCTGTGGTCTTATGAAATTGGAGCGAAAAGTCAACTTCTCAATAATAGATTGATCGTAAACGGCGCACTCTTCTATATGGATATAGATGACATGCAAGTAACAGAGGAGATGCCTGGTCAGCCATGGGGACACGTAACCAATGTCGGCTCTGCAGTCTCCTATGGCGTTGAACTGGAAGCACAGGCAAAAATAACGCCTCAATTCACCATGACAGGCTCCCTTGGTTATACGAATGTAACATTTGATGAATATAAGGACATCCTGGGTGATTATGGCGATAACAAGGTGCCCAATATTCCCGAATATACATTTGCCATAGGCGGTCAATATCGAGCAACTAACGGACTTTATGTCGGAGTTGATCTGCTTGGTTCCGGAGAGATGTTTTTGGAAAGGACAAATAAATATAAAAGAGATGCTTATCAACTGATGAATGCCAAAATCGGCTACGAAGCCGAGACCTGGGATGTGTATCTCTATGGGAAAAACATCTTTGATAAAGATTACTCAAGTGAAGGGGCAGGTGGCATATTCTATAGTCTTCCCCGTGAAATAGGTATTAAACTTACCTATCGATTCTAATTTTTCCTGCTAGCCCTACAGCCATCTTATTTCTTTGGCTGTAGGGCTTTTTGCATGCACAATTTTCCTATCAATCAGGGAGCAGTAATGAAGCTGACCATTAAAAATCTATCAAAAACCTATGCCAACGGGGTACATGCCCTTGATAATATCAATCTGACCATTGGCAAAGGCATGTTTGGGCTTTTGGGGCAAAACGGAGCCGGGAAATCATCCCTGATGCGTACTCTTGCAACTTTGCAGGACGCGGATCAAGGGCAAATTTTTCTTGGTGAAATAGATGCCATGAAAGAGCCTGAAAAGATCCGTAGAATCCTAGGCTATCTGCCCCAGGAATTTGGTGTCTATGATGCGGTGTCGGCTGAAGACATGCTTGATTATTTAGCCCAGATTAAAGGAATGACAAAAAATGCGGAAAGAAAGGATCATGTTTCGTACCTGCTCAACAAGGTTAACCTTTACGAGGTTCGGAAGAAGCGACTGAAAACCTATTCCGGTGGAATGAAGCAGCGTTTTGGCATTGCTCAAGCGCTTATTGGTAACCCTGAGTTGATTATCGTAGATGAGCCTACCGCAGGGCTGGACCCGGAAGAGAGAAATAGATTTTACAATATTTTGAGTAAATTAGGAGAAGAAGTCATTGTAATTCTATCCACCCATATTGTGGAGGATGTGACCTCCCTTTGTTCGGATATGGCAATTATTGGCGTCGGTAAAGTGCTGGTTCATGCGTCACCCAAAAATATTATCAAAACGGTTGAGGGAAAGATATGGAGCCGTAAGATAAAACAAAAAGAACTTATCTCCTATCAGGAAAATCATAATGTTATAGCTACATATTTTACCCTTGGAGAAATGCGTATTCATGTGTTCAGCCATGAGCAGCCGGAGAGTATTTTTGAACCTGTAACACCGGATATGGAAGATGCATATTTTGCAGTAATTCATGGTCACGCAGATTTATGTAACCTGTCTGTCTCCCATTCAAAACAACAGGCAGGCCAATGAAACTATCCACCATCATTAAATTTGAGTGTTTATACAACGCTAAACATATTTATAACACGCTCTTTTTCTTTCTCCTTATTTTTCAGGGGATTTGGTACAGCACCGGTTTTATAGATCATATTCCGAATCAGAATATGATGGCTAATGCCCCGGCAGTAGCCTATGGGAGTTTAGCTCTTATGGGTATCATTCTATTTGCTGTTACCCCGATTATTGCTGCCGGCAGTCTTGCCAGGGACTTGGAGAGCGGCTCCGCCCATATTATCTATCCTGCAGTGATAGGGGAGAAAAAATACTTTTTCGGAAAATATTTTGGCACACTAATCGTCAACTTTATAGTTGTTCTCGGCTATCCTCTGGGAATATTGCTTTTTCCTCTTTTAGGCATGGGGACACCGGATCAATACGGGCCAATGCCGATAGGTCAAGTATTGCATGCATTTCTTGTACTCACAGTACCAAATCTGATTTTTCTGATCACCTTTTCCATCTTCCTGGTGGTGATGTTCCGACGAGCTGCTGCTGCTTACCTTGGTGTTTTACTGGTTTTTATCATTCTTCTGGTAATGCTTTCAGTTCGGAACGACACTGCATATCCTCTTGCCGTCAAACTATTAGAACCCTTTGGGTGTAATTGCGTGGAGGCTATCAAGGAAAATATGGATATTCTGCAGTTCAATACCGCCTATCTACCTATATCCACGCCACTGTTCCTCAACCGATTGATCTGGCTAACTGTTTCTGTTCTCCTGTTTGTTGTGTCATTGTTACGATTTAATTTTAAAGGGTTCGTAGCTCTTCCCGGTAAAACTACCAAGCAAGAGAAAGTGATTACCGAATCTGTTATGGGCATTGGCAATCCTGTCTCTTTGTTTTTGAATTACGGAACCTTGTCTTACCATATCAGGTCAGTAAAGTTTGCCATGGTTAATGTAAGAAGGATTTTTACATCCCCTGGATTTTTGGTAATGCTGGCAACTCTTTTCTTCTTGTTTTTAGGCTATAATTTTTTATGGACTTCAACGAATTATCTAACCACCTCTCACCTCCCTTTAACCTATACAATGACACTTATCAGGATTCCTATGATGGTGGTTATTGGTGTTATGATTCTGATTTTATCTGGAGAAGTCCTGTTTAAAGATAGAATTTCCGGTCTGTGGACTATTGTTGATGCTATGCCTACACCATCCTGGGTACTCATTATTTCACGCTTTCTGACCATGGGGGTAGTTGCCTTTATTATCGCCTCTTTGATGTTTGCAGCAGGGGTGTTTGCTCAATGTGTGATGGGGTTTTATGGCATTGAGTGGGGATTGTATATTAGGGATTTATATGGATCGCGATTTGGTTGGGTAACCAGTCTGCAGCTTATCAGCCTTGCTTTTTTCTGTGGAGCCTTTTTCAATAATCGGCTGAAAGGGCATATTGTGTCCATAGTAATATTTATTTTTATTGTCATGTCTGTTGATCAACAACTTATTGAGCAACAGCATTTAGCCTTTACAATCGTTCCTGCTGCTCTTGGTCCGGAAATGTTTAATTATTCAGAGATGAACGGCTACGGGGTGCTGGATACAGGGATGCTCTGGTATGCCGGGGCATGGACGACTTTGGCGGTCTTGTTCATACTTTTAAGTGTATTCCTGTGGAACCGGGGCGTGGACAGAAGCTGGAAAGAACGCTGGCAAACGGTAAAACAAAGGCTTGGAACATCCAGCGGCAAGGGTTTGGGTACAGCCATGATCTGCTGTTTGCTGCTGTTTGGCTGCTTTCAATATATTATCCATGATAATTTGATCCATAAGGCTGGTTACCAGACCAAAATCCAGAAAGAGGAAGAGGCTGCGGCCTATGAAAAAAAATATGCCAGATACCGGGAAACACGCCAGCCAAAGATTACGAATCTGGATTTGCAACTTGATCTTTTTCCGGCCAGACGCCAGGCAGAATATACAGCCCGGCTGGTAATGAAAAATACAACCAGCCAGCCCATGGAAACCCTGCATCTGGACTGGGATAGAAAACTTGCCATGAGCAGTCTGTCAGCAGATGGGCATTCCCTTGAAAAACTGGAGCAGGACAAAAAACTGCGCCATGCCATATACCGCATGCAACCGCCCCTGAAAGCGGGGGAATCCATGAATATTGAAATTGTCGGCAGCCTTGCCCACAGGGGATTTCATCAATCTGATTTCCAGGGAGACCTGACCTATAACGGCAGTGTACTGGCAACAGATTTTCTGCCCTTTTTCGGCTATGACCGCTCAAGGGAGCTTGATAATAACAAAAAACGGCTACGTCAGGGACTTGCCTTACTAACCTCGCGCATTGACGACCGGGACAATGGGTTTTCACGGGCCAACCTGTTTGAATCGGTGCAGTCGGACGGCCTGAGCTGGGATATGGTCATCAGCACCGATGCCGACCAGACCGTGGTCGGGCCGGGGAAACTTGTGAAAAGATGGCAGGACAAGGGGCGCAATTATGCCCGTTTTCAATCAGCGTCTGCCGGAAAAATCGATTTCAAAATCATTTCCGCCCGGTTTGCAGTAAAAAGACTGGACTGTGATGGTCTTGGCTGTGTGCTTTTCTATCACCCGCAGCATACCTATAATATTGCGGTGTTTGCAGAGGCATTACAAAAGATTGTGCCTTGGTTTTCCGGGCTCTTGGGGTCATATCCATATAAGGAATTGCGGGTGGTGGAAAAGCCCTTTTATGATTCTGATTTTCTCACCTTTGCCAATGTTCAGAATCCCGCGGCTGGACCGCCGACATCAAGGAAGAGGAAGACAAGCAGTATATCTATCTGCATCTGGCAGAAGAGCTTGCCAGACAATGGATCGGCGCGTCCCTGAAAGCGGCGGATGTACAGGGGGCGGAGCTATTGACCCGCTCGCTTGCCAGCTACGGGGCACTGCGCTTTATAGAAAAGACCTGGGGGCGTGAGCAGACCGAAAAATGGCTGAATAAAACATATGAGGATTATAAAAAAGAGCAGAGTAAGGAAGCCATAGAAGAGAAAAATCTGCTGTTGGTGGATAAGGCCGCCTACATTTCGCGGGATAAGGGCGGGCTTGCTTTGTACGGCCTTACACAAAGGGTTGGCGCAGAAAAATTTGACCGCTGGCTTGCTGGGTGGCTTGCTCAGGCCCGGCAGAAACAGGATTTTCTCACTTCTGCCGATTTTTATGCTGATCTGAGAGAATTTGTTCCTGAAAACCTGCATTCCTTTCTGCGGGACTGGTTTGAAGCCCTTGTCCAATACGATTTATCGATAGATGATATACAAATCAAGGATGGACATCTTGTGCTCACCATTTCCGCTCTAAAGCAGGAGCAGGGGGAAAAAGGTGCCACCAGGGAGCTGCCCTTTTCCATGCCCCTTATTGTGGGACTGAAAAATACATCCGGGAAGTTGCAGATAACACGCCAGATCAATATTCAGCAGGGAACAAACACCTCTACCATAACGTTTGATAAGGCTCCGGCTTCTGTCACTCTTGATCCATATTATTGGTATCTGATTGAAAACCGGAAAAAATGTTCAAAAAAATTATAGGAAACCTGAAATTCCACCATCAACCAGGGAGGAAATGATGAAAAAAAAGGGATTCATCCTGCGTGCCGCACTCACGGTACTGCTGCTTGCCACCGGCCCGGTATTTGGGCACACGCTTTTCATGAACCTGACAGATAATGAGGACGGCACTGTGTCCGTGGAAGGCATGTTTTCCACTGGTGCTCCGGCCGCAAACCTGCCCCTGTATCTGCTGGATAAAAACGAAAAACAGATTGTAAAGACCAAACTGGATGAAAACGGCGAAGCTGAATGTAAGATCCCGGATCAGCCCTATACGGTATTTCTTGATGGCGGCCCCGGCCATACCGTACGTGAAGACGGCCCCATGAATTCTGAAAAGAAAGAATAACAACCACAAAAGGAGATATCTTATGTTAAAAAGAATGAAAGCCACCTGTGTAATTACCGCCCTGACAATGTTTTGTGCCGGCTCTGTTTCTGCCCACTCACTATGGGTCAACATCAACGAATCCCTTGCCCATCCTCCGGGGCATGTCATGACCAGCCTTGGCTTTGGACATTTCATGCCCCTGGATGATTTT
>PDWJ01005369.1_pt1 | contig 12099 bp, 7 predicted proteins | sample 1430881 | NCBI WGS metagenome assembly PDWJ01 (sample SAMN01162460, study PRJNA174530) | Oral metagenome, whole genome shotgun sequencing project. | biome: Marine environment; feature: Marine mammal; material: Swab sample of the gingival sulcus; isolation source: swab sample of gingival sulcus... | reverse complement strand
GTATTTGAGTTATTTGTTGAGTTATGTTGATGTTAGACTCAAGCCTTTGCTTTTTGATGAGGTCGAGAGTGGATAAGTGAAAATTGTCGTGTACAGAGTTTTCATTTACTAAATGAGCAACTACTGTCTTTTAATAAAAACCAATCAAAAGGAAATCTCATGACCAACTCAACCTTGCCAAAAGAAGCAGGCTATGACGAATTTCTAGCTAAAAAAATCGCTAAAGGTCGAGAAGACGTGAAAAATGGGCGATATGTTACTCTTGAAGAATCTCGTTTACGCATTGAAGAATTACTTATTCGTAAAGAACGAGAGTTGCAAGCATTTGAAAGAATCTGATCTTTATTTTCATTTGATTTTTTGCCCATCTACTATCGGATTGCTTTGATGTTTTAACAAATATTGCTTTTGCTCCACCAACTTCTCTTTATCCTGTAAATAATGACTTGGAGCTTTTGTTATCGCTACCAATTCCGCACTTTCTACTAAGGTTAATTGATTTAAGGGTATTAGCAAAAACCACGTTATTTTTGATGTTGTTCCTAGTTAATACCTACGACTCCTAGTTTTATATCATAAAAAATTATGCTTTTTACAGATTCTACTTGACGATAAAAATATCTAAGGGATAATGGTTTTTATATTTATATCAAGCTACTTAACAAGCAAAGAGCAAGGCAAAAAACAAGGTCAAAAATCCGTGAACAATCCCAGCGAATATCAACATGAAAGCGTTTTATTATTTGAAACTGTCGCAAGCGTTTTAGGCGTAAAAAATCTCAATACAATATCAAAAAACCAGTTGCCACAAAACCAATCACCACAAAACAGCCCCCTAAAAAAAACAACGCCAGAAAAAAAATCAGGCATCCGTCACTCAGGAATCTTTGTTGATGGTACATTTGGACGTGGTGGGCATAGTCGTTTATTGTTAGAGTACCTTGCCGATGATGCCAAGCTAATCGTCTTTGACAAAGACCCACAAGCGATCGCCGTTGCTAATGAATTGGCTAAGACCGATAGTCGTGTGATAGTCGTTCATGATAGTTTTGCCACTTTGCAAGAGAGTTTACAACGGTTGGGAATTGACAAGGTAAATGGAATCATGGCAGACCTTGGCGTGTCCTCTCCACAACTGGATGATGGTAGCCGTGGTTTTAGCTTTATGCGTGATGGAGCGATTGATATGCGGATGGATACCAGTCGTGGGCAGTCTGTCGGTGAGTGGCTGGCAACAGTGACCGAAGAGGAGCTTGCCAATGTCCTTTATGAGTTTGGCGAAGAGCGTCATAGTCGTCGCATTGCCCGAGCCATTAAACAGATGGACAGCTATGATTCAACCTTAGAGCTTGCCGAGGTAATTAAACAAGCTCACCCAAAATGGCAAAAAGGCAAACACCCAGCCACCCAAAGCTTTCAAGCCATGCGGATATTTATTAACAATGAGTTGGGCGATATTGACAATTTTTTGCAACAAAGTTTGGCAGTGCTTGCCGAAAATGGTCACTTAGCGGTGATTAGCTTTCATTCTTTGGAAGATAGACGCATTAAGCAATTTTTGCAACGTCATAGCCGTGGACAGTACCCTGAAGACCAAAACTTGCCCATGCCTCCATTACGTCCTAAATACTTTGCCAAACCAAAACGTATCGCTCCCAGTGCAGAAGAGGTCAAACATAACGCCCGTTCACGCAGTGCATGGCTACGCACAGCAAAACGTACGGATGTTCCGTTGTGATAGCCACAATAAACCTTAAACATTAAACCTTAAACAATAAAAACACCCCCTAACCTATTAGGGGGTGTTTTTTATTGGTGTACGTATCTTTATACTTAAGAAAAAGCTAAATTACAGTACAACATCATCGCTAATATAAACAAACGCTTCAGCTGTGCCTGTACCTGTATCGCTGTACATCACATAGCCGTCTTCGCCCATACTACCAGTATTCTCAACTTTTTGTAAACCAGTTAAGTTGACATTATCATCAGCATCACCCTTAACGAATAAGGTGTTGTTACCATCCGTCATGTTCAGTACGTCATCAGCAGATAGATTTAGCGTTTGCTGTTGATTGTCTTTCATGTCAATGACTTCAACGTTTTCGATATTAGCATCAAAGGCATCGATAACACCAGTACCATTCACCTTCACAGTGTCATTGCCTGCACCACCATCAACATAGTCATTTTCAACTAGGTTGTGGAAGATAACATCATCGCCAGCACCACCATTTAGCACGTCTTGACCAGTGCCACCTGCCAGTACGTCATCACCTGCACCACCGTTTAGGGTATCAGCTTGATTATCAGAACCAACGAGAGTATCTGCCTCATTGGTACCATGAAGAACAACACTATCAACTTGTTTGACATTGACAGTCGCGGTGTTAGTCATGTCGGCATCGGTAATACTATAGTCAAAGCTGGCATTAGCTAATGGCAAGTCGCCATTTTTACCAATCCAAAGTTGATAATCACCAAAGTCACCACCTCTTTCATTAAAGTGATCACTCTTCAAGGTAACTTGGAATGTACCGTCTTGAGTGGCTGTATAAGTAAAGTATGGATCATTGCTACCAGCAGAGCCTGCATCAGGTGCACTGCTTGTATTGTGACCGACCATTGAGCCATTAAAGTGATAGTAGCCTTGCACGTCAATCGATTCGCCCATGCCATAAGCACCATCAACATCAATGATCACGCTTTCGCCTGCTTTTAGTGAGATAGAAACGACATCATCATCTTTAAATCCTTTATTATGAATGGTACCGTCATAACGCACCCAGTTAAAGCCAGCATTGGTTGGCGCATTTGGATCCGTTACCCCTGAGAACTCGCTATTATCAATCACTTTTGGATCACGGTATGAGTTGACATTATTGATGTTATTATCAAAGACATCTTCTTTAATAACCACATCGTTCTCTCTACCAGTCAATTGCAAGCTAACCTTATCTGCATCATCAATCACCGCATTAACGGCATTTTTAGCCCCATTAAAGGTGTAATTATCACCATGAGAGTCGTTGGCAACCAAAACTTCATGGTCTATAGTGACCTTACCTGATTGGTTAGTAATCACATTATCATTATAAGCATCTGCTCGATAGACATTTAGAGTAACGTCTTCTGTGGTGCTATCACCATCATTATCTTTTAGGGTGAAAGTAAGGGTCTCTTTATAACTTTCGCTAACGATTTTTGAGGCTTGATAATCATAAGTGCCATCATCAAAGTCAATGGTTAATTCACCATTTTTCGCCGTTTTTAGAGTTAGGCGATCAGTTTCTTTGTCAAACTTGATGACATTAGCATTACTACCGTCAATGCTTACTTCACCTGTAGTGACGTCATAATCATAAGTAACGCCATCAACGATTACAGTTTTCACATAACCGTCATCGCCACCGAATTTACCAACAAGGTTGGTTGCGGTAACATTGGCATCAATACCGTTTAACAAATATTCTTTTAGCTCAGTTGGGTTGACATATTCACCGTTACGCTGAGTATCATCTTCGGCACCATTATGAGCAATACCATCTAAGGTATTAGTCGCATCACTACTTTCTAGCGTAACTGCCCATGAGTTGATGTCATTTTCTTCGATGAATTTTTCCCATTTGGCTTGCTCCTCTTGCTGAATGCCTTTATCAGACTCATCTTTTTGAGGCATCCACCAGTTCCACCAACCTCTTGAAGTTTCATGACCATAGTTACCATTATCATCAACCCAAGCAGTTGGTGCTCCATCGGTAATAAAGATTGAACGGTTAATACCAGTGTCGATCTTACCTTCGTCATTAAAGGCATCTTCTGCTTTGATCAAGGCATCATCATAGTTGGTAAAGCCACCTGCTTGCATTGCATCAATTTGCTCTAGGGCTTCTTCTGCTGATACCCATTTATCGCCCACTTTTTTCGCACTTGATGAGAAAGTAACCAAGCGAACTTTAACATCGCCATACTCTTGATATTTGTCAATGGCTGATTTACAGGCAATCTTCACCGCATCTAAGCGACTCATTTGCTGACCATCCACCCAAATCTTGCCTCTACCGTATGGATCAATCCCCATACTGGTTGAGGTATCGAGCACAAGCATTAAGTTGACATCAATCGGCGGTACGGCAATATCAACAGACTCTGCGGTAATTTCTGGGCTGTCATCTTCAATCACCACTGACAAATTGGCAGTCGCAGTTTTTGTTGCAGGGCTAGTTGCAGTCGCATTGCTAGCCATTACTTGAAGGTCAATTTTTGCAACATCTTCAACAGTGGTATCGCTGTGTTGAACCGCATCTAACAAGGTAACTTTATAGCTACCGTCATCAGTAATGGTCGCTTGTAGCACTTCTTCGCCTGCATCCATGATGCCATTATCGTTATCATCTGTATAAGCAGTAAGTTCACCACTATTAACGCCGTCCCACTGCACTTCAGTTTCACCAATTTTGGTTGGTTGAGCATCAGTAAAGACAACAGAAGTTGCACCTGTCATTGCCAATGAGCCTGCTTGTACAGCAACATTGGTCAAGTCTTCGGTGCCGTCATCATCTTTTAGACCGCCTTTTAGACCTTCTTCTGATACATACACTACCCCATCTTCGATTTCAGGCGTAGGATCAGGTTCTGGCTCTTTATCATTATCAATGATAGTGGTATCAACATTTTGTTTGTCCGACTGAACGGTTACTTCACCTTGTTTTGGATTTGCTTTTACCGCTTCATCATAGCCAACAACCTTACCATTGATCACATAAGAAACATCACCCAGACCAACGTTATAAACCTCATCACCTTCAACGATATCATCGTCAATATTGGCAACGGTAAAGCTTACAGAGGTCTGACCTGCTTCAAATTTCACTTCTTTAGTTTTTTCAATGATTTCACCACTATCGACATCTTTTAGGGTATAAACAATATTAACCACCACAGGGACAAGTGCTGGCTTTTCTAAAGAAACGGTATAGCTGGCTTCATCACCTTCGGCAACAGAGGCATCCCCCTCGATAGAAACAACTATTGGATCTGGATTTTTATCATCATCAATAATAACCGTATCAACATTTTGTTTATTATCGTCAATCACCACCACTTTTTGTTTTGGATAAAATATTTTTACCCAATCGTAATCAGCAGGCACTTCATCAAGCAAGTATTTAACGTTCTGGATACCAACGTTGTAAACTTCAGCACCTTCAACAATTGTGTCATCAAGGTTTTCTACAGTAAAACTCTTAGAAGTTTCACCTGGATCAAGACGGATGGACGTTGTCTTTTCTATGATCTCACCTTTTTCAACATCTTTTAGTGTGTAAACAATATCAACCGTCACAGAAACACTTGAGGCCTCAGATAACGAAACAGTATAAGAAGCCTCGTCACCTTCAGGAACATCTGCATCACCTTCTATACTCACTAATATATCTTTAGTATTAGGTTTATCTTTTTCATTATCAATAATCACTGTATCGACATTTTGTTTGCTTGGGTCAACCTCTATGATGACACCAGACGGACTCTGATCAGCAATTGTTGTGACACCATTAATACCCACATTATAAACTTCATTACCTTCATAAAAATTATCATCAACATTTCTGACAGTAAAGCTAACTTCCGTTTGACCTGGCTCTAAATATACTTCTTTTGTTTCTTCGATGATTTCGCCCTTGTCAACATCTTTTAAGTTATAAATTATGTCGACTTTCAATCTGGTATCTACAGCCTTTGTGAGTGAAACCGTGTAAGTTGCTGTACCACCTTCAGCCACCTCAGCATCACCAGTAATACTGACAAGTTCAAGAGTACCAGCACTATAACCATAGCCATAAGGTTGAACGTTTAGAGGTTGCTTTTCATCATTAGCAAAAGCGTTTGTATGTGTTGTCATAACTTTGCATCCTATTTAATAAAAATAAATAATATTTGTAAAACCAAAACTTTAATTGTGCTATTTGTGTTAACAAAATTCGCCACGCTAGAAAAATGATACACTAAAACTGAAATAGAAGCACAAAAAAGCCGATAAAACTCAAGTTTTTATCTATGAATAAATAATAATATTACAATTTATGTTGACTAATATTATTCATATTATTTAATTATCCATACAGAAATGAATGCAAATAGCAAGCCAATTTTTGTATTTTAACCACTTTTATTTTAACTATTGTGGCTCAATTATTGTTTTGATGATTTAAAGTCAATCAAACTTACACTCAATTTTTTTATAAAAAACATCTTAAATTTGTTTGGTTGTACTTGACGATAAAAATATCTAAGTGATAATAAGAGATTAAAGAGTTTTATAATTAAAAAATTAGCAATAAACAATCACAACCTTGAATTAACCTTGAATTTCTAAAAAATATCCCTATAATCATCCTTTACGTTAACAAAAACTTTAACCAAAAGAGTCATCTAATTTTCAATGGAAAGATTTCCCGAACAGTCTCAGCCTAACCCAACGATAACGGGTTCTCAAACAACCTCAAAAGTAGGTAACTCATCCATTTCGGTTGACCATCTTAGTCATACCTCCGAATCTACTATCCATGTAAATGAAAGAAAACGGCAGAGTACATCTCAACTGATGAATGAAAATGAAAATGAACTGGCTGATATGCTATTTCAACGTTATGGTAGTGTTCTAGGGTTTGCTGGCATCAGCCCTTACATAATACTTATGCTGATATTAGCAATGTTAATCCTTTGGACAGGCGTACAGACCGCAACGCAAATTCAGCAATACCGAGACGACTACAAATCGTTGCAAAAAATGAAACAAGAGTATCAAAAGTTGCAGGTCGAAAACCAACGCTTACTTATTGAACAACAAACTTTTAGTGCCACACCACAGATAGCTACCCGTGCCGTATCTAAACTTGGGATGTTTTACCCAGCATTTCAGGACAAGCTGATTCTACAGCCTGTCAGCTCAATCAGTACCCCGAACAATGTTCATAATAGCAGTAAAGAGTCGCATAATAATGACAATAATAATGACAACAACAATAGCAATGGTGGGAGATAAACATGAATGACAATCGCCCAAATCAAGATTTCAAATATGATTCAAAACATGATTTAGAACATTTAGAACATTTAGAACATAGTGATAGCCTAGAACAAGACCTATTTGCTTTTGAGGATGACGGTTTTGACGATGATTTATTCGATCAAGAAAGTCAATCGGCTATCCACTCGAACAGCAAAAAAACTACTAGTAAGGCAAAAACTGTCAACAAAACAACAAAAACAAAAGCAAGCAAAAAAAACACCGACCATAAACCAGAGAAGAGAGAACAAAAGCAAAGTCTGCTGGCAAGATTAGGACTTAAAAAGAACAAACTAACTAATAAAACAATTGATGATAAAGAAACGACCAAAAAAACAACAGACAAAAAAACAACTAAACAAGTGACAACAAAAGCCACCCCTAAAGATAATAAATCTGCAACTGAAACTCTTCCTACTAGTGATAATGGTGGTAGTCGTCGTAAGAAGAAAAAAACCTACACCAGTGTCAAAAACCGCCCTACCAGAGTACTGTTTAACCAAAGTTCTGGGGCATCGGCTCGTGCTGATTTTGCCAAAGATAAATCTCGCTATTATACCGTTTGGGGCATTGCATTTCTTCTATTTTTGGGATTGATAGCCCGTGCCGTTCAAGTACAAATTGTTAATGCAACAGAATATCAACAAATCGGTGAAAAATTTATTACCAGTGTACGCACTGTTCCTAGCTATCGTGGCAAAATTATCGACCGTAATGAGCAAGCTTTGGCAGTTTCTGCTCCATTAATGTCAGTATCGTTTAGTCCAAACGAGTATGCCACAGCCTATTATGCCATCAAGCAAAAAATGGCAAAGAATCCTGATGATCAAGAGCTACAACAAAAAATGCAAGCTCGCTTGGATAAAATGGATCTAAAAATTTTGGCAAAGGTAACCAAGGTAAGTCTAAAAAAACTGCAAAAAGCCACTCACATTAGCAACAATGTCGATTTTACCGATGATAAGGCAGTTCAAGCACTGATTCCAACAGGCAAAGGTTCGCACTATATGCCTCTGTTAAATAAAGTGCCACCAGAAACCGCAGAAAAAGTTATGGGGCTTGGCATTGCAGGCATCCACCAAAAGCCTTTTTTCCATCGCTATTATCCACAGCCCTACTCTAGCACACAGCTACTTGGGTACATGGGAGAAAATGCCAAAGATCCAGAGAGTGGTTACAAAGGACGTGCAGGGTTAGAGTCTCAATATGATGAAATGCTAGCAGGAAAAGACGGCAAGGTATTGGTACTGAGAGATGCAGGGCGTTCTGCCTTAAAAGAAATCAAAGAAATTGAACAAGGCATACCTGGAAAAGACCTACAACTTACCATCGACTCTCGTTTACAGTTTTTACTCTACCAAGAGCTAGAAAAAGTTGGCAAAAAGCAAAGAGCTATGTGGTCTTCTGGTATCATCGTTGATGTGGATACAGGTGAAATATTGGCGATGTCTAGTTGGCCAACCTATAATGCCAACAAACTCAGCCAAATGTCAGCCAATGGTAGAAATCAGCGAAACCGTCCTTTGATAGATATCTTTGAACCGGGATCGGTTGTCAAACCATTTACCGTAGCTGCTGCTTTAGAATCTGGCAAGTATAAAGCAAACTCTAAAATCAACACCTCTCCAGGTTCTATTAAGGTAAAAGGCTACACCATTCGTGATCATAAAGATTTGGGTGTTATTGGTTTTACCGAACTATTACAGCACTCTAGTAATGTTGCCTCTACCAAGATAGCACTAAAGCTACCAGCGACTGCCATTAGTGATATGCAGACTAGATTTGGCTTAGGCAAGAAGACAGGACTCAATTTCCCTAGTGAGCAAGCAGGTACATTGATAACGCCTAAAAAATCAGAAACCACACGCCGAGCGACCTTGAGCTATGGCTATGGTCTGCAAGTAACGCTTGCTCAAATTGCTCAAGCCTATGCAACATTAGGGGCTGGTGGTGTACTGCACCCCCTAACTCTGGTAAAAAATGACAAAGATACTAAACAGCATACTAGTAAAGCTGGTAATGCCAATGACGCTAATAAGACTGATGTACAGGTTATCTCAAAAGAGCATGCATTATCGATTGTCAAGATGATGGAGTCGGTCACCGAAGAGGGTGGTACCGCAGTGGCAGCCGCCATTGATGGCTATCGAGTAGCAGGTAAGACAGGTACATCTCGCCGTATTGATCCCAAAGGTGGCTACTATGAAGACAGGTATCGCACTGTGTTTGCTGGTATTGCCCCTGTTTCCAAACCAAAACTTGCCATCGTGATATTGGTAGAAGATCCTAGAAAAAATAAATATGCAGGTGAAGTGACTGCTCCTGTTTTTCATAATGTAATGAAAGAAGCCCTTCGTTTATATAACGTACCACTTGATAAGCCTTTGATTGTTAAAGAAGAGGATGCAAAGAAAGAGGGTAAGGTGGAGTAGTTTTTTGGTTATCATTGGTTGTTGTGCCATATAAACATAGATGCAAAAGGTAATATTGATAACCAAGGTAAGCTATCGAGCGATGGTGCTATCAGCCTTACATCAACAGCGAATATTAACCATAGCAAAGGAACAATAGAAAAAATAAATAACTCAAAAAAACACTATCTATCGCCGATTGTCACTATAAATGCTGATGGTAAAATTACAGTAGCTAATCAGGCAAAAATATACAACCAAACAGGGAAGATGTATTTAACAGCAGGTGATAATATTGAAATCAGTAAGGATAGTGACGTTTCTTCTATTGATGATCTAAACCTTAACACAAAAAAACAAATCAAAGTAAATGATAGTCAACTGTTGTCATTTAAATCAACTAATATACACTCAGTAGCTGATAGTAAATTTGATAATGCCAGCCTTCGTAATGGTAAGAATTTAACTATTTATGCAGGTAAAGAAAATTCAAACAAAGCGAACATTGTTGTTGCAGATAGTCAAATATGGACAGAAGGTGATATTAACCTACAAGCAACTGATAATATTAGTATTCATACTGGTAGTGATATTGAAAATGCAAAAAACATCAATATTCAAGCGAATAACTATGCTTTGTTGGCTGGAATTAAACAATTTAATGCAACAGAAAATGTACAAATACAAGCAAATAATAGTGCCACATTATGGGCAAACAGTCCTATTAAAATTGGTAAACAACTTATTCTACAATCAAATAACAATGGGGTTTATGTTGTTGATAATGATATCAAAGCCAATAAAGGGATCTCTATCAGTGGTTATAAAGAAGCAAATATTGCAAATAGTCAACTAAATAGTGCTGATGGAGCTGTATTTGTTAACTCTAAATCGGCAGATATTAATTTTACAAATACTAGAATCACAAAAAGACATTGAGCTAACTCAAGTAACCGCCAAAGTTAAAGACAGCAAACAAACAGGACAATTTACCAGCACATCAAAAGGACAAACCAAGATACATAGTAGCAACATTGCCAATACAGGCAATGTAGCCATTGGCAGTGGCAATATCATGACTGTGATTGATACAGACATCAGTACTGCTAAAAATTTATCACTAAAAAGCAACCACCAGTTATACAACAATACCAAGAAAGATGTTAAAACAGTTGACGGAAAAGCCAAATCTTTTACCAATTATCATGTCAATAAAAAACAAAATAACTATACAGCAGGTGGCTTATTAGAGATCGAGAGTAAATGGTGGCAGTCTCATAAAGATACCAACTTCACAGGCAGTGCTGTGGCATTAAAGACAGGATCAGGACATAGCTTTTCTAACAAACTCAACTTCACTGCGACAGGTAAGAGCAAAGAGCTTAACAAGACTAAGAGTGGCAAAGCCATCAATGGTGACATTCAGATTGTTAATAAACATAAAACCTATCTAGACCAACGTCATACACTCAAAGCAAAAAACGACATTATCATTCAATCTGATAAACTCATTCAGTTAAAGAATATGCCAAAGATAGCAGCAGGGAGTGTACAACTAAAAACGCTAAAAAAAGCAACCAAAAAGGATAAAAAAGGCATCTATAACACCTATGGTGATGGCGATATCAATGTTATAAACACGGATATTAGTACAAAAAAGAATACGGATAACAGTTTAATAATAGATGCGGCTAACTATGCCACTATTGCAAATAGTGATTTCAATTCAATGGGCAGTACTACGATCAAATCAGGCAATCTGATGCGAATCAATAATGCCAATGTGGATGCTGGTGGAAATCTAATTATTGATAGTAATGCTCAATTAATCACCAATGGACAACGAAAAAAAGGTACTAATTCAAACTTACAACACCTATCAGGAAAAACAAAACTAGCATCTGATAAGATAACTTCGATTAAAAGTCGCTGGTGGCAAGCCCATAAAAACACCGATATTGATGGTGGTGCTGTCATCATGCATTCAGGTACTGGACTTACCTACAATGGCAATGTTGATGTGACGGCTCGTAGTAATAAAAAATTAGCTAAAGATAAAACTAAGCTATCTAAAACCAAAGCTCGCAACACTTTAAATGGCGACTTAATAGTTAGTTCTAAAAATAGCTTAACCATAGATCCAAACAAAGTCACGCTACAAGCAAATGGTGATGTGAAACTAGAGTCTCGTAATGGTACTTTAAAATTGGCAGGTCACAAGGGCAAAAACGGCTTAGGTTCGGAGAAAGTAGTTAAGCTAAGCACTGCTGGTAATATTGATTTGGTTGGCAAGAGTGTGTTGGTTGAAGGTAGTGATTTGAGTTCGACACGTTCTGGAATGAACTTTGTCGCTACTGATGGTGATGTAAAATTAAAAGGGGTTAAGAATGGTTTTAAAAATAAAGTTGCCGATTATAATATTGATATATTGCAAAAACAGCAACGATTAGCCTTAAAAGATTTTACAACCGCTAACAAACCCATTACATCTAACGTATTAGTTGACTGGCTTGAATATCATAAAGCTGAATATAAACTTGCCGAAGATGACTATTGGAAGTGTAAGGGTAGAGATTCATATGAATGCAGAAAATTTGCTGATGATAGAAAGTTATTACA
>PDWJ01004573.1_pt1 | contig 12100 bp, 9 predicted proteins | sample 1430881 | NCBI WGS metagenome assembly PDWJ01 (sample SAMN01162460, study PRJNA174530) | Oral metagenome, whole genome shotgun sequencing project. | biome: Marine environment; feature: Marine mammal; material: Swab sample of the gingival sulcus; isolation source: swab sample of gingival sulcus... | reverse complement strand
TTCATCGACACCACCAGGACTTGTCTTGAGTCGACGACTGTGCTCCGCTGGTGCATCAGTCAAAGCATCAGCAAGCTGAACTTCCCTTTCATCCATCTCAGCATAAACAACATTTTTCTGCCCATAATGCCGTATAACAGCCCAGGGACGAAAAAAAAGTAAGGCTTTTGTTTCATGATGCATCCGCCACAAACAATCCCAAACACTTGTCATTATGCTTCCTCCATGTCTAAATTATAAGTATACTGTCCTCTTTTTAAGACCATCAATCAGTAATGGCCTAAAAATTGCGCACAGCGTTAGTCATACTTATGATTTTGTTGAGCAATTTCACAAAAGTTCAAGAAGAGTGAAAGCCTCTAACAGATCTTGCCAAAATCAGAGATTACAGCTGCAATCTCTGATAAAGACTGTCCAACAACAGTGACCTGAAAATACGCCAAAAATGATTTCAAAAAAAAACAGCCTCCCCCGAAAGTCACAATATTTTTTCTATACACATCAGGTTAAACGACCATGGCACCGTTTATACTTCTTGCCTGATCCGCAGGGACAGGGATCGTTTCGGCCTATCTTTTCCCCATCCCGTTTAAAGGTAGTCCCAGCCTTATCCTCCTGGCCGGCAGCACTCATCAACTTTTTCTGCTCTTCTTCCTGTCTGCGGCGTTCTTCCTCATATTTTTTCACATCTTCCTGCTGAACGACACGGACCCGCAGCAAGGTTGAAACAGTCTGAATTTTCACTGTTTCAATCATGGAATGAAAGAGTTTAAAGGCTTCCTTCTTATACTCATCAAGAGGATTTTTCTGGCCATAACCACGCAGTCCGATCCCCTCCTTGAGATGATCCATGGACAGCAGATGATCCTTCCAATGGGAGTCAACAAGCTGCAGCAGTATAATCCGCTCCAGATGACGCTGCGCATCCTCTCCATTATGTTCCAACTGTTTCTTATAGGCAGCCTCGACCATTTCAGTGACCTTGTCCTGAAAGTCATCCACAGAAAGATCTTTTTTAGCCTCATCATCCCAGCCAGGCTGAATATTAAAATATTCACCCATACGCTCTTCAAAACCATCCCATGACCAGTCTTCTGAAGAAACCTTAGGCTCGGAGAATTCATCAACAACAGCATCAATGAGATCATTTTTCATATCCTCAAAGACCTCGGTAACCGTTTCACTTCCCAAAAGTTCCCTGCGCTGCTGATAGATGACCTCACGCTGCATGTTCATCACATCATCGTATTCGAGCAGGTGTTTCCTGATATCAAAGTTATGACCTTCCACCTTACGCTGGGCATTTTCAATGGCCCTGCTCACCATATTATGCTCAATGGGATCATCTTCCTCCATACCCAGTTTATCCATAATTTTGGAAATCCTGTCGGAACCGAAAATACGCAGCAGATCATCTTCCAGTGAAAGATAAAATCTGGAACTTCCCGGATCACCCTGCCGACCAGATCGCCCCCTGAGCTGATTATCTATTCGTCTTGATTCATGCCTGGAGGTACCAAGGATATGCAGACCGCCCACATCAACAACACCATCACCAAGCTTGATATCGGTACCACGACCAGCCATATTTGTGGCAATGGTCACACGTCCATACTTGCCTGCCTCAGCAATAATCTCGGCCTCACGTTCGTGATGTTTGGCGTTGAGCACCTCGTGAACAATTTTTTCCTTTTTCAGCATCCTTGAAATCTTCTCAGATACGTCAATGGAAATAGTACCCACAAGCACAGGTTGACCAGCTGCATTTTTTTCCTTTATCTCTTTGATGATGGCCTTATATTTAGCCTTCTCATTTTTATAGATGACATCGGCATAATCCACCCTGATCATCGGCATATTGGTGGGCATTACCATAACGTCAAGATCATAAATTTTCTTAAATTCCGGAGCCTCTGTATCAGCAGTTCCTGTCATACCTGCCAGTTTGTCATACATCCGGAAATAGTTCTGGAAGGTAATAGAGGCATAGGTCTGGTTTTCCCTCTCAATGGTGACCCGCTCTTTTGCCTCAAGGGCCTGATGCAGACCGTCACTGTACCTGCGGCCCTCCATGGTCCGGCCGGTAAACTCATCAACGATGACCACCTGGCCATCCTTGACAATATAATCGACATCCTTCTTGAAGATAATATGCGCCTTGAGTGCCTGGTTCAGATGGTGAAGATGTTCAATAAAACGGGGATCATAGAGGTTTTCCACATTGAGAAGTTTTTCACCAAGTGCAACACCTTCATCGGTAAGGGAAACCTGTCTTGCCTTTTCATCAACGGTGAAATGCTCTTCCTCCTTGAAATGCCTGATCACTTTGTTCACCGTTTTATACATATCAACAGAGCTCTCTGCAGGACCGGAGATAATCAACGGGGTTCTGGCCTCATCGATGAGAATGGAGTCAACCTCATCGACAATGGCAAAGTTAAACTCCCGCTGACAGAAATCCTTTATATCAAACTTCATATTGTCACGGAGATAGTCGAAACCAAACTCGTTATTGGTTCCGTAAGTAACATCTGCATGATACGCCTTCCGCCGTTCGTCGTCTTCCATACCATGAACAATTTTTCCTACAGTAAGACCAAGATAGGTGTAAACCTGCCCCATCCATTCGGCATCACGGGCAGCGAGATAATCATTGACGGTGACAACATGCACACCTTTGCCGCTGATAGCATTGAGATACACCGCAAGTGTAGAGGTAAGTGTCTTTCCTTCGCCCGTTTTCATCTCGGCAATCTTTCCCTGATGCAGAACGATCCCGCCTAAGAGCTGAACATCGTAATGCCGCTCTCCCAGGATGCGTCTTGCCGCCTCACGTATGGTGGCAAAGGCCTCTGGAAGCAGATCATCAAGAGACTCACCCTTTTCATACCGCTCCTTATATTCAGCTGTCTTCGCCTGCAGACCTGCATCATCCAGTGCCTGCATGTCACTTTCCAGCTCATTGATCTTTTTCACAATGGGACCGAAACTCTTTAAAATCCGGTCATTTTTACTACCAAAAACTTTTGTCAGGACTTTTGCTATCATGGTGTTATTTTATTATATAATTATCTGGAGTAAGGATTTTTCTACCTCTCATCTCTATATATCAGCGCTTCTTCATCACAATCTGGAAACATCGGACAGTTAATACAATCACTCCAGATTTTATGGGGCAATTCTTTCTTGTCAATGGGCAAAAAACCCAGTTTTGTAAAAAAACCTGCTTGATACGTCAAGGTGAAAGACTGGGTAATGCCAAGCATCTGCGCTTCCAACAGACACTGCTTTACAAGTGCTGCTCCTATACCTCTGCCATGATGGGTTTCCACCACTGCAAGAGAACGTATTTCAGCAAGATTCTCCCAGGATATACGCAAAGCACACACTCCCAAAATGGTATCATTTTTATCGGTATAAACAACAAAGTCACGTAATCTGTCATAAAGCGAACTTTTCGAACAGGACAACAGCAGCCCCTGGGAACCATAGTGGTTTAGGAGAGAATGAATTACCGGAACATCCTCCATTCGTGCATACCGTATCATTCTACATACCAGTCAGGACAAACCAAAAAATTCATAGCAGACAATGTTGAGAGGGTAGGTATTGATTCTCTTTTTGTAAAGCTTTCACCTGGGAATTTACCTCATTTTTTTAGATAAACGAAATATGTCTGCATACAAGAAGCTCATTGAGGCTTTCGCTTTTTCTGCTCACTGAAAAATTGTACTTCCTCGTGTTTTTTCTCAACAGCGGCATTACTCTCTGTCTCAAGGGCAACTGGTATCAACAGGGTCTGTCCTGTCCATATTCCCAAGAGAAACAGCCAGAGGAAGATACAAAAACATACCACTGCAATGCCCCCTATTGCAGGAAGTGTCAACTCAAACTTATATTTTTTTATCGGCTTCTTTTTTTTCCGCGTCATCTAATCCGAAATTTGGTTGCTATTACCTGCTGACTCTGAGTACAGGGAACTTTGAAAATTTTAAAGGCTCCCTACATCTTCTCGGGTGCACTGAGTCCCACAATATGTAATCCGTTGCCAAATACAATCTTTAAAGCGCCAACCAGTGCCAGCCGTGCCCTGCACAGCTCAAGATCGTCTGTCATCACCTTATGCTTGTTATAATAGCTATGAAACTGTCCTGCAAGTTCAATAAGATAAAAAATAATCTTATGCGGTGCAAGCTCCAATGCAGCCTCTTTAATCAATGCTTGAAACGCTGCCATGCTCTTTAAAAGAGCAAAATCCTCCTGTTCATTCAGCAAGGCAAGGTTACTTGCAGCAAAGGGCGGGACAACAATCCCTTTTTCTTCTGCCTGGCGCAGTATAGAGCAGAGCCTGGCATGACCGTACTGGACATAATACACAGGATTCTCCTGGCTTTCTTTTGTGGCCAGATCCAGATCAAACTCCAGCTGACTGTCGGCCTTTCTCATCATAAAGAAAAAACGTACCACATCCACACCCACGAGTTCAACGAGATCATCAACGGTCACAAAGGTGGCCTTTCTGGTCGACATTTTCACCTGCTTGCCATCACGTGTCAGGGTGACAAACTGGTGCAACAGCACGGTCACTCTGGAAGCATCATAGCCAAGGGCGGTAATTCCGGCCATCACATCGGGCACCGTAGCAATATGATCAGCACCAAAAATATCTATCAACCAGTCAAAGTTCCTTTTAAATTTTTCTCGGTGATAGGCAATATCAGGAAGTCTGTAGGTGGGTTCGCCGCTGCTCTTTATAATCACCCTGTCTTGTTCCTGGCCAAAGGCAGAACTTTTAAACCAGGTTGCTCCATCCTGCTCATACACCAGTCCTTTTTCCCGCAGCTCTTCTACAACTGAGTCGATATGACCATCATTGTAAAGAGACTGTTCGTTATAGTAATTATCAAAAACAACACCCAATTTTTCTAATGTCGCTGCAATATTTTCAAAGATCAGCTTTTCCGCCCGTTCTTGAAAGGGGGTCACATCTGCATGGTCTTTTAGGCTGTCGCCCTTATCATCTACCAGGGTATGAGCAATATCCTTTATATATTCTCCCTGATAGCCATCTTCTGGAAAAGCTGCCGGCAACCCCAGCTCTTCCAGATATCTTGCCCGGGTAGACTCGCCCAGGACCCGCATCTGACGGCCAGCGTTATTATAATAATACTCCCGGTACACCGTATGGCCGGTAGCTTCCAACAAACGGGCAATGGAATCACCCAGGATAGCCTGCCTGCCATGTCCGATACTCAAAGGCCCAGTGGGGTTGGCTGAAACAAACTCCACCATAACCCTGCGCCCCTCGCCCACATCTGACAAACCATATCTATCGCCATCTTCAAAAACAACAGGAATAACTTCATGCCACTGCTGCGGCTGCATGGTAAAATTGACGAAGCCAGGCCCCGCAACATCCACCTGAGCAAAGAGATCACTTTCTTTTTCCAGTGATTCTTTTATGTCCTGAGCAATCTGGCGAGGATTTTTCTTTTCAATTCCAGCCAGCACCATTGCCATATTGGTGGAGAAATCCCCCTGACCGTCCCTTTTTGGCACCTCTACAGTATACTTTCCAGCGCCTTTCTCACTCCATTTTCCCAGGAAAACTCCTTCATTAAAATAATCGTCAAGGATGTTTTTTACCTTTGCTCGAATCATAGTTTTTTCCACATATGCAGTTTATCAAATACGTTACCGTCGTATTGCACATTTCCAGCTTTTTCTGCTGGAAAAAATAAGTGCGTAGCCTATGGCACAATACAGTGTCCCCACAATCGGTCCAGAAAAACCGGATTTCCGCAGTAACACCCCCAGCATAATCATTACCATGATCTTGAGCCAGGATGCAAAAGAAAAGACCTTGCCAAGAGAGGTGCTTTCTTCCATTGCGCTAATCCTATCCACCACTTTTTGCGCTGCTCCATCGAGGATAAAATAAGACTTTACCATACCAATGAGAAAAGCAGGCAGCACGAGGACATACTGCTCACTCTCTACCAACCAGGACAACCCTTTTCGCACCAGAATCAGTCCTACCACAGACCAGATCAGTCCCGCGACAAAAAAATGCGTCCGCCGGGATACAATGAACCTACATTTATACAACAACTGCTTTAACACAATTTTTTCGTTCCTGGCTTAAATGAAACAAGCCCATCTTCCCTTACAGGAAGATGGGCTTTTGGCAGGCACCTTGCGGTGCTGCAGTCAGATCTCTGTAACGGTAATAGCCTCGTCGTTGCATACCTCTACACAGGTCTCACAACCAAGACATTCTTCAGCCTCGACAGGCTCGGACTTTCCGTCTTCCATTTCGAAAACCTGAGCAGGGCAAGCGTTAACACACTCTTCACACCCCGTACATTTATCCTTATCTACGACCACATCAAACATACAACACCTCCATTAATATAGTTATTAAACTACGATGAAAAAAAGAACAATTCCCCCTTCCCATCGCATTCTTTGCTTGAATAATGGAGGGTGATTTTTTTGTCAAGATTTTTCTTGCAAGCAGCTTTCGGCCACTCCTTCACGTCACCTATCACATTGTACTTTGTTATGTTTACACATCCTAACAATATTCACAACGCCTCATTTTCACACACATCTATTCGCAGCTACTCAATGGGGCTCACTCCCCAGCACCTTCCCATAAATCATCTTTTGCCGCTCAGCATCAGGGGCAGGCTCCACCCAGTGAATAAATGATTCTGTAACCCGCATAAAATCACCCTGATCATCTTTACATTTTTCACAGACAGACTCAGCCTGATCACGATACATGATAACCTTTGATGCAGGATCTCCATTTTTATCCACCGCTGCCATTTTCCTGCAGCCACAATCCAGTCGTACTACAACAGTACCGATACCTTCAGGACTGCCTTCCTGTATTCCTTCTATCATTGCCAGTTCCCGTTTTTCAGGAACAAATTGATGTTTTTTCATCGTTTGTTTTCCTCTTTAAGTATACTCCTGCGGCTTCTGCATCTTGCAACAAGTCCAGGTGCCCATTGCGGGGTTCCATAGGCATGAACATGGGTATAAAGGGCAAAAACATTTTTATAAACAAGCCCATCCCGACCAGCGATGAAACCTTTACCGCGTTTCATCCTTACTGTAAGACACGCATCATCTCCACGCCATTTTTCTACGACAGAATACCTGAACTCATGGCCTTTAACCTCTGTCCCGACCGGATAAAAAGGATTTTCCTGCTCCACCTCAAAAATAGAATATCCATGGGCCTGCGGTTTTTCAGACATGGTAAAATGTACAGGAAAAATCCCCACCATTTTATATTCATTGCCATCTATCTGCAGAGAATCACCCAGATAAATAAGCCCCCCACACTCGGCATATACCGGTAAGCCATCCAACACTTCCCGTCTCATGGCCTCCCTGAATCGATGATTGGCGGCAAGTGCTCCTGCATTGGTTTCAGGAAAACCACCGCCAATATACATCCCATCAAGTGATGGAAGCTCTGTATCTGTCAGAGCATTTATCGGTATCAGCCTTGCTCCTTCATTTTCCAGGGCTTCAAGATTACCTGCATAATAAAACTGGAATGCCGTATCCTGAATAATGCCAATCTTCACCAGCTCTCGTCCATTTTCTTTTTTTAAAGAGCGTCTGTCTTTTCTGGCAGCAGTCGATACTGATGCCATACACCCTTTTACCTTTTCAAGATCAATGGAATCTTTGAACACATCTGCCAGATATGCGATGGCTTTTTCACTGTCAACATACTCCTGACAGGGCACCATTCCCAGATGGCGCATCGGAAAGATATCAGCTTTCAGACGAGGTACCACACCGATCACAGGAATTCCCGTGGCTTTTTCCACAGCTTCGGTGATAATTGTTTCCTGACGCCTGGTCGCAACATTGTTCAGAATGACACCACGGATATCAACACGTTTATCCAGCATCTGACAGCCCAGCACCATGGCAGCAACAGTACGGGTTGTCTTGCTGCAGTTCACCACCAGGATGACAGGAAGATCAAGCACAAGAGCCAATTCAGCCGTTGAATAGCCGCCCTGGGCATTTACACCATCATAGAGTCCCCTGTTTCCTTCAACCACCGCAAATTCATACCCAAAACTATGCTCCTTAAAAGAGGCACATATGGTCTCCGTATCCATGAGATAGGGGTCAAGATTATAGCACCCCTTTTTTGCTGCACGTGCCATCCATCCCGCATCAATATAATCTGGCCCCTTTTTAAACGGAATAACACGGTGTCCCTTTGCTACAAGTGAGGCCGTAAGCCCGACAGCAACAACACTTTTCCCCGCCCCGCCGCTGAGCCCGGCTATTACAATTCCTTTCGTTTCCATCTACCTATATTCTTCTTACCAACACATTGTTTATCAAAAGAGTGTTTCAGAAAATGGTTTTAATTTTTGGAGCATTCCTGTCACCAGCATACCTTATCAACCTAATGACTGTCTTTTCCCTGCATTCTCCAGGCCTGTGCATAGATCCCATTCAGCCGCTCTTCAAGTTGCAGGCGATACTCTTCCAACTGATTGGCCTTCAACCCATCCGGTAGATAAAGCGGTTTCCCATAGACAATTTCGATTTTGGAAAAGGGCTTGGGAATACTCAGCCTATCCCAGGTATTAAAAGAAAAATAGCTGGATGCTGACCAGAGCACGGGAAGGATAATTTTCCCTGATTTTGCGGCAAGAAGCAGAGGGCCTGCCTGCGCAACCCTGGCTGGTCCCTGGCTGCCATCTGCCACCAGCCCTGAACTCATCCCGGCACGCATTTCCCTGATAAGCTTTTTTGCGGCGACCAAGCCCTTTCTGTTACTCGATCCGCGAACAACTGAAAATCCAAGCTGTTCAAGCACCGCAGCCACAAAATCTCCATCCCGGCTGGCACTTACCATTATTGCAACCCGCATTTTCATGGTATACATGGGAAAGAAAAAAGTTGCATAATGCCAGGTTGTTACCACAAGGGGTAAACCTTCATTTTCTGCCGCTTCCTTATATCCCCTGGCATGCTCAGTCTTACTCAGTGTCAAGAACCAGATCCGCAACACCATAACCAGTAAAAAAGCTGTAAGATTCAATCCTTTTTGCCGTAACCATTCCTTCATCGTAATTCAATCTCCAGATACCGTAAGGCCTTAATTGTATCGCGCAACGTGGCCGCCTCCTCAAAGGCCAGCTCTTTTGCCGCCTCTTGCATTCTCTTCTCCAACCCCTCAATATGCTCATTCAACTCATCCACACTCTGGAAGTCATTTTGCGGCTCAGCGGTCTGAAACAGAGGCTGCTGATCATCTGTAACATATCCTGAATCATGGAGATACTGATAAATGGTATCTTTCACCTCAGATTTGATGGTCATCGGGGTAATATCATAGTCCAGATTATGTTGATGCTGAATCGCCCTGCGTCTTTTGGTCTCTTCGATGGTATACCGCATCGACTCGGTAATCTCGTCAGCATACATGATCACCATGCCTTTAGCGTTTCTTGCTGCCCGGCCACAGGTCTGAATAAGCGATCTGATCGAACGTAAAAAGCCCTCCTTGTCAGCATCCAGGATAGCAACCAATGAGACCTCCGGGATATCCAGGCCTTCACGCAGCAGGTTGATACCCACCAGTACATTGTACTCACCATTTCTCAAATCCCTGACCAATTCAACACGTTCCAGGGTCTTTATATCCGAGTGGAGATAGCGCACTTTCACACCCAGTTTTTCATAATACTCTGTAAGATCCTCAGCCATCCGTTTGGTGAGTGTAGTCACCAGTACCGCTTCATTCTTCTCTTCCCTGATCCTGATCTCATCAAGCAGATCATCAACCTGGCTACTGGCAGGACGTACCTCAATAAAAGGATCAAGCAGCCCTGTCGGCCGAATCAACTGTTCCACTACCCGCCCTTCAGCCTGATTGAGTTCATATTCAGCTGGAGTTGCGGAGACATAGATGACTTGATTAATCCGCTCTTCAAACTCTGTAAATTTCAGCGGCCGGTTATCAAGGGCAGAGGGAAGACGGAAACCGTACTCAACCAGGGTTTTCTTGCGTGAATGATCACCGTTGTACATGCCGTTAAGCTGGGGCACACCAATATGTGACTCATCGATGAAGAGCAGATAGTCATCCGGGAAGTAATCGAGCAGATTTGGCGGCGGTGCCCCTGGTTCTTTGCCAGTGAGATGCCTGGAATAATTTTCAATGCCTGTACAGTAGCCAAGCTCTTGAATCATCTCCAGATCAAACATGGTTCTCTGTTCAAGGCGCTGCGCCTCAACAAGCCTGTTTTCACTGTGGAGATAGTCCAGACGCTCTTTCAATTCTTTTTTAATGGTCTCCAGGGCACGGTTCTGTCTCTCTTTTGTGGTAACAAAATGCGATCCTGGGAAAACGGTGTAGTCATCGAGCCGTTCCAGCATCTCTCCCCGCAGCGGATCAACTATGGAAATGCTATCAATAGTATCGCCAAAAAATTCGACCCGCACAGCCCGCTCTTCCTCATGTACAGGATAGATATCCACCACGTCTCCACGCACCCTGAAGGTTCCACGATGAAAAGACATATCATTGCGTTCATAGAGCATATGCACAAGCCGCCTGGTAACATCCTCTATCGGATACTCCTCACCTTCTTGCAGCATGAGATGCATGTCCTTATATTCATCTGGAGAGCCCAAACCGTAGATACAGGAGACAGAGGCGACAATCAGTACATCGCGCCTGGTCAGAAGAGACCTAGTGGCAGAGTGGCGCAGTTTATCGATCACATCGTTGATAGACGAATCCTTTTCAATATAGGTATCGGACTGGGGAACATAAGCCTCCGGTTGATAATAATCGTAGTAGGAAACAAAATATTCCACCGCATTATCTGGAAACAATTCTTTGAATTCAGAAAAGAGTTGGGCAGCCAGGGTTTTATTAGGTGCAATAATCAGGGTTGGCAGCTGCACGCGCTCGACAATTTTGGCCATGGTAAAGGTCTTTCCTGAACCTGTCACACCAAGCAGTACCTGATGTTTCTCACCCCGCTCCACCCCTGACGCAAGTTTATCTATGGCTTCAGGCTGATCACCTGATGGCTGGAAAGGAGCATTGATTGTAAAGGCTTTTCTCATGACAATTTTTTATTCCAGTACCTTGTTTCTCTTTGGGATGACGCTAACAGCTGTCTATCTGCCATCTTTGCAGATAAGCCGCAATGATTTTTTTCAAAAAAATTTTCACCCAGGTTCCACCAAGACTCAGCTCCAGCTAATACATTTCTTTGGACACAGCATAATGGCATCATCCACTTCTTCCACAGGGTATGCATTCTGATCAAGAATTTCAATAAACCCCAAATCCTTCCGAAAAAAGAACACCTGCGGTGCTATTTCCACACAGCCCAAACAGAGCGAGCAGCTCCAGGTGTCAATTACAGGATGCTTATCATGTCTTTTCATATCCAATTACGATCATACAGCCGCGTATCTCTATCCCTCTGTTTTACAAAAATCTCTGAGATTTTGAAATATGACTCCAGCGGTTATACAAACAGTATTTTCTACTTTATGATACACTTTCGCCGACTACTCAGAAAGCATGTTTTGAGAGATATTACGGTTAATTGGCCAAGAACTATGTCACTCAACTTTCCTTTTTAACATCAGGAATTAAACTTGCTTTGTTCTAAGCCCTTTCTTGTTAATTTTATTGTGAATTACCGTGATCCCATTATATGGAAACAAGCATGGATTTTCAAGTTATTTATTGATTTATTTCAACACGTTATCATATAAGTTTGCATGATATGGCGAATTTCGAAAGTTGAGCTTGTTATATAATATAAAAGTCGTATAATTAACGTATTGTTTTGCTATGGATTGATTGCCTGCGGCTGCGGGAATGTCCTTTTTTTTATACGATCGTGCCATGACTGAATTCCGCGAAAAATATATCAACCCGTTTACCGACTACGGTTTCAAGAAACTCTTTGGCGAAGAGCCCAACAAGGATTTGCTGCTTGATTTTCTTAATGAACTGTTAAAAGAGGAACAGGGAGAGATTATCAGCCTGACTTATCTGAAAAATGAGAATCTCGGT
>PDWJ01004572.1_pt1 | contig 12102 bp, 11 predicted proteins | sample 1430881 | NCBI WGS metagenome assembly PDWJ01 (sample SAMN01162460, study PRJNA174530) | Oral metagenome, whole genome shotgun sequencing project. | biome: Marine environment; feature: Marine mammal; material: Swab sample of the gingival sulcus; isolation source: swab sample of gingival sulcus... | reverse complement strand
GTGAGGGCTATCCTGTATTATTTCTTGATCTTGTGATTGTAGGCCTTGCTGTGCTGCTTACTGTTATAGGACTGCAGGCTGTAGGGCTTATTTTGATAATAGCATTATTAATAATTCCCGCATCAGCGGCAAGGTTCTGGACAGAACGGCTTTCGGTAATGCTGACCCTCTCTTGTATCTTCGGGGCGGCAAGCGGTTATCTGGGGGCCTCTCTAAGCGCGTCCATTCCCAATCTTCCGGCCGGAGCAATAATCGTCATAACCTCCGGAGTCTTTTTTGTGATTAGTATGCTGTTCGGAAAAGAAAAAGGACTGGTCTCTCATGTTTATAAGACATATAGATTTGATAGAGCCATGGCCGAAAACCGTATGCTTATAACCTTTTTCAGGTTGACAGTGATGGGCAAGGCTTCGGGTTTTTTTCCATTCGCGGCTGTTACAAAAAATGCATTAATTTCCCAAAGTCCGGCAAAAAAAATATTGTCTGAATTTTCGCTTCACAATCTGCAAAGGAAAAAATATATCGAAAAGATTGACGGTAAGAATATGTGTTTGACACCATCAGGTTTTGACGAGGCTCAGAAATGTATTAGAAACCACGAGCTTCAGCATATTTTTTTGAGGGCTTTTCCTGAGCTTGCTCAGGGCCTTCACAGGCGTGATGAGGCTCATATAGAGGATTTTATTGGTGATGAAGTTCTTACTATACTGCAAAATGAATTAAAAAGCCAAAAGCCTGAATTATATATTTCGTTAGGAGAGATGGCTTAATGATTTGGACAAGTCTGGATACATGGATCGTCATAGCAGCAATTTTATCTGCTGTTGCCTGTGCCTTGCCGGGTAACTTTCTCGTTTTACGCAGAATGAGCCTGATGGGTGATGCTATAAGCCATGCTGTTTTACCCGGTATTGCTGTGGCCTTTCTTGTTTCCGGCTCACGTTCAAGCTGGTCAATGTTTGTTGGTGCGGCTGTCGCTGGTGTTGCCGCCGCCATGCTGTCCGGTTTTGTTAACAAGAGGGCCGGTGTAGATGAACAGGCAAGTCTTGGTACGGTATTTTCTTTTCTCTTTGCAATTGGTCTCGTTATGATTGTTCAGGCGGCAAACAGTGTTGATCTTGATCCAAGCTGTGTTCTATATGGCTCGCTTGAGCTTACACCGCTTGATCTTATAACCGTATTCGGTCTGAAAGTTCCGCGGGCTGTTGCAGTATTGAGTTTGATAATCCTTATTAATGGTTTAATTATTTTTTTGTTATTCAAGGAATTTTCTATTACATCTTTTGATCCTGCTTTGGCAAGATCGCTCGGAATTCCTGCGGGATTGTTTCATTATCTGCTGATGATTATGACTGCAATTACATCGGTTGCGGCCTTTGAAACCGTTGGAAGTATTCTTGTTCTGGCAATGCTTGTTGTTCCGCCCGCTGTTTCCTATTTATTTACAAATAAATTATCAGTGATGATACTATTCAGTATATTGGCTGCCTCTCTAACAGCAGTTTTAGGGCATCTTTCCGCAATTACGATACCGCCCCTGTTCGGTTTTCCCGACACAAATACTGCCGGTTCAATGGCAGTGGTAGCAGGCTTTATTTTTATGCTTGCTGTTATCTTTTCTCCAAAGGGTGTAATAAGCACTGTTAGAAAACGTAAGGCTTTTATAGCAGAACCTTCCTGAAATATTACTTGAATATAGAAACCCTCTAATCTATAATAGAAAAAATTTATTCAGGATATTCAATTTGCAGGAAAAAATATCTAAAACTGTTGAAAACTATATAAAATCAATCTATGAAGGCACAGAAAACAGCGGTTTTGGAATTTTCCCATTATCTCAGCTGGCAAAAAGGCTTGATGTAACCCCCGGCACAGTGACTGTTATGGTGAAGCGGATAGAAGAGGATGGCCTGCTGGAATATTTTCCGCGAAAAGGTTGTAAGCTTACTCCCCTGGGTATCAGCTGCGGGCGTACAATAGTCAGAAAGCACCGTCTTATTGAATTCTTTCTGGTTAATACCCTTGGAATGGACTGGTCTGAAGTACATGCTGAAGCTGAAATGCTTGAACACGCTTTATCAGACTCTGTTCTTGCAAGGCTTGATGAGTTCTTGGGTTATCCTGAATTTGATCCTCATGGAAAACATATTCCAAAATGTTCCGGTGAGCCCTTTATAGTGGAAAAAGGCTCTTTTTTAGACAGCTGTGTTTCAGGTAGAGAGTACGTTATTTTATCTGTTGATGATGAGAACGGAGGATTATTGCGGACACTGGGTGCGGCAGGGGTTGTTCCGGGAAAGGTAATAAAAATTCTTGATAATAATTCAGGTTCAGGAACTATTACCTTTTCGTCTATGGAAAATAAGGAAGTAACCCTCGGTTTGCAGACGGCCAGGTCTATAATTGTAAAATAATTCTCGTAATAATCCTAAAAAAGATGGAGTTGAAATTGAGTAATGTTAAAAATAATGTGAAAAGAGAAAGATTAGGTACACGTCTGGGGTTTCTGCTTATCTCGGCTGGATGTGCTGTAGGTTTGGGTAATGTTTGGAGGTTTCCATTTATAACAGGTCAGTACGGCGGGGCAATATTTGTAATAATATATCTTGCTTTTTTGGTAATTCTTGGTGTTCCTGTTTTGACTATGGAATTGGCAATAGGCCGCGGCGGTCAAAAGAGTATTGCCGGCGCTCTTAAAGCTCTTGAACCTTCAGGTTCCAAATGGCATGTCTATGGCCATGCGGCAATTCTGGGAAATATTGTCCTAATGATGTTTTATACAACGGTTGCAGGCTGGATGCTGGCATACATCTTTCATACTGTTGCCGGCTCTCTTTCAGGTTTAGCCCCTGAACAGGTTGGTGCCTTCTTTGGCGCCCAGCTTGAAAGCCCTTTTATTCAGGTCGGCTGGATGATTTTTGTAGTGGTTCTTGGTTTTCTTGTTTGTTCTCTTGGTCTGAGAAACGGAGTTGAAAAGGTCAGCACATGGATGATGTCTTCTTTATTCATAATAATGCTTATTCTTGTTGTAAAGGCTTTGACCCTTCCCGGAGCGTCTGAGGGGGCGGCCTTCTTTCTCAAACCTGATATTTCAAAGATTAAGGCAGAGAATCTCTGGTCTATAATCTATGCTGCAATGGGACAGGCATTTTTTACATTGAGTCTTGGTATAGGAAGTATGGCCATCTTCGGTAGTTATATAGGTAAGGAACACTCGCTTACTGGAGAATCTCTAAATATCATAGGCCTTGATACTCTGGTTGCGATCCTTTCCGGGCTTATAATCTTTCCCGCGTGTTTTGCTTTTGGTCAGGATGCGGGTGCGGGGCCGGGACTTATTTTTATTACCCTCCCCAATATTTTTAACTCAATGACAGCAGGCCGTCTTTGGGGCGGTTTGTTCTTTCTTTTTATGAGTTTTGCTGCCATGTCAACGGTAATAGCAGTTTTTGAGAATATTATGGCTTATACAATGGAGCAGTTTTGTTGGGGAAGAAAAAAGGCCGCAGTTATTAATGCTGTTGCCATGATTATACTTTCTCTTCCGTGTGCTTTGGGCTTTAACGTACTGAGCGGCTTTACTCCTCTTGGAGAGGGTTCCGCTGTCATTGACCTTGAAGACTTCATTGTCGGTAGTAATCTTTTGCCGATAGGTTCATTACTTTTTGCATTGTTTTGCAGTTATAAGCTTGGCTGGGGATGGGATAGTTTTATTAATGAAGCAAATGAAGGAAAGGGGCTTAAGTTTCCAGTTAAAACCAAATTTTACATTAAATATATTCTGCCGCTGATTATTCTTGTTGTTTTTGTCGGAGGATATATAGATAAATTTTTCTCCTGACCCGACGGACTATGATGCAGCGGCATGAATAAGGTTATAACAGGCCTTATGATTTTATACCTGTAACGCAGAGCCATCTGCCGTTTTTGTGTTTATCTACCTTAATGTCTTTGAAGCCGGCATTAGTCATATATTTCTCTATTTCTTCTCCGGTGTAGACATTCATTTTTAGTTTCTCAACCCATTTTTCAACGCTTTCAGGATTTTGAGCCTCATTGCAGACCATGAAGGTGCCGCCGCTTTTAAGAACGCGGGCTGCCTCAGTAAAATTTGCCTGAATATCAGGCCAGAAGTAGATTGTTTCAAAGGCCGTTGCCGTATCAAATTCTCCATCAGTCCATGGAATTGATTCAACACTTGCCTCCTTAATCTCTACCCTTCCGTCAGAAACAGCTGAACTGTTAAACTGTCTTGATTTATCGACACTTGCGGGAGAATAATCCATTCCGCAGATCATCGCCTTTGGCGCACGTGCCAGCATGTTTTTGATATTCTTTCCTCCTCCGCATCCTATATCAATGATCTTTTCAGCATTGCTGAGATCAAGGTGACCGAGCCCCCATCTTGAGTGCGGGTTATGTCCGAAATTCATCATCCATAACATCAGCCTTCCACTGAAACTGCTTTCGGGCTTTCTTGTGTGTTCAATAAATTTTTTAGCCATTTGCATTTTTCCTTTCCGGATAAATTCCGGTTTCAAGAATTTGTTTAAGATTTATATTATCCTCTTTCATGTCGGTGAGGATTAATTCCCAATTAGCCTTCTTTTTTCCAAATACCTCAAATACCCACCAATTATAAATGCTGTTGCAAAAGCCGGCAGGTTTACCGAATTCTTCAATATGAATAAATATGCAGCCATTTGGTGTTGATTTTCCGTTAAACGAAATTTTTCCCATTCCCGAGAAGGTTTCAAACATCATATAAAACTCATGATCATTCTTCCAGTGTTCTATTATTGTTCCTTCAATATCATAGGCTTCACCCATAACCAGTTCCTTAAATCTGATCTGGTCTCCGGGCTCAAAACCGCCTGTAAGTTTTATGAAGTATTCGTGGTTTGGATGCCATGGAACAAAGTTTTTTTCCAAGTCAAGCATCCAGGCATATAATTCATCCAGAGGTGCATTGATTTCAATTGAGTCTTCGAGTCGTATTCTGTTACCTTCTATTCCATACTCTTTATTTGTACTTACACATCCTGTGAGCATAAGTACTGCCATTGAAACGAGTATTATTCTAACAATCGTTCTTACATTCATTTTCCTGTCCCTCTATTAATTTTTTTAGTATGTCAGGAGGAATATTCATAAGATCTGCAGTAAACTGCATAATATCCAGTAGTATCATTTCAATGTCATTTTCAGCTGCTTCAAAACCTGATAATATGCGGCTTATTATTTCTCCGGTTCCTCCTGCTATATACATGGCCATATATCTTTTCTGCCCGTAACTTTTTCCCGGCAGAGGGAAGTTTTCGAGCGCGTCCGCAATAAGTTCGCTAATCCGTCTGGTTGTCCGGTCACGCAGATCCAGGGTTAAAAGTCTATGCTCCATGCTTTCTGAATTATCAAAGCGTTCAAGGCTTTTTATCATGGTTTTTCTCATGATCTTGACAGAGTTCAGAAAACGAAGTTCGACCGGCCCTTCATTTTTTGTAAAACATTCTTCCATAAGATTAATGTAGTTATCACAATAGTTTTCCATTACAGCCTGATATAGCTTTTCTTTTGATTCAAAGTAGTAATAAAAAACACTAGGTGAAACAGAACGATCTCCGACGGCATCAAGTATTTCCTGAATCGAAACAGATTTAAAGCCCCTGTTGAAAAAAAGCTGCTGTGCCGCGTCAATAAACTGTTTCCGCCGAATTTCCGGATTTTTCCTTGTTCTGGACATAAAGTCCTCTTTTATAGAATATTACTCTATAAATATATCATATCCTGAAAAATTGTCAATAATTCGATCAAATTATATTAGCCTTAACTTAGAAAACTATCCTTTTCTTGTTTACATTGAATCTCTTAAGGTTTATTATTCTGATAAATTCAGGCTCTTTCAAAACTAACTGTGTTTTGGACTGTCCTCTATTAAATAAGGATTCTGCTATGGAAAAGTATGTTATTGAAAAAAACTCTGTTCAGGAAACCCTCATTATTCCTCTGTTTGGAAGAAGTGCCGCCATGGAACTTTATCCTGATCTTTTTTCGGATAAAGAATGTATGGAGCTTTTGTCCAGGATTGAGTATGAGGTTGAGAAAATGCCTAAAATAAAGATTAAGATCGGTGCAATACTGGCTGCAACCCGTCAATATGATCTAGCCCATGTGTGCAGGGAATATATGAAGGAGCATCCTGAGGCATCGGTTATAAATCTTGGCTGCGGGCTTGATACTACCTTCTATCAGCTTGGTAATGGAAGGGCGAAGGGTTACAATATTGATTTCCAGGATGTTATTGATGTCCGCAACGAACTTCTTCCGCCAAAGGCTGGAGAGGTAAACATCGGCAGTGATCTTACCGATACCTCCTGGTTTGAAAAGATTGATTTTACTCCGGAAAAGGGCGCTGTCTTTTTTGCCTCCGGTGTTTTTTACTATATCAAAAAAGAAGAGATCAAAAATTTATTTATAAAGATGGCTGAACATTTTCCGGGGGCCAAGATTGTTTTTGATGCTACAACAGCAAAGGGTCTGAAAAAGATGCTCAAAGCCTGGCTTAAGTCGGCAGATATGAAAGATGTGGGGTTATTTTTCAGCGTTGAAGATGAAAAAGAGCTGAGCGGATGGACAAAGAAATTCTCAAATGTAGTCCGCAAAGGCTATATGACCGGATACAGAGCCCTTGATAAGCGCTACGGCTTTTTAGCCAATATGCTTTTCCGGTACACGGACAGAAAAAGATTGAGCCAGATTATTGAAATCGAATTTGCCCGTGAGGGATAAGCTGCCGCTGAATTTTTAATTGGTCTCAGCCTTTAAATTTGTTGACAGATTTTTGTCATTATAATAATCTCAAAAAGTGCTTACTAATAATATAAGCTGTAACAAACTATTCATATCTAATCTTCCCGCATCCGTGCGGGGATTTCACTTAGGAGAAAAAAATGAAAAACAAAAAAATTGTTATGCTGCTGGTGCTTATTCTAAGCTGTTCAGTTATGGTTTGGGCCGGCGGTTCTCAGGAAGGTGCTGCCGAAGGGGCTGGTGTTGAGGCTGCTGCAGATTCAGGGCCGCTAACCGTTGTTGATGTTCTTGGACGCACCGTTACGCTCGATAAACCCGCAGAGAGGCTTGCATACTCTCATCTTTCTACTGCTGAAGCTTTGAAGATCCTTGATGCATGGAACCTGGTTGTTGCTAAAGACGGGTATTCAAATGATGCAGTTGTTTATCCTGGTATTGGTGATATACCGCCTCTTGGAAATCCAATGGATGGTCCTTATACCCTGAATATGGAAGTTTTAATTGAGGCTTCTCCTGATCTTTTAATTCTTGAAGTAATTCCGATGCCCGGCATGGAAGAATTGATTAAAAACCTTGAAGGGGTTGTTCCTGTTGTTACCGTAATGACCTATGATCCTGCCGGGGTTGAACAAAGTCTAAAAAATCTTGGGATACTGTTGAACAGAACGCCGCAGGCTGAGGATTTTCTTACCTGGTATGATGAAACACGTGATATGCTGCTTGAAAAGACCAAAAACCTCAGTGAATCGGAAAAAACCACCCTTTTCTTTAAAACCGGCTGGGGTTCACCTGGTGATCTTATGACCTTCTCTGATGAAATGTCTTATGTCGTTCCAAGAAACAAGCTTGCCGGCTGTATCAATGTTGCCGCGGAGCTTCCCTCACAGGGCGGATGGGTGCCTCAGGTAGATCCTGAATGGCTGGTTTCTGCTGAATATGATGTTCTGTTGATAGGAGATCCTGTTCCCGGTACCTATGGCAGTGCTGTTGTAAGTAACGAAGCGATGAAAGAATACAGAGAAGCTGTTATGAATCTTCCTGTATTTGCTGAAAGCAAGGCGGTTAAAAACGGAAGAGTCTATTTGATCTGTGCTGACTTTTCCAGTACGCCGCGTCATTTACTCGGCTTTGTCTACCAGGCAAAATGGTGCCATCCGGAACTTTTTGCTGATATGGATCCAAAGAAAATGCACCAGCAGTATATTGATAGATTTCTGAAGGTGGATCTGGATCTGGATAAACAGGGCGTCTTTGTATATCCGGAGTATTAATATCAAAATGGCGTCCTGCCATTTTGATATTTTGCAGTTTGAAGCAAGACTTCAAACTGCCTGAATTCAACCAGCCCGCGTCCGTGCGGGTTTAGGTGTTATACTTAACCGCATCCGTGCGGTTCAATAGGAGAAGTAAAATCATGAAACAGATTCCTAAAATAAATGTTAAACCGGATCATCTTTTTGATTTGCAGTTCGGAGCAACAAAGGCATATATACTGATGGCAGCAGTTGAATTGAATATCTTTGATATTACAACAAAACCCTTAACCTCTGCCGAGGTGGCTGCGGCTGCCAAAACACATCCTCAGAATACGGAACTTTTTCTGAATGCCCTTGTATCCGTGGATTTACTTGAAAAAAAGGATGGAAAATTTCAAAACTCCGAGGTTACAAACGCCTTTCTGGTCAGCAGCAGTGAAAGTTTTCTGGGTTCATATCTTCCGATGTTTGAGCAATTCCTGTTTAAGAGTAAAGATCAGATTAAAGATGCTGTTAAAAATGGGGCTCCTGAAATGAAGCAGCAGGAAGAGATGGATGCTGATTTTTTTGCGCAATATACCAAATTAATGGTCAGTGCCACGCTATCAGGTATTACACAGGCTGTCGCCGAAAACCTTTCAAGGCTTCCTGAGTTCAAGGGTTTTAAGAAGATGCTGGATCTCGGCGGAGCTCACGGTCTGGACTGTATCGCTACTCTTAAGAAAAATCCGGATATGACCGGCGTTGTTTTTGACATGCCTCCGGTAATTGCTGCAACTAAAGCAATTGTGAGTGATTTTGGAATGGAGGATCGCGTAAGCTTAATGGGGGGTGATTACATCTCCGATCCAATTGGAACTGATTATGATCTTGTCTATGCCAAGGGAACTCTTAATTTTGCAGGCCCTGCCCTGGGAGATGTAATACAGAAGATATATGATTCTCTCAACAGCGGCGGTGTTTTTGTTTCAATCCATGAGGGACTGATAGACGAAAGAACAAAGCCTGAAGGTATTGTCATAAGCTGGCTTCAGACGGGACTGACCTCTGTTGATGTGTCTCTTGAGGAAAATGACATACCGGATGCAATGAAGGCTGCAGGCTTTACCAATATTGAGATTCTTCCATTTGATTTTCCAATGGGCGGAAGGCTTGATATGGTCATCGGCCGTAAGAAATAAAGTAAAGATCAAAGGTTCAAACCTTATTTTTTCTATTTTATTTATATCTATCCTGTTCAGACCGGTACTATTATCCGCGGATAATGCTGCCGGTGACAGGATGGTTTTTGTTATTAATGGGTTCAAATCTGTCGTATTTCAAGAAACCTGAATTCCCCGTTGTTAATGTTTCATTGAATGATGCTATTGATTTTATCGGGAAATTGAATAATATGTACGAAAAGGGTAAATTCGGCCTGCCGGCAGCGGCCCAATGGGAATACGCTTGCAGGGATAGACACCATAAAATAGAGGTTTTAATGAGTCCGGCTAAGAGACAAATATTCCGTTTCAATCGTTTCCTTCATAAATGGCTTGGTCTGATCAGTATTATATATATTATACTGATGGCCCTTTCGGGAATTATAGCCAATCACCCCCGGCTTACCGATGGAATAACCTTTAAGTGTTCCTCCCCGGAAAAGAGGGTTGATTATGAGAACTGGAACCGGGGTTCGGCCAGATGCGTTGTTTATACCGGTACAGACAGCGAAAGCGCGTTTCTGGGCGGGCGGCAAGGAATATGGAAGATAAGCCGGAATGGAGATCAAATAGAGCCCTTTATGCGGAATTATCCATCTTCACCTATGGCCAGAGATGTATGGGATCTATATTTCGACGAGCCTTCAGAACGTCTTTTTGCGGCAACAGGAAATGGAATTTATTTCTATGATTTTGTTTCTGATAAACATGGTTGGCAGCCTTGCTCAGGTATTAGTTCATCTGTAAAAAATATTTTTTCAATCAGAGGAAGGATTGCGGCAGTCAGTGATTCATTATTTTATCTTAACTCTTCTGAGTCTTCCACTTCATTTGAGGGCTTATTTCTTCCTGATCTTCCTGAATTGAAGGAACATAGCGAAGGAACACTGAATGATCTGTTTTTAAATATTCATACCGGAGAAATAATAGGACTTAGGGGTAAACTGCTCGTAGATTTTTTGGGCATTCTTATTATAGTGCTTTCTGTAACAGCAGTCTTTATTTGGCATATTCCATTTCGCTTTAAAAATAAAAAGCGCAGGGGAAGGCCCGCCAGCGCTTCCGAAAAAGCCATGTATAGGAGTTCTTATAAGATTCACTCAGGAATTGGTTCAAAGTTCATACTTCCGCTTTTTATTGTGGTTCTTGCTGCCTTTCTGATTTTTCTCCCGATTCCTTCATGGCAGAAACACCTTTTTGAGCCTGTCAGCTTTTCGACGGATGATCTTCTGGATTCAAATCCATGGAAAAGACAGATCAGTGGGGCCCTTTATGATCCGCTTCAGCAGAAGATCATTTTTCTTGTTAAAAATGGATTGGTCAGCTGTGATGTTGGAGAAGACTATGAGATAGGTGAACCGGATTTTTTCAGTGATTTTTCTGTAATGCAGGCCGGCCTTTTTGTTTATGATCCGTTAAGTAAGGCCTATATGATAGGAGGATTCGAAGGGTTATTCAGATATTACCCGGAATATGATAGAGCTGAAGCTGTAAAGTCTGTAAACGGGAAAATAAGTCACCTTTGCGGTTATATGAAAACCCCTGAGGGCTCGGAATACTATTTTAATAACTATAAAGGGTTACGTAGAATAAATACTGTTTCTGATGACTGGAGCCTGCCGGATATGCCTGGGGCAATAAATAACGAAGCTGTAGTATCGTTATCCGAGATTGCTTCCGAGTTCCATAGTGGAAGGATCTATCAGCCTGTTTTTGGGCGGGCATGGTGGCTGCCTTCATTTATTTGCAGTTTAGTCTTATTGCTGCTTATGATTTCAGGCGTTATCTTGAGGATCTTTCATAAAACAGGTAAATAATCTGTCCCTAAAATTAAAAGAATTACGTCTTGCTTATTGCGGGCATATACTATAGGTATATGCTAAAGTATTTTAGGCATTTGTCTTTAAAAAATATCAGGTATCATATAGCTGTTGTAAGCGTAACACTTATTCTTATTTCAGTTATGACAATTACAACTGTTATAGTGATACTCTCTGCTGCAAAAGATTCTGCCAGACAGACTGCTGAAAAAAATTTTAATATATCAAGCCTTTCCGCACTTGAAAGAACAGAAACGCTTCTATGGCCGGCATTTACCCTTTCTTCTATTACCTCAAACCTTACCGAAATAGATATTTCTATCAATCCTGATCAAATATTAAGTCATCCGGTATTCCCTGTTTTTGTTAAGGTGCTGCGGGAATATGAAGATTTTTATTCTGTATATCTGGCCCTTGGGGATGGAAGCTTTTATCAGATTATAAATACAAAAAACAGTCCCTATACTAAAAAGGCTCATGACGCACCTGATAATTCAGAACTTATTATCAGAACTATTATTGTTAAAGACAATACCCGTAATCAGAGTTTTGTCTTTCTGGATAGTGATCTTAATATCATTAAGGAGAACAATTCGGAAAATTTTGATTTTGATCCCCTTGAAAGAATGTGGTATAAGGAGGCTCTGGAATATAATAAAGCAGTACTTTCAAACCCCTATGTTTTCAATTCTCTTAATCAGCCGGGAATAACTGTTTCATGTAAAATACCGGGCGATAAGGGTGTTGTTGGGGTAGATGTTACAATTTCCAGACTTATCAAATTTGTATCAAATCAGAAAATTTCTGAAAATGGCGGAATAGCATTATTAACAGATGATAAGCTTGAAATTGCGTCATCTGATGAGGTCAAAGACTTTTTTTGTGCTGCTGGTTCTCCCCGAGTTGTCAAATTAAGTGACACCATCGCTCTGAAATAATGTACCAGTTTCGTGGTCAAATCAGAACACCTCCGAATGCTTCATTAGCTGATAATCCATCGAGAATTCTTCGGGGGTA
>PDWJ01015259.1_pt1 | contig 12104 bp, 4 predicted proteins | sample 1430881 | NCBI WGS metagenome assembly PDWJ01 (sample SAMN01162460, study PRJNA174530) | Oral metagenome, whole genome shotgun sequencing project. | biome: Marine environment; feature: Marine mammal; material: Swab sample of the gingival sulcus; isolation source: swab sample of gingival sulcus... | reverse complement strand
GGCCTGTTGCCAGGTGGTCGCGCGGTTGCCGCCGAGCTGAGGGGTAGCGTCAGCGACGCCGTCGGTGGTCGACTCGACGATGTCGAACTTGGTCTTGGCCCAGGATCCGAAGGCGAACTCGGGGCCGATGCCCAGCGAGATGCGCGTGTGGCCGCTTGGGATGATGGCCTTGATGAGGACCGGCACGTGAAGCGCCGTCCACTGAAGCTCCTGTTCGCTCTCGGCCTCGGAGCGGCTGCTGATCTGCCCGTTGACGCTGGTGGTGTACTGCCAGTCCACCGTCTCGAGCAGGCGGTGTTGGACGAAGTGCAGGCCGACCTCGAGGCCAAGGTTGTCAAAGAAGATGCCCTCGGCGAACAAACCCGCGTCGAAGACGAAGCCGCCACGCGTCTCGTCGAAGATGGGCAGGCTGAACGTCGGGTCGGCGTCGTCGACGCTGCGCAGGACCGTGCCGTCGGGCTCGGTCCACAGGGTCCCGCCGAAGCCGGCCTTGAAACCGAGCACCAGGCGCACGGGCAAGGGCTGGTTGAGGCCCGTATCGGGGCCATCGATGGGGACCGTCGCGAGCGCCGGCTCGCCTGCGGCGAGGCCGCCCAACGCGAGGACGGCGATAAGCGAGAGGGAGCGTGCCATGGGGAGCCTCCTCGGGCGCAGTGTCGATTGCGCGAATGCTCCTCTCACCGAAGCCCTGTGTCAAGGCGGTCTCGCGCGACCCGTTCGACCCATTCGCCCCCATACTCGGGAATCGACCGCTGTCGCGGGGCGTTGCGCGGGGCGCCGAAGTCTCCCTATAAGCTTCTATATTAAGGAGAGACCGTGACCGCCGCCCCCCGCCAGGCCCCCATCGTCCTCAACCGCCGCCGCGGCGGCTGGGCCATGACGGTTGCGCGCGCCCTGGCCGTGCTATTGGTGGTGGTCGGCCTGGCGGGGGGGGGTGTGGGCTTCGGCCTCTACGTCCATTTTGCCCGGGACCTGCCACGCCTGGACACCTTCGACGAGATGGCGGCGGCTGGGGTCACGCGCTTCGAGGCCGCCGACGGCCAGCTCGTCGGCGAGTGGTCCCAGCAGCGCCGTCTCGCGGTGACCTGGCGCCAGCTGCCCGCGCAGCTCATCCTCGCCTTCCTCGCCGCTGAGGACGCGCGTTTCTTCGAGCACTCGGGGGTGGACCTGCGCGGCATCGCCCGCGCCTTCGTCGCCAACCTCAAGGCCGGCGAGGCCCGTGAGGGCGCCTCGACCATCACCCAGCAGCTCGCCAAGACCCTCGTCGGGAGCGCCCAGAGCTACGAACGCAAGGTCAAGGAGGGGATCCTGGCCCGGCGCATGGAGGATCTATACTCGAAGCGCCAGATCCTCACCTGGTACCTCAACGTCAGCTACCTCGGTCACGGCAGCTACGGCGTCCAGGCGGCCGCCCAGAACTACTTCCGAAAGAACGTCTGGGAGCTGAACCTGGCCGAAGCGGCCATGATCGCCGGGCTCGCCCAGTCGCCGAGCCGCGTCAACCCGTGGGTGAACATGGCCGCGGCGACCAGGCGCATGGCTCACGTCCTGCGCAACATGCTCGAGCAGGGCTGGATCACCGCCGAGGAGCGCGACGCCGCGCTCGACACCAAGCTCATCGCCTACCCGCTGCGGGACACCCTGGGCGACCACGTCCCCTACTTCACGGAGACGGTGCGCAAGGACATCGCCGCCCGGTACGGCGGCGGGGACGCGTGGCTCGAGCAGGGCCTGACCGTCTCGATGACCGTCGAGCCGGCGCTCCAGCGCGCCGCCAGCGCGGCCCTCGACGAGGCGCTCGTCGGCCTGGCCAAAAAACAAGGGTGGCCGGGCGCCCTGGGCCGGCTCCCGCGCGAGGTCTTCTTCGCGCGCAACGCCGCGTGGGTCGAGCTCGACGCGGGCGCCCGGGTGCTGGGACGTGTGGCCGAGGCCGGCGCCAAGACCGCCAAGGTGGAGATCACCCCCGAGGTGGCGGGCACTCTGAAGCTGTCCGAGATGCGCTGGGCGGCGCCCTACACCGAGTTCCCCGTGCGCAACGGCCGCAAGAAGACCGGCGGCCGCGTGTCGTTCCTGGGCAAGCTGAAGAGGGTCAGCGACGCCCTGAGCGCCGGCGACGTCGTGATGGTCGAGCTCGGCGCAAAGGACGACAAGACGGGGGCGCGCGCGCTGACGCTCGTGCCCGTGCCGCTGATGGAGGGGGCGCTGGTGTCCTATGGGGTCCACGGCACCGGGGTCGACGCCCTCGTGGGCGGCTGGGACTTCGACCGCAGCCAGGTCAACCGGGCGGAGGCCGTCCGCCAGACGGGCTCGACGATGAAGCCCATCGTCTACGCCAAGGCCTATGACCTGGGCCTGCCGCCTTCGGCGCTGTTCTCCGGTGCCCCCTTCCGCGAGGGCGGGTACAACCCCACGGGCGTCAAGTCCAAGGACGACATGCTGGTATGGGATGCCCTGGCCAAGAGCGACAACTCCGTGAGCCTGCGGGTGCTGCAGTACGTGCTGAACCACACGAGCCTCGAGGACTATCGGGCCTGGGGGCGGCGCCTGGGGCTGCCGCGCACGCTCAACGGCTACACCTCCGAGGTCCTCGGCGCCGATCAGACCCCGGCCGGCGTCGCGCGGGCCTTCGGCACCTTCGCCCGGGCCGGCCGGGCCCCCGACATGCACCTGGTGCGGCGGGTGGTCGACCGCGAAGGCCACATCCGCGAGCGCCACGCCCACCCCCTCGACCCCCACGCCGGCCTCGACGACACCCTCGTGGGGCTTTGGGGCACCTTCACGGACCCGCCCGAGCAGCGCATCGACCCGACGACGGCCTGGCTGATATCACGCAACCTCAAAGAGGTCGTGCGCCGCGGCACGGGCAAGCGCGCGAAGAGGCTCGGCCGCGAGGCCGCCGGCAAGACCGGCACCCTGCCCTATGACGTGTGGTTCTCGGGCTTCACCGCCGACCGAGTGGCCACGGCCTGGATCGGCGCCGACCGGCGCGAGCGGACCCTCGGCCCGAGCGAGAAGCGCAACAAAGTCTACGGCGGCGACACCGCCCTGCCCCCGTGGCTCGCCTTCATGGCCCGCGCCGAGGGCGACCGCCCCAAGCGCGAGATCGGCGCGCGCCAGCCCGCGGACGTGGTCGTCGTCACCATCGACCGCGACACGGGCCTGCTGGCCAGCGGCGCGGGCGTCGAGATCCCTCACCGCCGCGGCACCGAGCCCACGGAGCGCGCCTTGGACGAGCTCGACCCGGCCAACATCGGGGCGATCGAGACCGAGTTCTAGCCCGCAGTCGTCACCGGGTTTCGAATGACAACGGCGCCGACCCCTTCGTGCCTCGGGCGCCGCCCCGGGCCGGCTCCACGCCTCCCTGCCTCCACGGTCTCCCTCGGCCCCTGCAGCGTGAGCGAGCGACACATCGGGGGCTCATTCGGACCTTGCCGCGCACCCGGCGCCGTGCATAGATTCGCGGGATGTTTGGCCTGGGAACCTGGGAGATCCTGCTCATCCTCGTCGCGGCGCTGGTGTTCATCGGCCCCGACAAGCTGCCAAAGGTGGCCAAGACCATCGGCAAGGGGATGCGTCAGGTTCGCAGCGCGATGAGCGACGTCGACCACCAGGTCCGGCAGGCCGGCCGGGACTTCATCGACCAGGCCACCGCCGACGAGCGCGAGGCCGAGGCAGACCTCACCGACGGCTTGGCAGACCGGGCGGGCCCCGCCGAGCCTGACGGCGCCGAGGGCGCCGCGACGGTCGAGGTCGATGAGGCTGACGCCGACGGGGTCGACGCCCCGCCCTCCCCCAAGCAGGACGCCACCGACTGGTACGCCCGCGTGAAGCGGCCCGTCGAAGGCCGCGTCGCCTCGCCCCCTCCGACGCGCAAGCGCGCGGCCGCGAGCCCGGGCGAGCCGCCCGGCCCCCCCGAAGAGGGTGAGGCGTCGTGACCGAGGTCGGCGAAGCCGGCGGCGCGGTGATGTCCTTCAAGGACCACCTGCGCGAGCTGCGCACGCGCCTGGTGCGGATCACGGCGGCGCTGGTGATCGGCTTCCTGGTCGCCTGGCAGTTCCGGCTGGAGCTGTTCGACTTCTTGTCGCGCCCGATCGCTACGGCCCTGGCCGACAACGGGATCTATCACTTTCAGGCGATCCAGATCACCGAGAGTATCCTCGTCTACCTCAAGGTCGCGTTCTTCGCCGACCTGGTGCTGATGAGCCCGGTGGTCTTCTGGCAGCTGTGGGGCTTCGTCGCGCCCGGGCTCTACGAGCGCGAGAAGCGCTTTGTCTTGCCGCTGACCGTCTTCAGCGTCGTCTTCTTCCTCATCGGGTCGGCCTTCGCCTACACGGTGCTGTTGCCCTTCATCACCGACTGGCTCGTGCAGCTCACCTACGACGCGGGCAACGTCGAGATGCTGGTGACCCTGCAGAACGCCTACGCCTTCGCGTTCACCTTCCTGTTGATGTTCGGCCTCGTCTTCGAGCTGCCGCTGGTCATCTTCTTCATGGCCCTGTGGGGGGCCGCGACCGGCAAGGGCCTGCTCAAGTTCTGGCGCTACTTCGTCGTCATCGCCTTCCTCCTCAGCGCCATCCTGACCCCGCCGGACCCGATCAGCCAGGTCATGATGGCGGTGCCGCTGAACATCCTGTACGGCTTCGGGATCCTGGTGGCCTTCACGGTCTCGCGGGCCCGCGAGCGCGAGGCCGAGGGCGCGGGGCGCGCGGCCCTGCGGATGATGGGCCTGTCGCTGGCGGGCGCCGTCGCCGTCGCCCTGGCGGTGGTGCTCGTCATCGCGAGCCTGCCCGACCGGTCGCTCCTGGCGGCCGTCCCCCGGGACACCGCCTGGACCCTGGGGATGAACCCCAAGGCCCTGTGGGGTGACGCGACCCTGGGCCGCGTGGTGGCCGTGGCCTTCGGCCGCGGCGAGCTCGCCGCGGTGCTCCTGCGCACGGACGAGGCGCCGGCGGCCGCCGCGACCCTCGAGGCGACGCTGTCCAAGGCGCGCGAGCAGGCCCCCGCGCCCGACGACATGGTGGCCGCCGCCCTCGACCAGGCCGTCTTGATCGTCGGCCACCGCAACCTCGTGGCCGACGCGGTCGCGGTCGTATTCGACGGCGCCCCGGCCCCCGAGCGCGACCTCGAGGACCAGCGCATGCTCAAGCGCCTCGCGAGCTCCGGCCCCCTGTGGGCCTGGCTGCCCGAGCCCCACGGCGCCAGCGCCCCGATCCTCGGGGCCTCGGTCGCCGCCGACGTCGCCAACGCCGGCGCGGTCCTGAGCACCGGCGACCGCCAGCGCGTGGCCCTCCACCTGCGGGCGCCGAGCCCCCAGCGCGTCGACATCCTGGACGCCCAGCTCGAGGCCGCGCGCGACCACGCCCTGGCGCTGGAGGCCGACGCCCGCCAACGCGCCGTCGTCGACGCGCTGACGCGCATCACCGCCCAGCTCCAGCGCGTCGTCCCCGAGGCCGAGCGCGCCGCCGTGGCCGCCATCGCCGCGGATCTCGACCGCCTCGACCGCCCCGCCGACGGCGCGCCCGTCACGGCGCTGGCGCGGCTGGCCCCCTTTGCCCGAGGCTGGTCGGTGCGCCGCAACGACACCTGGTTCGTCCTGACCACGGAGCTCCGCCAGGAGGCAGGCCCGGCGCTGCTGAGGTTGCTGCCGGCGCCGTAGCGGCTGGCGCGCTCAAGCGAGCACCAGGCCGACGGCCGTGGAGACCCCGTTCGCGAGGAGCGAGGCGAGCAGCGCGAGTCTTAGCGTGCGCCCCCAGCCCGGGCCTCTCCCCAGCGCCACCGCCGCCGCGCCGGCCTCGACGGTCACGACACAGGCCTCCATCACGAGCACCCACGCCCAGTAGGGCTCGAAGCGTGGGGCCAACAGCCACAGGGCCGGGTGGGTCAGCACCTGGAGCGCAGAGGCGACCAGGACCACCTCCCACAGGCGAACAAAGCGACGCCGCAGCACGAGCGCGTACAGCGGCACCTCGATCGCCACGGTCAGCGCGAAGGCGCGGAACCACATCTCCTCGTAGGTCACGCGCGGTCCTCGCGGCGGCGGCGGCGGCGATCGGTCAGCAGCGCGGCGATGATCGCGACCTCGAGCCAGCCGTGGCAGAGCGCCAGGAGGAGGTAGATGCGCCGGGCCTCGGGAGCGTCGACGAGCGCGGCCGCCGGCAGCAGGATCGTCACCAGGACGACGGCCCCAAAGCCCCAAGCGCCGAAGTCTGCGCGCAGCGCTCGAACGCTGCGGCGGAAGCTCGACGGGGAGCGCCGCGCGGCCATCCGCTGAGGCACCAGGCGCAGCCAGACGACGTAGTGGACGGCCTGGGCAAAGGCGAAGGCGGTCACCAGACGCGTCGCGATGGGCGGCGCCAGCTCGGGCGGCGCCAGGCTCCAGGCGATGACGTCGCGGTCGAGGCCGGCGACGGGCGCGCCCCAGGCGAGGGGCACCAGCCCATCGAAGGCGCCGGCGAGGATGGCCGCCCAGCAGGCCAAGTAGCAGGCGGCCACGGCGAGGACGTGGCCCCAGGGACCGTCGCCCCGGGCGAGGACCAGCCACAGGCCGAAGGCGATGAGGTTGTGGCCGTGGGCGAACCACAGCGCGGTGTCCCGGGGGTGGGCCACGGCGAGGGCCCCGAGGGCCCCGAGGATCGCGACGACGGCGACCCTGAGCGCCAGGGGCCCGCGGGTCAGCGCCACGCCGGCAGCGACGGCGGCCACGCCGAGGGCCGCCTCGAGGCCGAGCATGAGCGGCCCGCCGAAGACGGCCGCCACGCGCAGGGCCGTCATCGCCGCCAGCGGCAGCAGCGCGGCGGCGACCGCGGCCGTGGGCAGCGCCCAAGGCGGGCGGATGAGCAGGTAGCGGACGTCGCTGGCGACGTGGGGGACGCCCAGGAGCAGCGGCCCCAGCAGCAACATCCACAGGGGCGCGACGGCCGTCAGGGCAAAGGCCGCCGCGATGTGGCCGGTGGCGAGCAGCGACAGCCGCAGGGACCGATCGCGGACGCTGCGCCGAAAGAGCGGGACCTTGACGCTCAGGCGCCACAGCTGGCGGCGGATGGCGTCGGCGCGGGCGAGGATGAACTCCACGGCGCCCATCCTCGCACAGGGGCCGAGCGGCCGCCGGCAGCCCGCCTGGGCCGTCCCCGCGGTGGCGCCCGAACGAGCTGGCCCCACGGCGCCGTGGCCGCCACGAGGCCCGGCGCCGCGCGGCGATCGCGAGCAGGCCGAGGAGCAGGAGCGCCGCGCCACCGGGCAGGGGCAGGCCACCGCTGGCGCAGCCCTCGCGGTCGCGCTCGACGCTGCGGGCGTCGGCCTGGCGCTTGGGCGACAGGGCCGACGAGCCGGGGCCCGCGTCACCCGCCGTCGCGGTGTCTGCGCCGGCGGCGGTGTCCGAGCCGGCGGCGGCGTCCGAGCCGGCGGCGGCGTCCGAGCCGGCGGCGGCGTCCGCGGGATCGGCGTCGGGGGGAGGCTCAGCGACGTCGTCGGAGGGGCCGACATCGCCACAGCCGCCGACGGGCAGCGCCTCGACGCCGGCCTCGTCGAGGATCGCGGAGACCAGAGCCTGGCGGGCCGACGCCGGGTACAGGGCCTCGATGGGGGCGCCCAGGGTGACGGAGGTGAACCCGTCGCCCTCGAACCACACGCCCGCGGCGCCCGATCCGTCGCTGTAGGTCAACACGCTGCTCGCGTTCGCCAGGGGGGCGAGCACGTCGGGGTAGTAGACCAGGAAGCTCCCGTAGCTGCCGTCATCGATGGTGAGCTGGGAGTTGCCGGCCAGCGGCCCCTGGCCGTCGATGGTGACCGCCTCGGATCGGTCCGTCACGAAGGCGGCGCCGAAGGTCGCGTGGGCGAAGGCGGCGTCGCTGGTGCTGCCCTTGTGGTCGAGGTCCCACAGGAGCTCGGAGCCGCTGGTGACGAGGAGGCGCCCGTCCCCGAGGGCCAGCCAGGCGCTGACGGCGCTCTGCTCGGCGTCGGAGAAGGTCTCGTCGACGACGGACTCTTCGCCGAGGATCCAGTCGACGGCGCGGTAGGGCGTCAGCGCCAACGCACCCGAGGCGACGGCGGTAGCCTCGGCCGAGTCGAAGGGGACGCCGGCTGCCGCGAACGCCAGCCCGTGCTCGACGACGTAGCCGAAGGTGTTGACCTCGTGCTGACGCAGGCGCGCCACGGTCCCAAGACGCCAGGCGGACAGGTCGTCACGGGGCAGCGAGTCGCCGTCGAGGCGATAGAAGCCGTAGACCAGGAGCGCGGGCGCGGGGCCGGCGGCGCAGCTCGTCGACACGCCGACCGTGGGGCTGGCAAAGGACTCGCCCCCGGCGTTGACGCCCGTCACCCGGAACCACGCGGGCTCTGCGGGGGTGAGCCCGGCGACGACGAGCTCGGTGGCGCCGTCGGGCACCAGGGTGCCGTTGTCCCACGCCCGCCCGTCGGCGCTGCGGTAGACCCGGTAGGCGGTGGCCGCGTCGCCGCCGAGGTCCTGGCCGTCGCTGGGCGAGGGCTCCCAGCTGACGAGCGCCTCCTGCTCGGACAGGCCGACGACGCGCACGGCCTCGGGAGGCTCGGGCAACAGCTGAGGTGCCACGCCGTCGCGCTGGGCGAAGTATTTGACGACGCCCTGGTAGAACGCGCGTGCGGCGGTGAGCCTAAAGCGTGGGTGCTTGAGGAAGGCCGCGTCGGCTTCCGTGGCGTGGAAGGCGACCTCGACGAGGACCGAGGGCATCTCTGGGTTGTGGTTGCGGTTGACCTCGCCGAAGTAGGCGCTGCGGATGCCGCGGTCGGTCCAGCTCGGATCCCACTCGGCGCGGAAGTCGTTGATGAGCTCGCCGTGGATCGCCGCGGCGAGGTCATCGCTGCCGGGCACCCCCGTGAAGTCATAGGTCCCGTCCGGCGGGTTGGGCCCATAGACGTAGGTCGAGGTGCCCCGGCCCGGGCTGGGCGCGTTGGTGTGCCAGGCGACGTAGACCGCGTCCTCGCCAGCCTCGTTCTGCCAGGCGGCATAGCGAGAGCGGGCGCCGACGTCGTCGTAGCGCTCGCCCGACGCGTATGCGTAGACGCTCGAGGGCGCCCCCGAGAACTGGACATGGTAGCGGCTGCACTCCTCCCAGCGGGGGCGGCCCGAGACCGGCCCGTCGGTCAAGCCGTCGCCGTCACCGCGGTCGGCATCTCCCATCCCGCCGCCGAGGCGTACGGCGTCGGCCGAGATGTAGTCGCCCGGCTCGCGCGCCGTGTCGTTGTATAGGATCACCGCGCCGCGCGAGGGGTCCTGGCCCGCGTAGAACCAGAAGCGGCCGAGGTCCACCCAGGTCTTGCCGTGGCGCTCCTGGTCCACACGGAGGTGGGTGTCGCCGCCGGGGTGTCGCACGACGTAGTGGGCGTCGCTCACGCGGGAGGCGTCCTGGCTATAGGAGACGTAGACCCGGTACCAGCCGTCGGCGGGGACGTCGGGGATCCAAGTGGCCGACGCGGTCGCCGCCCCGCTGACGGCCTGGACGACGCGGTTGCCGCCCTGCTCGAAGGGGTTGACGGCCTCCTGGTAGGGCGCGTGGCCGGCGCGAAAGCCGGTCTGGGTCGAGTCCGCCCAGCCGCTACCGGTCTCGACGTAGGCGCCGCCGCCCTCGACGGTGACCTGGCCGCCGATGTCGGCGTCGACGATGACCATCTCGGGGTTGATGTCGCGCTCGCGGACGGTGAAGACCGTGGCGCCGGCGTTGAGCAGATAGTGGAGGAGGTACTGGTTGACGACCTCGGCGCTGACGAAGTCCTCGACGATGTCATGGGTGTTGCCGCGCTGGGTGGCCCAGCGGCCGATGGTGTCGGTCCAGACCCAGCCGTGACCCGCGGACAGGTAGACCACCTTGCCGGACAGGGCCCCCTGGCTGTGGCCTGGCGCGTCGGCGGCCACGAGCCCGCCGCGCTTGGCGCGCCCCGCCGCGCGGACGTCGTCGGCGACCTCCCCGGGCTTCGGCGGCACCGCGGCCACGGGCGGCAGGAGCGCCGGCAGAGGGAGCCAGCCTCCCTCGGGGTCGTCGGGGTCCACGGCCCACGCGGTGATGGAGCGGACGGCGTCGTCGCGCGCCCAGATCTGGTCGCGATAGGCGGCGCGGGTCCACGCGTCGAGCCAGCCCTCGTCGAGGCCGTCGCGCACAAAGCCCTTGGGCAGATCGAGGTACACGTCGAGGTGGGTCCCATCGAGGGATTCGGCGACGACGGAGGCGCCCTCGGGGAGCACATCCGATCCCCCGTCGGCGCGGGCCGCGGCGCTCGTCAGGGCGGCGACCGCGAAAACGACAACGAAGCAAGCGCGCGGCATGGACGGCTCCCAGGCAGAGGCCCGGCATTGTGCCGCCCTCCCGTCCCCGAGGCAACGCCTCGGCGCGACGCGCGCGACGCGCGGCGCCGGGGGACATGGGCCGTCGCCCCCTTTGCGCCAGGGGTCGGCTGGCGCAAAGGGGGTGGCCGACCGGCGAGCCTGGGAGCGCTAGCGTGGGTAGAGGGTAGGCGCGCCGTCGGCGACCCAGCTCGCCACGAACTTGGCGAACTGGGTCCGGGTCGGGGCGTCCCGAAACATGACGAAGTGCCCATCGTAGCCCGCGGGCCGGGTCTGGATGAGGACACCCGTGACGGCGCCGGCGGGGCTCGTGCGGTTGCCCCTGACCGGGGGCGTCACCGTCGCCAGGCCGCCGACGGGCTCGGCCAGGGGCTCGGCCTGCTGCACGCCGAGGAGCCGGGCGAAGGTCTCGATGGTCGCCGGCGGCGTGTAGCTGTCCCCGAGGCCGTAGACGTGCAGGACGTGCTGGGGCGCGGTGCCCTCGGGGGGCGCACGGAGCTCGCGGCTGGCGTGGTTGAGCGGATCGAGCGGGTCGAATAGGCCCTGGATGAGGCCCATCACCGGGTGCGAGGCCGAGACCGCGCCCAGGCCCGTGTCGCTGAACTCCTGAAGCGCCACGGCGACGGCCTGGGGGACGTTCACGGGCTCGGTCTTGGCGAGCAGGCTCTGGATGAGGCCCGCGCCCGCGCCGCTCCACACGTTGAGGCCGATACCGGGCTCGTAGGGGCTGGCCAAGGGGCCGGTGGTCGCGCCCTGGCTGTGACCGATGTGGGCGATGTGGGCGGCGTCGAATCGGATCTCCTGGCCGGTGGGGCTGTCGGCGGCGCTGATGACGAGGCCCTCGAAGGCCCGCACCAGCTCGTAGACGTCGGTAGCGCCCTGGTAGAGGTTGCCGCGGGCGGCGAGGGGGTTTGCGAAGTTGTAGAAGAGGCCCTCGGGATCGAGGTCGCTGCCGCGGCGCTCGCCGTGCATGGGCCCATCCCAGCCGACGACGGCCACACCGACGGTGGCGTTGGCGTCGAGGGACACCGCGGACAGGGGCGCGCCCGCGTCGCGGACCGACGAGCGGAAGGTGCCGCCGGTGCCGTGGCCATAGATGGCCAAGGGCCAGCCCGCCTCGGGCATGGCGACGCGCTTAGGGACGGTCAGGCTCACGCACACGTCCTCGGTGCCGTGGAGGACGGGTCTGCCGTCGGGGTCGAAGGAGACGTCGCCGCCGTCGTCGGGGTGCAGGTAGGGGCGCGCGCCGCTTTGGACCTTGGCCATCGGCAGGCGCAGGTGGAGCTCCCACACATCGTCGGTGGGGGCGAAGCAGCCGCGGACGTGGTCGTCGCCGGTGAGGCCGTCATCGCAGGGGCTGGTCGCGGCGCCATCGCAGAGGGTGAGCTGGGTCGGCTCGGGGACGGGGGTGGCGCGGACGGCGGCGCGCAGGGCGGGCAGGACGTCGTCGACCTGCTGGGTGGTGAAGACGGCGGCGGCGACGACCCGCTCGGCGCCGAGCTTGGCGTCCTCGTGGGCGAGGTAGGCGCGGAGCGGGGCGTAGGCGTCCCAGGCGGCGCCGAGGTCGGCGTCCCGCGGGCGGGCGGCGGCCAGCATCGCGCTCATGTCGGCGTCGGCCTCGAAGTCGACGTCGCCCGAGGTGATCCCCGAGGCGAGGATGACGGCGTAGGTCGTGCCGGGGCGCAGCGGCGTGGCCCCAGACTTGATTGGGACTCGAGGCGGCCGGTCGTGGTAGAGGCGGCCCTGGCCTGCTCTTACGTTCAGCAATGAGCAACGCCGGCGTGCACAAAAT
>PDWJ01004570.1_pt1 | contig 12104 bp, 9 predicted proteins | sample 1430881 | NCBI WGS metagenome assembly PDWJ01 (sample SAMN01162460, study PRJNA174530) | Oral metagenome, whole genome shotgun sequencing project. | biome: Marine environment; feature: Marine mammal; material: Swab sample of the gingival sulcus; isolation source: swab sample of gingival sulcus... | reverse complement strand
TTTCCCTTGCATAGTTAAAGATACAAAAAATAATGCACCTAATAAAAGAAGAAAAGTATTATTATTTGTAAATTTGTAGGAGTTGTGCAACAGGCACAAAGTATAAACTATGCGGACAAAATCACAACTTAAAAAAGTTTTTATTTTGTCCGCATTTTTGTTTTCTGTCTTTAGAAAAAGAAAACATTACCACATATATATTTACCCAGAACACATCATGCGGAGATTATTCAATTATTCTCATTAAAAAATGCGGAGAAAGAACATTTTTATAAAAATAAAGTGTATTTTTGCTTTGAGTTATGCGGAAAAGAAAATTTTATATACACGAGAAAGACAACTGGACTGATTTTACTTGGAATGAAAAGTTAGTTTCTAAAAATTTAGCAGAAACAAGACTTTTGCAAGGTAAATTGTTAGGTAAAATGGAATCACTTGGATTTAATTTGCAGGATGAGGCTGTTTTAACCACATTAACTTTAGAAGTTGTAAAATCATCGGAAATAGAGGGGGAAATTTTAGACTCAGAACAAGTTCGCTCTTCTATTGCAAGGCGGCTTGGTATTGAATTGGCAGGGGCTGTTGAATCGGAAAGGTATATTGATGGTGTGGTGGAAATGATGCTCGATGCTACGCAAAAATATCATTTACCCTTAACAAAAGAACGTTTGTTTGGCTGGCATTCATCTTTATTTCCTACAGGTTGGAGCAATATGTATAAAATTACCGTTGCTGATTGGCGGAAAGATACCACCGGCCCTATGCAGGTTGTTTCCGGAGCAATGGGAAAAGAAAAAGTTCATTTTGAGGCTCCAAGTTCCGACAGAATAGATGCGGAGATGTATCAATTTATAGCTTGGGTAGAATCAGAATCGGAAATAGACCCTGTTTTAAAAGCGGCAATAGCTCATCTTTGGTTTGTGAGTATTCACCCTTTTGAAGATGGTAATGGAAGAATAACCCGGACCATTACAGAAATGCTGCTGGCTCGTTCTGATAATAGTACAAAACGATTTTATAGCATGTCCTCTCAAATAAGAACTCAAAGAAAAGAATATTATGAGATTTTAGAACAAACACAAAAAGGAGATACCGACATTACTGCTTGGATAATGTGGTTTTTAAATTGTTTGCAAAATGCTTTTAAAACAACTTCGCTGTTATTATCAAGCATTATCCTAAAATTTGATTTTTGGAATAAGCACTCTGCCACTATTTTAAATGAACGCCAGCATAAAATGTTAAACAAATTGTTAGACGGTTTCAATGGAAAGCTGACAACTTCGAAGTGGGCAAAAATTTGTAAATGTTCACAAGATACAGCATTAAGAGACATACAAGATTTGATAAAAAAAGATATAGTGCAAAAAGAAGCGAGCGGCGGAAGAAATACAAGCTATGAATTAAAAACCCCTATAATTGAAACAACGGAATGATAATTTTAATTGGAAACGGAAAAGCCAAAGGCCGACAGCCAAAAGCCAATAACTAAATAGATTAACAAATGAAAAAAAATAAGATTTTAAAAATAGGATTTATATTGGCAGTTGCAGCCTGTTTATGTTTTTTGTTTGTCCCTGCCTATCTGCGTAACGGTCTGCTGTATTGGTACGCTGATCTCGATGATTATAAAATTTTTGAAAATGCAGAAGTAAAACCGGGTTCCTCAGCCCAAGAGTGGGAGCAGGACAGCAGTTACAACAGTTTTCAACTGAGCAGGTCTGACAGAGATTATTTGGAAAAGCACAAAACGGCAGCTTTTTTAGTGATACAGAATGGAAAAGTGCTTTACGAAGAGTATTGGGACGGTTATTCTTCCCAATCGCACTCTAATCTGTTTTCTGCAGCCAAAAGTATTGTCAGTCTGCTGATTGGCGCTGCCATTGACGAGGGAAAAATAGCTTCGGTAAACGAACCTGTAGAAAAATATATTCCCGAATTTAAAGGAAAGCCTGCCGGTAAAATTACCATTAAAAATTTACTCACCATGAGTTCGGGTTTAGACTGGGAGGAGGCTTACACTTCGCCTTTTTCTGTTACGGCAAAAGCTTATTATGGTGAAAATCTGCGGAAGGTAACCACCAGTCAAAAGCTGGCAGAGCAGCCGGGGGTTCGGTTTTTGTATCAGAGCGGCGATACGCAGCTTCTGGCTTATGTTGTGGAAAAAGCTGTGGGGAAAACAGTGGCGGCATATGCTCAGGAAAAATTATGGCAGCCCATGGGAGCGGTAAATCCTGCTCTCTGGAGTTTAGACAAAAAGAACGGCGATGCCAAATCGTTCTGCTGTTTTAATACCAATGCCCGCGATGCGGCCCGGTTCGGCCAGTTGATATTGAATAACGGAAAATGGAACGGAAAACAGATTATTTCCGAAAAATATATGACTGAAGCCGTTACGCCGGCAGGTTATCTGTTAAATGAGCAGAAAACAGCACCGGTGGATTTTTACGGCTATCAGTTTTGGATACTGCCTTACAAAGGCCGGCAGATTCCTTATATGCGGGGACACCTGGGGCAGTATATCTACGCTTTAAAAGATAAAAATGCAGTTGTGGTGCGGTTTGGAAAAATGCGGGACGAGAGACACCGGGGAGAAATTACTTTAGATATTCCAAAATATGTGGATATTGCCCATAAAATAATAGAGAACCATCAATAATTAAAGAAGAAAAAAACAGATATGTTGAAATATAGATATTACTTGTTGTTAGTGCTGTTTGGTTTTATAACGAGTGCAAAAGCCGAAAAGGCACTTATTTATGGTAAAGCCGAAAGTTATGCTGGTAAAACGCTGCGCATAGAGGTTACCGCCAACCCTTTTTTGGGGATTAAAAAAAGCATTAAAACATTCGAGGTGGCAGCAGATGGTGCTTTCCGGGCAGAAATAGATGTGGATAAAACCGAATTGGTGTCTATTCCTTTGTATACTTACACTGGCTTTTTGTATGTGCAGCCCAAAGGGCAGTATAAAATAAAATTACCGCCTTTCAGAAATTTATCGCCGGAGCAGAAGCTGAATCCTTTTTTTGAACCCGAAGAGCTGATGCTGGGAGTGGTATCTGATGATAAATACGAATTGAACCGGGCTGTACGAATGTTCGATGATGAGTTAGACCGCTTTATTAATCAGAATTTTACAGCTGTTTATTTAAAAAAAGAACAATCGGCAGGGGCTGCTTTCGCTGAAAAACTGCAGGAAAAATACAGCAGTAATCCCAATAAGTTTTTGCAGGAATATATAAAATACCGTTTGGGTTTTTTATATTTTCTGGCATTTCCAAACGATTTTGAACGTTTAGAGAAAATGTATTTCAGCAATGGAATAACGGCAGTAAATAATCCTGCCTGTATAAGTTTGTATAAAAAACTGTATGGCAATTTTTTAGATGGTTATTTAAAGCAGAAAAACCAGCTGCAGTTAACCAAAGCTTTGGAGCAGACTTCTCCGTATAAGGCAGTTAACGAAATTATGAAGCGTTATCCGGCATACCGTGATAAAATATTCCGCAATAGGATAATTGCTACTGCTGTTTACGATTCATATGCCCGCAAAATGATGAATAAAGCCGATGCATTATCAATATTAAAATCTGTAAAACAGCAGTCTGAAGATGATTACAACCGCATGCTCTGCGATGATTTTACAGCTAAAATAACGCATCTTCAGAAAAATACGAAAGCTCCCGATTTTAATATTGACGGAAAAACATTAGCCGGTTACAAAGGAAAATATATCTATCTGAATTTTTGTAATACGCAGAACTATGCCTGCCGGCAGGATTTTAAGCTGATGCAGAAATTACAGCAGCAGTTCGGAAAATATATCCGGTTTGTGAGTATTGCCTGCGATTGGGACCGCAGAAAATACCGGCAGTTTATGGCGGAACATCATTACGACTGGGATTTTCTGGAAGTAGACAGCAATAATAAAAGGTTATTGAAAAAATATGGCATAAAAGCATTTCCAGCTTATATTTTAATTAACGATAAAGGTGAAATAGTAAAGGCCGATGCCCCTTCGCCAAAAGAGAATATCAGGATGGAATTTGTGAAAATTGCACGTGAAATGTCGAAAAAGAAATAGTGTTTGTAAAAGGGGTGGAAATGCAATATATTTGAACCAGTAAAATAAGGATTAAAAGAAGGAGTAATGGACAAGAAATTTATAGAGATAATTGAGAAAGCTCGCGGTTATCTGTTAAAAAACGGATACCGGAATTTCTGTATGGAGAATATTAACGATTTGGGAATAACCGAAGAAGATATTTTGAAATATGTGAGTTCAAAAGAGGAGATGGTGGAAAAAATCCTGGAGTATGAGCGCAGCAGCTTTGAGCAGATTTTTAAAGATTATAATTTTGCGGGACAAAATGCAATTGATATATTGTTTATTGTGAGCCAGGAAATTAACGAGCGGTTCGAAGATGTTTCTCCATCGGCAACCATGGAACTGGAGCAGTGTTTTCCTGAGATATATGCCAAGCATCTTGAAAAACGAATGGCATATATTTACGAAAAAATAAAATTGAATGTATCGAAAGGAATTGCCCAGGGGATGTACCGCAGCGATTTAAGCAGCGAAATTGTGGCGCGGATGTATCTGGCAAAGCTGGAAGATATGCATAACCCTGAATTGTATCCTCCTGAAAAATTCCGATTCGGAACCATTTATAATACTATGATTAACGAATTTGTAAAAAGTATTGCCACAGAAGAGGGATTGCTCTATTTTAAACAACGTAAGCAGTTTCTTGGTGTTTTAAGTTTCGGAAAATAGCCTTTTAAACAGAAAAAATGACGGAAGAATTAAGCATAAAAAAATGGAGCGATCAAATGGCAGAAAAGATAGATGATAACGCAAACCGGTATCTTTCCGTTCGGGATTATCGCTTTTATCAGATTGAAAAATTAAAAAAAATTGCTCGGCTGATTGAACAGCAAAAAGATTGTTCTTTATGTGAAAATTTAAAACAGGAATTAGAGCAAATTGTGGACGAAATGAACCGCCTTATTAATCAATCGGGAACAAACAGAAGTGAATACGAAAACAGAGTAGAAGCTTTGGTGGAACACCTAAACAAACAACACGGTGTGTATAGAATGTATCACTTTACCTATCGTTATTCGACCTATGCCGTATTAATTGCCATAGTAATTGGATTTCTGCTATCGTTCGCCATTTATCAACAGTTGGAGGGAATGTTGTTTTTGGTATCCATTGCTTTGGGAATTTTAGCGGGAAATATATTGGGTGCTAAAAAAGACAGTATCTGCAGAAAAGAGAAACGGCAGCTATAGAAAATAAAAACTAACAACTAAAGGCTGACAGCCAATAGCCAAATAAAAAAAGTAAAAAACATCTAAGACTAAATTTTAGACACACTGCGGCATGATTACAGAGACGGAAGACGGAAGACGGAAGATCGAAGCCGGAAGACCGAAGCTGCGGTAAACTAAGCATTCTTTATAGTTAAACCAAGCCGGCGGCTGAAAGCTGAAAGCCAAAGGCTTAAAAAAATAAACATATGAAAAAAATTGCTATACCTTTAATGTTGATGGTGCTGTTTTCAGCATGCGGGCATCAGAAAATAAACTATCCCAAAACTAAAAAGGGAACCACCGAAGATACTTATTTTGGTGTAAAAGTGAAAGATCCTTATCGTTGGTTAGAAGACGATAATGCCGATGATACCAAAGCATGGGTGAAAGAACAAAACAAAGTTACCGATGCCTATCTGGCTGAAATTCCTTTCCGCAATAAACTAAAAGAAAGATTGACCCAACTTTGGAATTATCAGAAAGTGGGAGTGCCATTTAAAAAAGGGGATTACTATTTTCAGTATAAAAACGATGGTTTACAAGACCAAAGCGTGCTTTTTGTCACCAAATCATTGGATAAAGAACCCCGGGTATTGTTAGATCCCAACAAATTATCGAAAGACGGAACCGTTGCTTTGGCGGGTATTGCCATCTCGAAAGACAGTAAATATCTGGCTTATAGAATAGCCCGTTCCGGATCTGACTGGAACGAACTTTATGTGAAAGATATTGCTACCGGTAAAGATTTAAAAGACCATTTAATGTGGCTGAAATTTGCCGAAGTTGCATGGTATAAAAATGGTTTCTTTTATTCTCGTTACGATGCTCCGAAAAAGGGCGATGCCTTAAAAGCGTCAAACACTTTTCATAAAGTGTATTATCATAAATTAGGCGACAGTCAGGATAAGGATAAACTCGTGTATGAAAATAAGAAATATCCCAATAGAATTTATAATGTTTCTGTTACCGATAATCAGAAATATATGATATTGTACGATGCCGGAGCAGGAAATGGAAACGGATTGTATGTGAAAAATCTGACTAAAAGAAGAGCGAAATTTGTAGAAGTAAGCTCCAATTTAGCATATGCACACCATATTGTGGATGAGCTGAATGGCAAATTATTGATGTACACCAACGAAGATGCTCCACGTTATAAATTAATGTTGGTAGATGTCAACAGACCACAGAAAAAGTATTGGAAAACTTTAATTCCTGAAAAAGAAAATGTACTGAAAAATGTGAATTTAGCCGGTGGAAAAATTGTTGTAAACTATATTAAAGATGCTTATTCAACTGCAGAAATTTACAAACCCAATGGAGTTTTAGATACAGCTGTAAAACTTCCCGGAATTGGTACTGCAACAGGATTTTCCGGCGAGAAAAAAAGCGATATTGCTTTCTATGGATTTGCTTCGTTCACCTCGCCGAGAGCAGTTTATAAATATAATTTGAAAACCAATAAAACGGAATTGTTCTATCAGCCTAAGGTAAATTATAACAGCGCTGATTTTGTTACTGAACAAAGATTCTTCACCAGTAAAGACGGTACAAAAGTACCCATGTTTATCATTCATAAAAAAGGTTTAAAATTGGATGGAAACAATCCTTGCTTATTATACGGATACGGCGGGTTTAATATCAGTTTAACTCCTTATTTCTCGCCCCGTAGAATTGTATGGCTGGAAAATGGTGGTATATATGTGGTTGCCAACCTGCGGGGAGGCGGCGAATACGGTGAAAAGTGGCACAAAGCAGGTACTAAAATGCAAAAGCAAAATGTATTTGATGATTGTATTGCCGCAGCTGAATATTTAATCGAAAATAAATATACCAATAGTAGTTTGCTGGCCTTAAAAGGCGGTTCGAATGGCGGACTTTTAACTGCAGCAGTAGTGAATCAGCGTCCTGATTTGTTTAGTGTGGCTATTCCCGAAGTGGGCGTAATGGATATGCTGCGATACCATAAATTTACCATTGGCTGGTCGTGGGCAAGTGATTATGGAACCAGTGCAGACAGCAAAGAAATGTTTCAGTATCTGTTAAAATATTCACCTATTCATAACATCAGCAGTGAGGCAGATTATCCTGCAATTTTGGTAACCACTGCCGACCACGACGATAGAGTTGTACCTGCTCACTCGTTCAAGTATATTGCGGCATTGCAGGAGAAATATAAGGGCAATCATCCGGTGCTGATTCGTATCGAATCGAAGGCAGGACACGGAGGTGGTATGCCGGTATCAAAACAGATTGAGGAATATACCGATATTTGGTCGTTTATATTTTACAATATGGGATTAACTCCTGGTAAATAATTAGCTCTAATTTATTCATTATATTTTAATCGTAATGCATAAGAGGATTATGTTTAAATATATGCGGATAAAATAGTTATGAAACAGACAGCCCGTTTTGGGGTATTGTTTGTCATTATCTCAGTATATTTGTTTCGTTGTTAAACCTTTGATATAGATGACTATACCTACAGGTTTAGATGCCTTACTTTTGCACTATCTAATGACATAAATAATGAGGGGTAGATATAAGAAAAGTTTCATATCATTAAAATTTGTATAAGAATTAAAAAATTCTTAACTTCAACTCGATAAATCAATACCCGAAAATTGTATTATATATTTTGAATTATGGAAAACAGTAGTAAAACTATAATTGTAGCGTGGGATTTCTCTCCGGTTGCTGAGTATGCTTTAGAGCATGCTGTAATTTTTGCGAAAAATATAGGTGCAAAAATTAAATTGGCCCATATTGTTAAGGGGGCATCTCAAAAAGAAGATGCCGAAAATAAAATATTGAATGATATTGAAAAATGGCAGAAAAAATACAATATTAATATCGGAGAAATTGTGCGTGTAGGAAGTATTTTTACTACCATAAAAGAGATTGCCGAAGAAGAAGACGCACAGTTGGTGTTAATGGGAACACATGGAATTAAAGGCATGCAAAAAATAACCGGAAGTTGGGCTTTAAAGGTTATTGTAGGGTCTACTATTCCTTTTTTAGTTGTGCAGAAGCCACCGGTAAAAGAGAAATATACTTCAATTGTTTTCCCTGTGAATTTTAAAAAAGAGAATAAAGAAAAATTATTTTGGGCTGAATTTTTAGACCGGATTTTTAAAGCGAAAATACGTATTATCACTCCTAAAGTTCCAGATGGTGTAATGTTGCAAAAAACAAAAGCAAATTTAGTATTTACTCAAAAATATCTAGAACAGAGAGGTATAGATTATGATATAAATACTGCTAAAGGTGAACGAGATTTTGCCGATGAAACAATAGAGTTTGCTGAGAACGAGAAAGCGGATATTATATTGATAATGACAACAAAGCATATATCCATTCAGGATTATATGCTGGGAGCTCAAGAGCAAAAAATTATCAGTAATGAGGCCAATATTCCGGTAATGTGTGTAAATCCACGTATCGATTTAATAAAATACGGAAGTTTTAACTGATATAAACCGAATTTAATGTGTGATTGGTAATGTGCAAGCAAAAAAATGAATTGTACATTACCAATTTTTAATACCTGCTAAAAATATGAAATTAGTTTTTGCCACCAATAATCTACACAAATTAAAAGAACTGCAAAATTTATTGGGAGATAGTATCCGGCTATTAAGTTTAGCCGATATTAAATGTGATGAGGAAATTCCTGAGGACTTTGAAACTTTGGAAGAAAATGCCAATCAAAAGGCAGAATATATCTATAAAAAATATAATATCAACTGTTTTGCCGATGATACCGGTTTAGAAATTGAAGCATTAGATAATGCTCCCGGAGTATATTCTGCCCGATATGCCGGTGAAGCGAAAGATGCAAAAGCAAATATGCGGAAAGTTCTTGCCAATCTAAAGGGGGTAGATAATCGCAGGGCTCAATTTAGAACTGTTATTTCGCTTTTTCTGGATGGTGAAAATTATCAGTTCGAGGGCATAGCGAAAGGAACTATTTTAACCGCCGAACAAGGTATTGGCGGTTTTGGTTATGATCCTATTTTTCAACCAGATGGTTATGAAAAATCTTTTGCCGAAATGGATATGACTACCAAAAATAGCATCAGTCACAGAGGATTTGCAGTACAAAAACTGGTTGCATTTTTAAAAGCCCGTCAGGTTTAAATTTAATGGGATTTTTTTGTTTACTAATTTATAAATTCTCTTAAAGGCGTCTGTATGAAACGACTTGTTTCCTTTTTATTTCTGTTTTTTCTTGTAAAAGTAACGCTTTCGCAGGTGTATCCGCAGTGGACGGAACATCTACCATATAAAAAAGCGAAGCAGTTGGTTTCTATGTCTGATAAAATTTATTGTTTAACCGAATCGGGGGTGTTTTCCTATTCCCTCAGCGACAACGAGATTGTTGCTTATAACCGCAGCAGCGGATTAACCGGAACGCAAATAACTGCCATGGGACTTGCAGATTGGGCAGGTTGTTTGGTGCTGGGGTATCAGAATGGAAATATTGATTTAATCAAAAAAGGGAAAGTGATTAATATTGCAGATGTTGCTCGTTTTCCGGATATTTCCGATAAAATGATTCGTAGTGTAACTGCATACGATAAAAAAGTTTATTTGGGAACCGATTTTGGTGTGGTTATTTTAAATATCGATAAAAATGAGGTTGCAGAAACCTGTTATATTGGTAATTATGGTGCAAAAATAGCCGTTAACGATATTGCTGTTTTCGATAATTATATTTGGGCTGCCACCGAAGAGGGAATTTATAAAGCATCTGTTACTGCTTTTAATTTAGCAGATTATAGTAGTTGGCAATTTGTGTCTGATATTGAAAATGAAAACTTTTCCTGTCAGCAGTTTATGATTGTGAATAATAAATTTTATCTGTTACGAGATAGAAATAATCAGGGAACTGTTTTTCAACTGCAGAATAAGGCTTGGCAAAAGGTGTATACTGTTGCCGAAAAGGTGTATCGTATTGCCAGTTATAGTGATAAATTGTGTGTAATAACTAATAATCGTATAACGGATTTATCGGGGGCGGTTGTTTTAGGTTTGAATATTCCAAACTGTGCATTTCGGGATATTTTACAAATCGAAAAAAGAGTATTTGTTGCTGATAACAATAATTCCATGTTAGAGGCTGGAAATGGGGTAACTTCTATTCGTCCTGATGGTCCTTTAAGTAATGTTATAACGGCTATTTGTTCATCAGAAAGTGCAATTTGGGCAGCTGCGGGTGTGAAAAAAACAATAGCTAATCCTGCTGAATTATATCAATATTCTAATAATAGATGGGAAAATTTTATTGCTGCCAATACACCGCAGTTAGAGGGAAAAAATAATATTATTGCTTTGGTTGCAGATAAATTAGATCCTCAAAAATTATATGCTTCTTTATGGAATCAAGGGGTAATGGTATTTGATGATAAGGAGTTTCAAACTTTCTTTAATGCTGATAATACGCCGGTAAAAATAAATAATATTACTGCAATGACCACCGATAGAAAGGGCAATTTGTGGTTGCTGAATGCAAAAGATAACCGTCCTGTAAAAGTATTTACTACCGATAATAGTTGGGCGGAGCTGGGTTATCCTAATTTGCCAAGTGGTGATTTTAAAAAGATAATAGCTTTGTCGAATGGTGATAAATGGATACTAAAAAAATCGGATAATCGCATTTTTGCATTGAATGAGAATGGTACAATTGGAAATAGCGATGATGATGCTACCGGTAATTTTGTGGTAAAAGATAAAGATGGCGATATAATTGGCAATACTATTTACGATATGGTGCAGGATACCGATGATGAGGTGTGGCTCGCAACATCGGGAGGTGTGGCTGTTTATGTTAATCCTGAAGCTGTTTTGCGTAAGGGCAGTTTTTTTGCTTATCGTCCTATTATTACTATTGATGATGTTACGCAGTATTTGTTGTCTACCGAAACGGTGTTGAGTATTGCAGTAAACGGAGCAAATCAGAAATGGATTGGAACAGCGAATTCAGGAGTTTATCTAATTTCCGACTCGGGCGAAAAACAGTTGCAACATTTTACTACAGAAAATAGTCCGTTACCGTCGAATAGGGTAGAACAGATTAGTATAAATCAGAAATCCGGCGAGGTATTTTTTGTTACCGATAAAGGAATGGTTTCGTATAGGGGAAAGATTACTGCTGGTTCGGAAAATTATAATGATTTGTATGTATATCCCAATCCGGTTCGTGAAACTTACCACGGAGATATTACCGTAACAGGTTTAAAATCGAATTCTTCCATTAGAATAACCGACGTGAGTGGTAATCTGGTTGCCATGGGGCAATCGGCAGGAGGACAATTTTTGTGGAATGGTAAAAACTTAAACGGCGATAGAGTCCATACGGGCGTTTATCTTATTTTTTGTGCCGACAGCAGCGGGGAAGAAGCTAAAGTAATTAAACTGCTGGTAATTCATTGATTAATGTGATAATTTGTTAATGTGGCAATTAGTTGGAAGTCCGAAGACGGAAGATGGAAATCCCAAAGGCTAATAGCTAACAGCCAAAAGCCAGAATAAATTCTTTGTGGACTTTGTGTGTTCTCTGCGTTCTTTTCGGTTAAGTTAATTCGTAATTGAATGTTAATGTACAGGTTATTCGCTGAAAACCAGCGACCAACAGCTGAATGCAGACATCTAATCTCCTTCTTTAAATTTATGTTCCAAAAAAATAATTAAACCCTTTCCTTTAAAATCAATACGAAAACTGCTATCTAAAGCCTCATTCAGCGTACCGTTCCAAAGTTCGGGAAGTGTCTGATCGTTTA
>PDWJ01004569.1_pt1 | contig 12105 bp, 12 predicted proteins | sample 1430881 | NCBI WGS metagenome assembly PDWJ01 (sample SAMN01162460, study PRJNA174530) | Oral metagenome, whole genome shotgun sequencing project. | biome: Marine environment; feature: Marine mammal; material: Swab sample of the gingival sulcus; isolation source: swab sample of gingival sulcus... | reverse complement strand
AAAACCTTGATCCTGAGGAACCCCTTCGCGAACAGCTTGATTTGGACTCCATGGACTTCCTTGACATTGTCATGGAGCTACGTAAAAGGCATCAAATACAGATTCCTGAAAATGATTATCCCAATCTCGCAACCCTCAACAGTTGTGTCAATTATCTGGAACCTCTATTGAAGGATAAATGATCTGTGAGTCTTCCAGTTCTGGTTATCGGTGGCGGGCTTTCGGGTCTGGCCGCCGCTATTCGTATTGCCAGGTTCAACCAAAACGTTCTGCTGGTTGAGCAACACTCACGCCTGGGAGGTCTCAACTCCTACTTTTACCGTAATAAAAAACTGTTTGAAACAGGACTGCATGCCATAACCAACTATGCGGAGCCTCAAGACAGGAAAGCACCCCTTAATCGTCTTCTGCGGCAACTAAAACTCAAACGATCCGAGCTTTCATTTTGCCAGCAACTCCAATCAAAAATTCTTTTTCAGGGATGCGAAGAGCTCTCTTTTTCCAATGACTTTGAACTACTAACAACAGAAATTGCCGAAAAATTCCCCAAAGTAGTTGATAATTTTTACAAACTGCTTGCATTTCTTTCAGAATTCAACCCATTCTCCCCCGCGCCATTTCGTTCAGCCCGGGCCTTTCTCGCTGAAAAACTTCAGCATCCACTACTGATTGAAATGCTGCTCTGCCCATTAATGTATTATGGTTCGAGTCATGAAGATGATATGGATCTGGCGCAATTTGCCATTATGTTTCGTGCCATATTTCAAGAGGGAATGTTTCGGCCATGTGGCACGATAAAAGATCTTCTCGATCTATTAGCAGACCACCTCCAGCACTGTGGCGGGGAAATACATATAAATTCAAAAATAGAACGTATTGTCCAGGGAGAAGAAAGTGCATTTGCCAGATTTGCATCTGGAAAAGAAATTGAATGTCGCTATATTCTTTCTACTATTGGCAGGACTGAAACAGAAAGGCTGATCATACCTCTGGCAACAGAAAAGCCTCAGCTCGCGCCCCGCCTTGCTTTTGTCGAAAATATTTTTCAACTGCCACAGGACAAACTGCCTCAAAAAGGAAAAAATACTATAATCTTTTTTAATAAAGGAGCAGATTTTTCCTATAGACAACCAGACGAACTGGTTGACACTAACAGTGGCGTTATCTGTTTTCCTTTCAATTTTAAGGGAATTGGCCAGCGTGATTTTGGAGAAATACGAACAACTCATCTCGCTAACTACACTCTTTGGAAAGAGCTCGCTACCCAAAACACCCTCTATCACCAGGCAAAAAAGCAATGCCTTGAGAAATCAAGGAAAACAGCGAGTCAGATAATCGGAAACTTCTCTAGCACCAATTACTTCACTGATATGTTCACTCCTCTGACAATCGAACGCTATACCGGAAAAATCGAAGGTGCAATTTATGGAAATCCTGAAAAGCTACAAAATGGGAATCTCGGGCTAAAAAACGTCTTTCTCGCCGGTACCGATCAAGGCTTTCTTGGTATTGTCGGCTCGATGCTAAGCGGGGTATCGATTGTCAACCAACATATTCTTCCAAAATTATAGTCAAAACATCAAACTCGACAAAAGAAAATTTTGCATTAGTTAACATCCCCATAAACCATAGCACGACACACTATTATGCCTGTTCATTTTTCAGAATTTACCGGAAAAAACGAAAAGTACGATGTCATTGTCATTGGCTCCGGCCTCGGTGGCCTTACCACCGCCAACAGATTGGCAAAAAATGGCCATAAAACGCTCCTGCTTGAACATCACCACCGCCTGGGTGGGCTTGCCACCTGGTTTAAACGCAACGGCCATATCTTTGATATTTCATTACACGGTTTCCCATATGGAATGGTGAAAACCTGCAAAAAATACTGGAATAACAAGATAATGAAAGCGATAGTCCAACTGCCAGACATCGTCTTCGACAACCCCCAATTCCAGCTTAAAACCACTTTTACAAAGGAAGACTTTACAGACAAACTCGAGACATATTTCAAAATTTCCCGGACAACCATTGATAATTTTTTCAACTGTGTTACAGCAATGAACTTTTATGACGACCGTGACATGACCACCCGGGAACTTTTCGAAAAGTTTTTCCCGGGCAGAAATGATGTCCACCGTCTGCTTATGGAACCGATTACCTACGCCAATGGTTCCACCCTGGACGATCCGGCAATAACATATGGCATTGTTTTTTCCAACTTTATGAACAAAGGTGTCTTTACCTTTGAAGGAGGCACTGATCGACTCATTGCCATGATGGTCGAGGAACTGGAGAAAAACGGTGTCACTATTTGCATAAACGCAAAAGTTGACAAAATAATTATCGAACAAAAAAAGGTACGCGGGGTCGAGATTAATAAAAAGGTTATAACTGCGAAAAGTATCGTATCCAACAGTGGCATCACCAATACCATCCACAATCTCACAGAACGAAGCAGCTACTCCCGTGAATTTCTCGCTCAAGCAGACACGATACGAGTCAATAATTCCAGCTGTCAGGTCTATTTTGGTATCCGTGACGGAGAACGGATTGACAATATTGGCGATCTGCTCTTTACCTCAACAGCAGAAAAATTTGACTCATCCGAACTCCTCAAGCTGGATACCAGATCAAAAACATTCTCCCTCTACTATCCGAAAACTCGTCCAGGTCGAGATCGCTATACCATTGTCGCCTCAATGAACAGTTCATGGGATGACTGGGCAGACATGAATAAAGATACTTACGAGAAAGAGAAACTGGCCCTGATTGACCGAACCCTGACAGATCTGGAACGTTATCTTCCCGATGTGGCCGAAAAGATAGACTGGCTGGAAGCGGCGACTCCGAAAACCTTTAATGACTATACCCTGCACACACGCGGGAGTTCTTTCGGAACAAAATTTGAGGGTCTTGATGTCTCACGAACAATTTTTAAGGAGATCGGCGGTCTGTTTCATGTTGGCTCGGTTGGTATTATCATGTCCGGCTGGCTTGGCGCAATCAACTATGGTGTCATTGTCGCCAATGATGTCGATGCCTTTCTCAGGAGTTGACGACAGATCTCAACGCAACCAAGCAGGAGGAAAGGGGCTATGTTGACTTTTCAGGATCAGACAGTTGTTATTACCGGGGCCACACGTGGTATCGGCAGGGCAATAAGCGAGGCTTTTCTTGCCGGTGGCGCAACTGTCATTGGCCTTTACGCCAGCGATGAAAATGCAGCGCAATCGTTCCGCGATGCCAACATCTCATACAAAGAAAATCTGCAGTTGCGACGCTGTAATGTTGCCAGCGAAAAAGAGGTTCATGCCTTCTACAAGCAACTGGATGAAAAGAAAACAGATCTGCAGATACTTATCAACTCCGCAGGTATCCGCCGGGACGCAATGCTTGCGATGATGAAATACGCAGATTGGCAAAAGGTTATTGACACCAACCTTACCGGCAGTTTTCTGATGGCAAAAGGGGCAATTCCACTAATGATGCAGAACAGATACGGAAGGATTATCAATATCACTTCTCCTGTCGCTCATCTTGGTTTTGCCGGACAGACCAATTACGGTGCGTCAAAAGCCGGACAGATCGCAATGACAAGAAGTCTTGCCAAGGAAGTAGCGCGAAAAAATATCACTGTCAACTGTATCTCTCCCGGGTTTATTGCTACCGATTTTATCGCTGATCTACCAGAAGAGCAGATCAAAATTTATAAAAAAATGGTTCCAATGCGCCGATTTGGCAGAGCCGAAGAAGTTGCAGACGCAGCTCTTTTTCTTGCTTCAGACAAGGCTTCATATATTTCCGGAACCGTACTGGAAATCTCGGGGGGATTGTAGGATGGATAAGGCCAGAAAAGAAATAGAAGCTCTCATTCCACACCGAGATCCTTTTCTCTTCGTCGACCGAATTATTGCCTGTGATAAGCAATGTATTACCACGGAGAAACATTTTGCAAAAAATCTGCCTTGCTATACAGGACATTACCCGGGGAATCCGATAACTCCGGGAGTTATCCTGAGTGAAGCAATTTTCCAGAGTGGAGCACTGTTGATTGCTAAAAATAGCATTTCCGAAAAATCAACAAATGGCGTCCCGGTTCTGACCCGTATTTTCCACGCGAAATACAAACGGGCAATTTTTCCCGGCGACACCGTAACCATAACAGTCTCTTTCAAGGAAAAACTCGCCAACGTCTGGTTATTGAAAGGCATTCTCAAGAAAGATAACAAAACTGCCGTGCAGATTGAATTTGGCTGTACTTTTGCCCCTGCAAGAAAAAAGATAGAAAAGCAATATTGAATTTTTCACCAGAACAATTACAATAGAGCCTGCTTGAAAAAGGATTTTTCCTTTTAAAATTTAAATAATATCATGATGTTATATATTTTACCATCAACAGGAAATTTATAATTGTTCCTCCTCATGACAATTTTTCTCTCCAAAAGTAACAACATATACGATGGAGAAAATCCAGTGAGCAGTTACAAGAATTTTTCACAATCCCATTTTCTGTTATTGCTGTTATCAAAATAACAGCCAGACTGGAATGACCTGTTTTTTTACTAATTCTTTTCCGAAAGAGGATACGACCAGTGCAACTTTCTATTACCGACATGATTCTTAACGCCGGCCCTGTTGGCCAATTGGTCATGTTTACCCTTATTGTTTTTTCCATTGCCTCCTGGACAATAATTCTCACCAAGGCCTCTCTTTTTCGTAAGGTGCGCAGGGACACTGAGGATTTTCTGAAAACCTTTTGGGATTCAAAAAATCTGAGTGAGGCTGATGACGCCACCAGAGAATTTGAATATGCGCCACAGGCCGCGATCTTTTCCGCAGGTTTTGGCGAACTCCAAAAGATAAACAAGCTCCGTCAGGATAATTCAGAAAATGAAACCCTGGAGATGCAGCTTGCAACCATGGACAACCTGAAACGAACCATACGCAAGGCCAACTCCCAGGAAGTTTATCTGTTAGGAAGAAATCTCTCTTTTCTTGCGACAACTGGTTCTGCGACACCGTTTATTGGACTCTTTGGAACAGTTTGGGGAATTATGGTGTCCTTTCACGATATTGGCCAAAGGGGCTCGGCATCTCTTGCAATTGTTGCTCCCGGAATTTCAGAAGCACTCATAGCAACTGCCGCCGGCCTGGCAGTGGCTATTCCCGCGGTTATTTTCTACAACTATTTCGCAAACAAGATTGAAAGCAACGAATCTGAAATGGAAAATTTTTCCACTGATTTTCTCAATCTCGTCGAACGAGATCTTCTCCGACGGGTAAAATAATATGGGCACCTCACGTAGAGGCGGCAAACGCCTGGTTGCTGATATAAACATCACCCCGCTGGTCGATGTGATGCTGGTTTTGCTCATTATCTTTATGGTGACTGCACCGATGATGACTCAGGGAGTTAATGTCGACCTGCCTCAGGTAACGGCAAAATCTCTCGATCAAAAAGAAGATACATTGACAATTTCTCTTGAAAAAGATGGGACAATAAGTATCAATAAAATAAAGATGAGTCGGGAGTTGATGGTTGTGGAGCTCGAAAAACAGTATCAACAAAACAGCAGTAAAGCTATCTTTCTCAAAGCCGACACCAATGTCCCTTATGGTTATGTTGTCCAGGTCATGGCAGACATAAAAGCCGCTGGATTTGATCAGCTCGGCATGATCACCCAGCCACCAGAAAGAAAAGAATAGCCATGGTGGTTTTTTCTCAACCTGAAGATCATTTCCGAAAAGTATACTGGAAAAAACCGTTTTTTTTTGCAATAGCTCTGCATTTGCTGGTTTTCTGTTTGAGCATATACACTCCCGATTTTTTCAGAGCAAAACCGAACTTTGCAGAAGTTCACACCGTAAATCTTGTCAATTTTCAGGCTCCTCCGCCACCACAAGAAACCAAAGCTGAACAGCCTCCACCAGTTGCGGAATCCCCAAAAGTACCGCCCTCAAAAAAACAGGCACCGATCGCAGCACAACAGCAACCGGAACCGGTAATTCCTGACTCTGCCCCACCAAAAGAAATTTCTTTGAATCCAAAGAAAAGAAAGATAAAAAAGAATATTACAAAACCGAAGGATCTGGCTGCGCGCAACAACAGGGAAAAAGTCCGACAGAAAGCGAAGCAACTGGCAAGACAACTGCAGCAGGAGGCCCTGCTCGAACAGCAGGCTCGTCTTGCCGCAGAGAAAGCGCGACTGGCTCAGCAAGCTCTTGAGGAAGAACGCAAGCTGTTACGTGATTCCACAAAACTCCTGCCTGTCCCGGGCCCCTTAACACCCCGAAATCAGTCCGGTCCGACGACAGGTCAGTTGACAGCAAACAGCTCGAGTATTATTGAGAGTCAATATTTTGCTACCGTCGTTGGTATTATTCAAAGCCATTGGGCAATTCCGCCCAATCTTGGCAAACGCAATGACCTGCAGGCGATCGTTATCGTTATCGTCAATCGAGACGGAAGGATTGTCGATATGTATATGGAAAAAAAATCAGGAAACAAGATCTTTGATCAGTTTGTCGAAAAAAGCATAGACGCATCCAACCCCTTGCCGCCGATTCCACCGGCAATGAACAGACAAAAAATAGAGTTCGGATTAAACTTCTCTCCGAGAGGAGTTCAATAGTTCTCTTATAAAATTTTAACAATGGCAGACCCCATGAAATCATCAGTAAACAGAATTTTTTCCCTTCATTTTGTTGTTGTTCTTTTGATACTGTTTCTTTTTCCACTTGCAGCATCAGCTGAACGAGTCTATCTCGACATTACCACAGATAAAACCAGAAAAATCCTTATGGCAGTTCCCTCTTTCATCGCTCCTCTACCAGCTAGAAATCAGGGAGGGGAGTATGCAACTCTTCTTGCAAAGGCGCTTGAATTTCATGGAATCATTTCTGTCGTTGCCAAGGAGAAGTACCAGGATCGACAACAGGCGGACTGGAAACAGCTTGGCGTCGACTATGTGGTTCTCGGAAAATATCAGGAAAATAGCACACAACTGAACTTTGAGATTCGGCTGCTGGATGTCGCTTCGGGCAAAATAATTCTCGGCAAGACCTTTGCTGGCAAAAATTCCCAGGCAAAAAGCATGCTGTTCAGTTTCTGCGATAATCTTATCGAATCTCTTACCGGAATCGAAGGTATCGCAACCAGCCGGATTGCCTTTGTCGGTCTGAAAGACAATGCAAAAGAAGTCTATCTTACTGATATACTGGGAGAAGAACTTCGACAGGTCACCCGTCATAAAAGTATCGTCGTCTCTCCACGGTTTGTCCCTGGCACATCCCAACTGAGCTACTCTTCCTATCACACCGGAAACCAGAATCTTTATATCACTGATCTCAGGCAAAATAAAACAACCCGTGCCCTCAGCCGCAGAAAAGGAATAAATCTTGCTCCAGCCTGGTCTCCGGACGGTAGTCAGATGATTCTCACCCTTTCAAAATACGGAAATCCAGACCTTTTCCTGCTGGATAATCAGGGTCAATTCATTGAGCAGCTGACAAAAAGATCAGGAATTAATGTTTCTCCAACCTGGTCACCCGATGGCCGTTATATTATCTTTGTTTCTGACCGTAGCGGCCATCCACAGCTCTACCGAATGGAACTTGCGACCAGAAAAACAGAACGCATTACCTTTGAAGGAACAGAAAATTCAGAACCTTCCTGGTCTCCGGAAGAAGACCTTATTGCTTTCACCTGTATGCGTAACGGTATATACCAAATATGTACCATGAACCCTCTTACAAACGAGATTCCACGACAGCTGACCAAAGATTTCAGCTACAGTGAATCACCGAGCTGGTCTCCAGACGGCAGACAGATTATTTTTTCAAAAAGAGATGGGAAAAAGAATCAGATTTACGCTATAATGAAAAATGGTTCTTTCGAACGACGACTCTTCTCTTTTTCAGGGAGTCAAACATATCCGCGCTGGACGAGAACATCTTCTTTCTAGCCGGGATTGATGATCAAGAATTTTCGCATGACAAACGGAAAATACAGCATCCTATCTGGGGGAGCTTAAGCAGATAATAACAACAGGAAAACAGTTATGAAGATGAAGTCTCTTTTATACATAGCTCTGTCTACAGTCCTTGTCACAGGTTGTGCAACCACCAGTGATGTGAAACTTCTGCAACGCAAGATTTACAGTCTGAACAACAAACTTGAACAGATTGAGAACACGACTGTTGATCAGCTGCACAAAAAACAAGCTATCGCTTCCAATCATCTCGATCAGTTAGAACAGGATATTACTCAGCTCCGGGCACAAATCGAGGAATCTTACTATCTGAATCAGCGGCTACGCGAACAAAATCAGCAGCTTCAGGCAGCAATATCAAACGTCGCACAACAGGAATCAGTCAAGCGAGAAGAAGCATTGCAAGCCTTACTCGCAGAGCAGAAGATAAAAGAGGAAAAATTTCAAAGAATGCTTCAGCAGCAGCAGGAAAATGTCAAAGCGATTCAGACAGCACGGGTTCGCGACATGGAAAGAAAAGCCAAGGAAGCAGCACTGGAAGCCCAGATGGCACAACAACGCAAGGAGGCTTTGACAAAATCAGGCAGAAAGCAACAAGCAAAGACAATTTATGCCACCCAGAAAAAGGTAAGAAAATCCCCCGCTGAAGAAGCCATGATTCCGGCAACTCGCCCTCAGCCAACGACAAAACCTGCTCCAGAGAAAAAGACGGAAAAACATCCTCCGGTCGCGCCAATACCCCCGACATCAGACTCTTCTTCACCAGCCTCACTACAAGCAGCCCCTGCCACACCCGCTGTCATGCAGATCAATTCTCAACTGGCAGAAGGAAAGCGACTAATGGCGCAAAAGAGATATCAGCAGGCATTTCAAATATTTGAAAAGATTTCCATGGATGGGACCTCAGCTGAACGCATTTCTGCCCGTTTTATGATGGGAGAATGCCAGTTTGCCATGAAACAGTACGATCTCGCCGCAGTACATTATCAGGCGGTTGTTGCTAAAAGTCCCAAAGACCGGATGGCACCTCAGGCCCTGATACGCCAGGCGCAAGCCTTTGAAAAAATGGCGGACAAAGAGACCGCAAAACTGATCTATTCAAAAATAGTCAAACGTTATGGTGATTCTCCCCAGGCCACCGAGGCAGAAAAAAAACTCTCAACCTTATAGAAAACCGAAGGAAAACACTACCCATTGAAAAAGCGCCTTGACCAGATATTAGTCGCCAGAAATTTTGCATCTGATCTTGATACGGCCAAAAGACTTATCTTCGCTGGAGAGGTGTTTATCAATGACAATGTTGTTGACAAGGTTGGCACACTTGTTGACGAGACCGCAACAATTCGCCTCAAAGACCGCCTTCCTTTTGTTTCACGAGGAGGGATAAAACTCGAAAAAGCGATAAAGACCTTTGCCGTTAACGTAGAGGAAAAAACTTGTCTTGACGTGGGAGCTTCAACCGGTGGCTTTACAGACTGTCTTCTTCAATATGGTGCAGCCAGAGTTTTTGCCATTGATGTCGCTTATGGTCAACTTGCCTGGAAACTTCGGCAAGATTCACGAGTGACAATAATTGAACGATATAACGCCAGGTATCTTGACAATAAGAGTCTTGACGGAGCACGTATCCAACTGGCGGTTATAGATGTCTCCTTTATCTCTTTAACCAAGATATTACCAGCGATAATATCTTCATTTACGCATTCTGATCCAGTTGAAATTATCGCTCTTATAAAACCTCAATTTGAACTGGCCCACAATGAGATCTCAGCCGGTGGAGTTGTCTCCAACCCGCAACTACATGAAAAAGCAATTGAAAAGATTCAAAATTTTATTTATGATTACGCACAGTCTCTGCTCTGTCCCAAGGCTGTGATCCCCTCTCCTATTCTTGGCCCAAAAGGGAACAAGGAATTTCTTATTTATATAACAACTTGATCTTATGAAAAAAACATTGTTATTACTGCTCGCCGTATTATTAACATCCTCTTGTTTAGGCACCTCAGGCTGCGCAAAAATTTCTGGTCAAAGAGAAACCTTCTCTCTTCTTTTCACCGACAATATGCAGGGAGAATACCTCCCCTGTGGCTGAGGCAGCAACAAACTGGGTGGTCTACCCGGAAGATCTCACTATATTTCACTCGCACGAAAAGAAGCGGCAGCAAAGAACCAGGCTGTCCTACTGGTGGATTCTGGAAATCTCCTTTTCAAATATGGAAGAAAAGGAGATCCACAAAATATCGCCGCACAAAAAGCAGCGTACGGGATTGCCAAAGCCTATTCATTGATGGAATATGACGCTGTTGGCCTCTCTACCAGAGATCTTCGCGCGGGAAGAGATTTCTTTTCACAACAGGAGATCAAACAAGTCCCATTTGTTAGCAGCAATATCCTTACCAAGGAGCACAAACCAGCTTTCGCTCCTTTCCTGATCAAAGATACCAATAGCAACAAAATAGCAATTATCGGACTGACGGGAGGGAAAGACAAGCTTGATGACTTTATCATAAGCGACTGGCGTTCAGCACTTCAGAAACAATTGTCGGTTGTCAGCAAACGGGCAGATTTCCTGCTGTTACTTTCAAGTCTTACTCTGGAGGAAAACAGAAAACTGTGCGAAATGTTTCCAGAGATAGATGCTATTATCAGTACCATTATCAGTAGAGGCAATATCACAGAAATTATCAACAATAATACCTTGCTCACCCAGGTGTCACCAAAAGGGAAAATACTCGGTCAGCTTGAAATTACCTGGTCTCCAACTACTCTGAACGGTTGGCAGAAACCACAAAAGAACAGGGAACTGGACAGCCAAGAAACAGGAAATATTTTTACCGCCTCTTTTCAAAAGGTTTCCCCAAAATCCGGGTCAGAACAAATCAATCAACTGGTTAAAGAAATAGCGGCAAAAAAGAAATTGTAAACAAATTTTCTTCTTTCTCCTCGAAAAACCGAAGGAATCAAAAAAGTCGCCATATGGATGGCACGTAAAGCGAAAAAACGCTGTCAAAGCTATAGTTGATGCTTGACATCGGTAAAATAAGCAGCTATTTTTTAGTTCTCGTTAATTTTTTTTATCTGGTAGGAATATCCTATAAGAGTTTTCCGGTGAACACTCTTATAGGACATCCTTCAGGTAACATCCACGTAAGAATAGACAACAGGAGCATAGAATGAAAAAGACACTACTTCTTTTACCCGCTTTTTTGCTGCTTTTAGGCAGCCCATTGACAAGCTTTGCCGATGGTGAAGTTAACCTGCTTTCCACCCGGCAGGAATTTTTGCTTCGCCCCTTTCTCGAAGTTTTTGAGAAAGAAAGTGGCATCAAGGTTAACGTCGCCTACCTGAAAAAAGGGATGCTTGAGCGGCTTAAGGCCAAGCCCGGTGAGGCTGATCTAATCCTTACCAAGGATATCGCCAATCTTTCGGCAATTACCGATGCCGGACTACTGCAACCCTACAGCTCAAAGGTTGTTGACGAAAATATCCCGGAACAGTGGCGCGACAAGGATCATATGTGGGCCGGACTTACTATGCGCGCCAGAGTATTCTTTTATTCAAAAGAACGGGTTGATCCCAAAACGCTCAACACCTATATGAGTCTTGCCGATGAGAAGTATAACAAGAAAATCTGTATCCGTTCCGGTTACCATAATTATAATGTGGCGCTTATCAGCGCAATGGTCGCGAGATATGGCGAAGCCAAGACCAAAACCTGGCTTGAAGGCCTGAAAAAGAACCTTGCCCACAAACCCAAAGGCAACGATCGGGCACAAATCCGTTCCGTATCAGCCGGAGAGTGTGATCTTTCCCTTGGCAACACCTATTATATGGGTAAAATGCTGGAAAATCCCGATCAGCGTGAATGGGCTGCGGCGGTTGGTATCTTCTTCCCCAATCAGAACGAAGACGGAACTCATGTCAATATCACCGGTGGCGGTATCACCAAGGGTGCAAAGAATACCGAAAATGCGGTGAAGCTGCTGGAATTCCTTACCGGAAATCTGGCACAGACCATGTATTCACAGGTCAATCACGAATATCCCCTGAAAAAGGGCATTGCTCTTTCCGGCATTGTCAAATCCTTTGGAGCCGGACAGGAAGGAATCAA
>PDWJ01004568.1_pt1 | contig 12106 bp, 9 predicted proteins | sample 1430881 | NCBI WGS metagenome assembly PDWJ01 (sample SAMN01162460, study PRJNA174530) | Oral metagenome, whole genome shotgun sequencing project. | biome: Marine environment; feature: Marine mammal; material: Swab sample of the gingival sulcus; isolation source: swab sample of gingival sulcus... | reverse complement strand
CGCAAGGGCGAAAAATTACCTGTGATTGTTCATAGTCATGGTTATGGCAGTTCAAAACTCGCAGAGCTAAAAGAGATTCCAACTTGTGACCCCAGCCAGCAACCTTATGATTGCCCATTGGGTAAAAATGAGGGTATGACACGCTTTCAAGGGATGTTTGAACAAAGTGAAAAAATGCTCACGGAAATGGTTGATAAAGGCTATATCGTAGTGAGTTATTCACAACGTGGTTTTGGGGAATCTGAGGGCGACATCATGATGATGAACCCTTATCACGAAACGCAAGACGGTATTGCCGTGCTTGATTGGATAGCCAAACAAGGCAAACAGGGCAATCTACCGATTGACGTTGATGATAATAATGACTTTAAAGTTGGCTTGCTTGGTGGCTCTTATGGTGGTGGTTTTCAGTTTCCATTATCCGCTTTGGATAGTCGCATTGATACCATAGTACCAATTGGTACATGGAATAGCATCTCTCGTTCGCTGATGCCAAATGGTGTGACTAAAGGCGGTTGGGGCAATCTACTGTGCATGATGACCATTGGCAAAAATCAGCACCACTACATTCAAGATACCTGCCGACGGATTGCCAATACCAGCATTCGTACGCAAAAACAGATTGACCCAAATAACAAAATCAGCGAATATGTAAACCAAAGTGGACTTGCTTACTTTCAGCAGTTAGAACAAAATCAATTGCCATTTCGAGATGGTGAAGAACCTTTTAAAATGCGTCCTGTAGATACCCTCTTGATACAAGGGTTAAGGGATGTGCTGTTTGACGGTGAAGAGGTCACTCGCAACTATCAATACCTCAAATCAGCAGGCGGTGATGTGCGTATGCTCACCAACCAAAACGGTCATATCAGCCCGTTTGCCAATCAAAACTCAACAGGAACGATGAACTGTGGCTCGGTGGATATGTATCGTGCAATGCGAATTTGGTTTGATGTCAAATTGCGTGACAAACCTGAAAGCCTGCTAGATGAAATTCCTACTATGTGTCTGTCATTGGATAATAACACAGCAGTTAATCTTGATAGCATGCCTGATAAAGACACGGTTACCAATACAGTTAATACAAACAATACACAAGTATTAACAAAGTTCTTTAACCTAGAAATTGGTAATTTACGCTCACCAATTAAATGTGAACCGATTTATGAAGTCACCAAAGACAATCAAGTATTGGCAGGGCGTGTTCAACTACAGAATATGATAGTTAAAGATGATACCCTTGTAAAAGCAGGCGTTGCTTATATGGGGCTGTGCTTGCAACGTGATGGCAAAACAACGCTGATAGATGATGTAGTGACAGGCTTTCCAGCAGGCTACCATAAAGAGGCGAACTTTGTTACCGTTGGCGAAAAGCTACAAAAAGGCGATAAGATTGGCGTAATGGGCTATAAAGACCATGTACAGATGTTTGCTTTTGGACCGAGCTTTATACCAAATATGAGTGCGTTAGTGTTGCAAGGCTTTAAACCAGGAGCGAGTAGCACCTCACAATTTGTTGATGATACTTTGCCAAATTCGGATTGGGCATCGGTTGGCTTATTCTCTATCAATGCCTTTACCGTCACAGGGGATATTACCTTACCGATTATGGATAATCCAACCTTGCATGTAATGGACAATCAAGCAGGGCAGTAGTCGAGCAATAGTAGACACCAACAGAAATAGATCACCTATAGTAGATGTTCATCCTAACATTTGCTATACTAAATTCATCAAAAAAAGCTATCTAAAAAAAGGCTATCTATGTTAAGGCGTGCTAGGATAGCTTTTTTATTTTCACTTAATTAATTATGAGAGACACCATGACCACAGAAACAAGCAACACCCAAGCAAAACGCATTTTAACAGGTATCACTACCACAGGCATCCCCCATTTGGGTAACTATGTCGGAGCGATTCGCCCTGCCATTCAATCAGTCAATGAGCAAGACGAGGCGTTTTTCTTCCTTGCCGATTATCATGGTATTATCAAATGCTATGACCCAGCCCAAATTCACGCCTCAACACGAGCGATTGCCTGTGCGTGGTTAGCATGTGGTCTTGACCCTGAAAAAGTGACCTTTTATCGTCAATCGGACATTCCAGAGATTCCTGAACTGACATGGATTTTAAACTGTTCGTGTGCCAAAGGCTTGATGAACCGAGCTCATGCTTACAAAGCAAGCGTTGATGTCAATATGGAAAAAGCCGACGTTGACCCTGACCACGGCATTACCATGGGTTTATTTAGCTATCCTGTGTTAATGAGTGCTGATATTTTGATGTTTAACGCCACTCATGTCCCTGTGGGCAAAGACCAAGTGCAACATATTGAAATGGCTCGTGACATTGCCGGCACTTTTAATTTTAAATATAAAGAACTCTTTACCCTGCCGACGGCTGTGGTTGATGAAGATACGCCATTATTAACAGGGCTTGACGGACGAAAAATGAGTAAAAGTTATGGCAATACCATTCCTCTTTTCGGCGACAATCCACAAGTTGACCAACAAAAACAACTCAAAAAAGCGATTATGCGAATTGTCACCAACTCGCAACTTCCCGAAGAGCCAAAAGACCCAGATAATTGCACGATATTTGAGATTTATAAAGCCTTTGCAACTGCTGAAGAAGTGGCAGAACTTGCCGAGCGTTATCAGCAAGGTATCGGTTGGGGCGAGGCAAAAGAGATTTTGTTTAACAAAATTGATGGTGAAATTGCCCCTTACCGTGAGCGTTATAATGAGCTAATGGCAAATCCAAAAGAAGTAGAAGAAATCTTGCAAATGGGAGCAAATAAGGCTCGCCGTCATAGTCGTAAGTTACTTGACAAAAGCCGTCGGGCGATTGGGATTAAGCCGTTGGCTAGATTGTAGTAATATAGGTAAAATTTAACATGGAAGAGCAATGCCCAACTTGTAAATTAATAGATAAAATTTGTTATTGGGGGGATATGTCCATAAAAAAGTGGAAACGTCCCATTCTATGTATTATATCTCTTGTCTTTTTCTTAGGTTGGGGCTTGCTTTTTGTATTACTAATGATTAGTTTTGATTTTTCGGATATTGATTTAATAGTTACCGCCCTATTAAGTTTCTTTTTAATGTTACTTGGATTGCTTGGTTTGAAAGTATCAATCATTGGTTGTGATAGATGTGTTGCTAGAATATTTGGTTCTTGGTAACTTTTGATTTAATGAAATATTTACAAAAGGAAGTAGCAAAAAATGACCCTAAATAAAAAACCATTATCCTTTAAAAAATTTTTAGCTAAAAATGAACCCATTGTAAATTTTGAAAATTCTGTAACTAAAAACACAGTCGTTGCTATGGATTTAGATAGTAAAAATCCTGCAACTTATCGACTTATGCAACATTCAGCAATACGAGTAATTCGCCAACATCAACAAGAAATTCAAGCCTTAGCGGATAAATAGGTTCTATTATGCACCTAAACAAAGACAGAGCAACTCGCCTAAGCAGATTTCTAAGTATGGTGTTACGCCATAAGCCCGAAACCATTGACCTCACCCTTGATAAAAATGGTTGGGCAAACGTGCGTGAACTTATTACCCAAATGAACAAACACGGCAAAACCATTAACAAAGAAATCCTTGAATTTATCGTCGCCAATAATGATAAACAACGCTTTTGTTTTAACGATGATAAAACACTCATTCGTGCTAATCAAGGACATTCTCTCGATATTGATTTGGGCTATCAAGTCAAATCGACTGACGAAGTACCAACGGCTTTATATCATGGTACTGCTGAAAGTTTCGCCAAAAAAATATTAGCCTGTGGTTCAATCGAAAAAATGCAACGCCATCACGTTCATTTAAGTGCAGATATTACAACGGCGAATAAAGTCGGACAACGGCACGGAAAATTAGGAAATGGAAAATTAGTCATTTTTGCCATTGATACCCATGCGATGATTGCTGATGGTTATCAATTTTATCAGTCTGATAATGACGTTTGGCTGACGGATAGTGTTCCTGTAAAGTACATTAGCAAAATTTAAAATAGGAAAGTATAAATGATAACCACCCTAAAAGAATACCCCAATGATAACAATATCGTCGCCTTGCAAGTCTTAGGCGGATTTACTAATGCCGATATGCAAGTGTTTGCTGATGCCTTTCAAAATAAACTTAATCAAGGACACAAGCAAGTTAATATCATCATCACCCTTGACCAACTCGACACCCTAAAATCCAGCCCTATCTCTGCATTAAAAGAGCGTGTATGGGGCGTCAAAAACCATCGAAAAATGGGAAAAATTGCGATTGTTGCCAATAACAGAAAATGCGATTGGCTCAAACGTGCGATTTTGCTTGAGGCATGGTTACTGATGAAAATCAACCCACAAGCAGAAGAACGCTATTATGATATTAGCGACTTAGAAAAAGCGTTTGCTTTTGTCGAAGAAGAGTAAAAATGACAACAACCAACAACCAGTGGAAACAGCTCACCGATCTATTTATCCCTTTACTTACGCCAACATCAGCAGATCAAAATCCAGCCAACCAAAATAAAAACCATGCAGGCGGTGCATTGGTAGTTTATCATCAGGGCGAATGCGTGGTAAATAGCAGTGTTGGTCACAGTCAGCAAAACACACCATGGACAACCGATACTTTATCACTGAATTTCTCCACAGGAAAAGGGGTATTGGCAACTTTGGTGCATTGTCTCGTATCGCAAGGCTTGCTTGATTATGATAAGCCCATTGCTCATTATTGGGCAGAATTTGCCAACAATGGCAAAGAGCATATTACCCTAAGACAGCTGATGTCACATCAAGCTAATTTATTCGCCATTGACAGCATTATCAATGACGCTGAGTCTATGTTAGATTGGCAATTGATGGTGCAACAGGTCGCCCAAATGTCCACCACTGATATCAAAACAAAAGCCAGCTTCACTTATAGCACAGCTTATAGTGCTTTGGTGTATGGGTGGATATTAGGTGCATTGATTATTAAGGTAAGCAAACTTAGCCTACAGCAGGCGTTGGATAGATACCTTGCTCAGCCATTGGGCATTGTCGGGCAAATCTATTTTAGCTTACCGAGCAAGCGCATACAGGAAGTGGCACAACCAGAGCGAAACTTTACACAAGCAGATGCAAGCAAACCAAACCGACGGCAAAAGCCCACCTTAAAGGCAGATAGCGAACAAACGTTACAGCTTTATCAGCGTTTACCTTGTTATCAACAATGGCAAGCATTGCATTATCAACTGACAGGACAACACAAAGATTACCTAAATACAGCCGACATTAATCGCCTATATTTTAATCCGAGTTTATTAAATTTAGCAAATTATAAATCCGCGCTGATGCCCAATGCCAAACAGTCTTTTGATTATTATGCCACCGAAGCCTTGCAAGCAACCATGCCTGCGGTGAACTGTATTGCCTCGGCACAGGCTTTGGCAAAAATATATAACATGCTTGCTCAAGGTGGTTGTTATAGAGATGGTCATGGCACTGATAAGCAGTTGATTGATACTAATACCTTTAGGGAGATGGGTCAAATTCAAAGTACAGGAGCAGATGCCATTATGCCTGCCATTGCACCCAATTCGATGTTATGGCGGTTGGGTTATCACCGAGTGTTTAGCCGTTGTCATGACATTAACCATGGCTTTGGGCATACAGGCTATAACGGATCGATGGCATGGTGTGATCCCAGTCGTGGGCTTGCCGTTGCCTTTATCCATAATATCGACACCATTATGCTCAATGACATTCGAGCATTGGCGATTAATGAGATGGTATTGGATTGTGTGAATTAATACCAATTTTAGGACGTATTGAATATTGATATAATTTCAATCTAATAGCACCTACCGATAAAGCCCGAAAACTAATGAAAATATTGAACAAACAACGAATTGAAAATATGCTGATGATATCAGCTTACGCCATACCAACAATTTACAGCATTGTTGGTATGGCGTCTAGAATGGGTATTAATATGCTTTTAGTGATATTAGTCACACTATTTGCTTATGTTAGTAGCGTGTTATTGTTAGATTTTTTACGAATAGATGACATTAATAACGATATGTTTGCGTACGATTATCTGTTTTTGTTAATCATTTATGTGCCTTATTTAGCGATATTAGTTGTTTATTCTAACCGTTGTTAGTCATACCATTCTCTATTTCTCAACCTCTGCTCGCCAATACCGCTTTTCAATATTGCGGACAGTATTTTTGTCTTTTAAAGTTTTTAAATATTTGGCAAGGTGTAGCAATTCATCATCATTTTTATCACCTTTAAAGGCTTTTGGATAGATGGCATTACCATAATTGGAATAACATTTAAATGGTGTATCATCGACCATCAGTATTTTTTGCAGGTCATAGCCTTTTGCTTTGACCTTACTCAATTGCTTAGTGTATTCATAATAATCAGGGTCATGCCCATATTCCATCAATACATCACGACGTAGTGTACAGCGTTCTCTACTCCACACAAATTCTAATGCAATAAAGTTAGGAATTATCCGCTTAACAATAGCATTAACATAATCATTAGTTGCTGATGACCACACCGCAAAGATAAAGTCATCTTGTAAAGTGGTAAAAAACTCATCAACAAAGGGACGGGTTATAGATAAATCATTTCTAGTAACATTTCTCTCCACACATCTCTGCTGTTATCTCTTTAATCTCATTCCCTAGTAAGTTCAATTTATATGCATCTAGATAAGATGTAAATTTATCAACCTTTTCATAAATAGCTTCTTTCTCCTCTGTATCAGAACAATTATTTAAATTTGAAAGGCTATCTAAAACAGTCTCATAATCGCTCAGTTTACTACCAATAAAGTCATCAACACAACCATATTCATCGAGAAATTCTTTAATTCCTTCAAAATGTTGTATACATTGTTCTAAGATTGGCTGATCGAAACCGTAATCAGGCCAATACAATTTAAACCACTCTATATGAAATATAAATTGAGGAAGTTTTTGTCTAAGAAGGAATTGATTTATTATAGATTCTATCTTATTATTGGCCTCTTCACCACCTAAAATATTTTCATTAGGGAAATATATAGTATTCGTCTCTTGATTAATCCATGTAGACTTACCGATTTCTAGTTGGTCTTCTATATACTTTTGAACCCAAACAAAATATGTTTTCTTGCTCGTTATTGATGTATAAAAAATAAAAAATGGTTCTGGAAATAATTTTGCATACTCAAGTGTTCTAGTAGGAAATGATAATTTTATGTCACTATCTGTGAACTCATTTTTTGTCCCTTTTATTTGAATTAAAGCCAAACCTCCTGTGGGAGTTTCACCATTAAATAATTCGATTTTTAAATCAATACCATAGTCTCTTTCTTCCAAATTTCTGACTATCCAATTACTTGGTAATGTTGAAATAACATTTCTTACAGCTAATGTATCAGTAATATGTGTTTGAGTCCTTCGTATCATATGCAGTACCTTTTAAAATAATTATTAACATTTTAGTCATTTTCGTTGTTTAGAAAACATCTTTTATAACCTAATTTTGACTAATTATTGCTATTATTCTTTGTTTTCTCCACATTAAATGCAAACATCCCAAAACCTCAACCAAATTATTAAAATTGAGGTTTTGGGGTGTTTGCTTTGCCTACCCCTCCAACCACTCAGCCAATCCGCCTGCGGTTGGATAGTCAAAGATACTTGCAAGGGTAAGGGCTTTACCTTGTTCTTTTAGTTCTCGGCGAAGTTTGAGCAAGATTTGGCTTGCAAGCAGGCTATCGCCACCAACGGCAAAAAAGTTATCCTCCTCTGTTAAGTCTTCCATTGCCAACACATCACGATAAATATTCAGTATGCGTGTGGATAGTGAGTTTTCGTCATTAGCGTTCATGTTATCGGTTTGCGTATCGCTATCTTCTGCACCCTGATTTTGACCTTGTGCATGTTGCTGTAGCCATTGCTCTACTCTCGGTTGCAAGGGGCGAGTGGAGACAAGGATTTGCTGTGGTTCAGGCAAGGCAAGAATGCGTTCTATGGTCTCAAGTCCATCACTTGCCGACATCGAGTATTGAGCCACCGTTTGCTCGTACGCCCCTACCTGCTCTTTGCTATAGTCAAAGTCCCAATCGTCCCAATTCACACAATACCAACGCACGCCTTGTCGCCACGGATTGACCTGTACAAAGGTATCCATAAAGCGGTTTGCCGAGGTATAGGCGGTCATACCATAACCACCGAGAATCGAGGCAAGCGAGGAGAATAGCATGACAAAATCTGTTTGCATGCCTTTATTTTGCTGTATGCATTCACCTAAAACTTGTTCAAGGTGGAGCAAGGCATCAATTTTTGGTTGAAACTCTTTTTCACAAGTGGCAACATCTAAATCAGGCAGATATTTTAAGTCGGCAAGCCCTGCCAAATGGAAAATTCCATGCAAGCCACCAAAGCGACTGATACAGCCACTTAACAAACTACGGATTGCCTCTAGGGTATGCAAATGCGTTGAGACAACTGCCACTTCTGCTCCTGCTTTTTCAAGTGCCATTAGGTGCTGAATGCTGTCTTTTGTTCGTTGATTAGCCGTTGCATTTTCTACATTTTTGCCATTAGCTTGCAGATAATCCGCCCACTGCTCTTTGGGTGGGAATGCTCTTGTGGTGGTTAAAATCAGTTTGGCTTGATAGTGATTGGCTAAATGCTCGGTTAAGGCATTGGCAATCCGTCCTAAGCCCCCTGTTATCAGATACACGCCATCTTGATGTAATCCGCTTTCTTTTTCTCCGTTTTCTGCTTGAGCAACAGGCGGAATGGCAAACGGCTCATAGCGTTTCACCCAACGCTTTGTACCACGCAAGACGATAAATGGTTCAACATCGGCATGAGCAACGCTGATTTCATTAAGCAGTCGTTTTTGCGTACTCGCTTTTCCTGTACTTGCTGTTTTTGTGCTAGCGGTTAAGTCTGCTAACGGCACATCAATCACCCGACAGGCAATCTGTGGGCATTCTTGTGGTAAGACGATGGCAGGAGCAAGCAAAGTGGATTTGAGCGGTTCAACAAATTCGCCATTAATTTGGAAAGTATCATTGGTCACTAGCCACATTTCCACAGGGTCTAGGCAATTTTGCATGGCGAGACCTTTGGCGACATTTAACAAGGTATAAAAAGTTTCGCCCACGACATTATCTGCCTGCTTATCGGTAACACTCCATAAATAGAGAATGCGATTTGGATAGTTACCATTTTCTGCTAATTGATTCAAACAATCGGCATAGCTTTGTGGATTTTGCTGATCAAAGTCGCTCGGATAAACGCTTTGCACCCTTGCCCCTGCTTGCGTTAACTTCTCAAGCAGATAATTACTCAACTTAGAGTTATCAGCAAAGACAAGCCAATTCTGCTCGCTTAACTCCTTATTAACAGCAGGAAATGGCGAGCGAGACCATGACGGCATATAGCCACGCTTAGCAATGTCTGTAATCATGCTATTGGCATTACTCGTCTGATTCATTTCATTTGAGCTTGCCTGAATCGCCCCTTTATTCATCCAACAAGATTGCGGTTCAAAGGAATAGCCTGTCAAGCCGATTTTGCGAGCAGGGCAATGGTTGCGATAAGCCTGCCAATCAATGGTGTAGCCTGCTGACCAAAGCTGTGCAATGGCGTTATCCAATGCTTGCGTATCCGTGGTACTTGTGTCTTTTGGGTGACGTGAGCAGGTGACAATCAGCGGACGTTCTTCTTCTGCCATTTGAGCGGTAAAGGTACTGACCAATCGGCTTAAAATGGTATGCGAACCCACTTCGATAATATGGCTCGGATAATGCTCTAACAGCCCTGTGACATTATCGGCAAAACGCACGGTCGCACGCATGTGTTCCGCCCAATAGTTATCATCGCTGACCTGCTCATCAGTGAGCCATTTGCCGGTGACATTAGACATAATTGGCATGGTCGGTATGTTGCGTTTCAGCGGTTGTACCGCCTCAATGAGTTCTTGCGAGGCATCACTCATCATCGCTGAATGAAAGGCTTGCTTGACATTCACCGCTTGATTGGCGGTACCTTGAGCGGTGAGTTGTGCTTGCAACTTATCAATGGCAGAGACCGTGCCTGAAAATACCATATTAGTGGCTGAATTGATAACGCCGAGGGAAACATCCTCAGCATATTCGGCATTCTCAAGCAGTTTGCGAGCCTCGCTTTCGTTTAACGTCGCAGAGAGCATACGCCCCTCACCTGCTTTTTCCATCGCCCGCCCTCTTGCGGTAATCAGCTTTAAGGTATCTTCTAAGCTGAAAATTCCTGCCACATAGGAGGCGGTATATTCACCAATGCTATGCCCAATCACCGCATCAGGTTGCACGCCCCAATCCATCAGCATCCGAGCCATAGCGATTTGATTCGCTACAATCAAAGGTTGAGTATAATAGGCGTATTGAAAGGTTTGTTTAGCAAGGTCGCTATCGCTTTCAGCAAACAGCATGTCTCGCAAATCTATGCTTGATTTACCGCCTAATTCGCCACCCAATTCACCGCTCAACTCATCACTAAGTTCTGCCTGCAAAATATCACAACATTCATCAAAATACTTTTTAAAGACAGGCTCATTTTGGTACAGATGATAGCCCATTTGTTGATATTGCGAGCCTTGCCCCGGGAAAACAAAGACTGTCTTAGTCGCAGAAACTGCTTGATTGTCCGTCGGTGTCCGCACTTGTTGCACTTTATAAGCCGATGAACGTAACTTGTTAATCGCTGAGGATAAATCCGTGCAAGCAATTGCCGAACGATAATCAAACTGACAACGCCCTGTTTGTAGGGTAAATTCGATGTTGTTAAGGTTTAAATCATTAAGATTTAAATCCGCATGCTTTTCTAAATAATCCGCCAATGCGATTTTATTACGCTCCACCGCTTGAGCCGTTTTACCACTGACCACTAATAAATGGTGTTTGCGTTGGTTTTCTAGGCTCTCATTTTCAGCTTGCTCATTATCATTAGGCTTAACATCAGGAGCTTGTTGCAAAATAAAGTGGTTATTGGTACCACCAATGCCCAAACAAGACACGCCTGCAATTCTCGGTTTGTCTTCCGCCACTTCCCAATTTATCAGCTCTTTATTAATATAGAATGGGCTGTTATCAATGTCCATTACAGGATTGGGCGTTTCATAGTTAATGGTCGGTGGAATCTGCTTATGATGTAGGCTTAACGCCACTTTCATCAGACTAGCCATACCTGCAGAAATATTGCTATGACCGATGTTCGGTTTAACCGAGCCTAAGGCACAATAGTTATTTTTATCCGAATATTTGCGGAATACTTCGGTTAATGCCTTGCTCTCAATCGGGTCGCCAATCAGCGTGCCTGTGCCGTGTGCCTCCACATAAGAGATGTCCTCTGCCGAGACATTTGCCGAGCGTAACGCCTGTCGCACCACCGACTTTTGCCCTTTGACACTCGGAGCAGAATAGCCCATTTTTTCATTGCCATCATTGTTGGTGGCATAACCCTTAATCACCGCATAAATAGTATCGTTATCCTCAATCGCATCTTGCAAGCGTTTTAGCACCACCACACCGACGCCATCGCCCAAAATCGTACCGCTCGCATTGGCATCAAAGGTGCGTACCTTACCATCTTTCGAGTTGATATGCCCCTCAACATATTGATAGCCTGCCTGCGGAAAGGTAATGCTCGACGCCCCTGCCAACGCCATATCACAATGGTGAGCTTGCAACGATTGACAGGCAGTCGCCACCACCGATAAAGCGGTTGAGCAAGAACTTTGCACCGCCACGCTAGGTCCTTGCAAATTCATCAAATAAGACACTCGCGTGGTCAAATAATCCTTGTCATTGCCTGTTTCGGTGATGTGATAATCCATCGGGTCGGTGGCGTCCATAAATCCACCCCCTGCCAAATTATGCAACAAATACAAGGGCGAATAACAACCACCAAATACCCCTGTATGCTTTTCGCTATCAGGGGTGTAGCCTGCGTGTTCCATTGCATGCCAACAGGTTTCTAAAAACAGCCGTTGCTGTGGGTCAATCAGATTTGCCTCTTTTTGACTCAGTTGCCAAAACTGTGGGTCAAACAAATCGACA
>PDWJ01004939.1_pt1 | contig 12110 bp, 11 predicted proteins | sample 1430881 | NCBI WGS metagenome assembly PDWJ01 (sample SAMN01162460, study PRJNA174530) | Oral metagenome, whole genome shotgun sequencing project. | biome: Marine environment; feature: Marine mammal; material: Swab sample of the gingival sulcus; isolation source: swab sample of gingival sulcus... | reverse complement strand
CCAACCACTACCAAAACGGGTAGCTGCAGCAGTATTGAATTCTTTCTGGAACGCTTCAAAAGAGCCAAAAGACTGATCAATTGCTTTGGCTAAAGCTCCGGTTGGTTTACCACCTCCATCAGGTGATAAAATAGTCCAGAATAATTTGTGGTTGTAATAGCCACCACCGTTATTTCTTACAGCTGTACTGTAGTTTCCTATATTTTTAAGAATGTCATTAACACAAGTCTCTTTGCTGTCTTCACCTAGAGCATTGTTTAGATTGTTGGTGTATCCTGCGTGATGTTTGCTATGGTGGATTTCCATAGTCATAGCATCAAAGTGAGGTTCTAAAGCATCGTAAGCGTAAGGTAAATCAGGTAATTTAAAAGGCATGTTTTTTGTTTTAAAAATTAATATTTTGTAGATTAGTACAGCTCAAAGATAGATAATGTTTATTTAAAACATGATTAATAGCAATAAGTTTTTCTGATTAGACCATTGTCTAGTACTATTAGAAGCGTATCGACTGATTGGAATAAATGTTTGTCTGGGATAAGGACAGGTATTCTTTCGTGCGGAAAATCCGATTGAAAAAGCAGCTTGCAGAGAGGGGGATTTATCAAGGGAATTAGACTATACGTTCTTAATCTTTACCGGGATGTGCTTCGTCTAAAGGTCTATTTATTGGCTAGAGTTTTTTTATAGCCTGTTGGGAGTTCAATGCCATAAATTTTTTTCATGATTGTAGTCAATAGTAGGATGTATGAACAGTAGGAGTTATCTCATACACTTACTATTCTGAATGAATAATCCACCACCATCTGCACAATCGGGGCATCCTAAAATATCATTGTTGTCATTAAGCAGTTGATCCGGAAAAAAGTCAACCAAGTCATTAACTTGTTCGAATTTGTCATTGCCTAATTCAATGAATTCAAAATTTTGACCGTTGTAATCGTCAATAGTGTCTTCAAATAATTTTTTGTCAGTCAGTTTAAAAGTTTCTACACATTCTTCTCCGAAACATAAACCATAAAAATGTCCAAAAACCAAATAATTTTGTTCATTGATTTCAATACCGTCAGTATCTTTATGGCAAGAAGTTAAAACTACAATGACGATTAGAATATATAGTGCTTTTTTCATGATTGATTTGTGCTAAATGATTATTTAATGAAATGATACAAAAATTTTGTTTGGTTGTGTTAAATTGGATATGTCTCCTTTCCCATGATGCAATCAAGTGGTAGCGGGGATTTAGTTCCAAAAGGTGTATAGTGTATAGCACTCTATGGGATGCTACGACACTATACATTAACCAATAAGGCACTATAGCTTCGCTTCGCCATGGCGCCGCATCGGCGCGGGCTATCGCCCATGATGGCACACTGCGCTACGCTACGTGCGCCCATCATAGGCAATACCAATGCCCTCACTTAAAAAATACTTCGTATTTTTACATTCGGAAACCGGGCATAGCCCGCGCCATTATACACAATATCCGAAAAAAATTACGCTGAAATACATGTTTAGTTTTAGAAAGAACAATTTAGAAAAGATAAAATCATTCATTCGGAACTCAGAAGAAGTAGAAATTGATAAATCTGACAAAGAGGAACTAATCAAAATGATTAGACCAACAATCGGAATTAAGACGAAAGTAACAGATGATAAAAACCTACAAGTAGGAAAATCAAAGATTGGTGGAAAACCTGATTTACCAAAAGATTTTGAATGGCCAAGAGCAAATGGAAAGCCGATGTTGTTTTGTGCTCAATACAATCTTACAGAATTAATAAAATTTGACAAGCAAGACCAATTACCGAAAAAAGGATTTTTTTACATCTTCTTAAGTCTGGATGAAAAAAGGAATGAATTTAACGGAGTTAATCAGCCATTTAAATTCATATTCAGCGAAAATGAAAACATCATCCGGACGGAATTTCCAAGTGACATCGAGGAAAATCAAAAATTTAAAACAGCAGAAATCCAATATTTTCAATTTTATACAATTCCAGATGACGAGAATTACAAACTATTTGAATTTGATAAAAAATACGATGATTTCTACTTTTATTTTTACCAACCAACAGACGAATATATTATAGAAGAGCTTTATCAAGATTCAAATAAAATGCACCAAATACTTGGATATGACAGGTCAATCCAATCAAGTGTAGTTTATGAATTCGCTTCTAAAGAATTAGGACTTTATGGAGCTGAAAGTTCTGAATATAAAAAGAAGTGGAATGAAATTCTGGAATTATCCAAAACGTTTGAATTACTTCTTCAGTTAGATTGCGACGATTCAGAAACTGATTTGTCAAGATTTGGCGGAAGTGGAGTTTATTATTTTGGACTTTCAAAAACTGATTTAGAAAATAAAAAATTTGACAGTATTAAAATGTCGTTTCAGATGACATAAAATACTGCGTACAACACCTGTAACCGTTGCACAACGCTTAAAAAACGCGATAATCTAATAAAAATAACCTCGTTTAAGCCATTTTAAGCGAGGTTGTTTTTTGTTTAGTAATACAAAAAAGTAAAAATTTGTAGGCTTAAAAAGGCGCTTTCGAGTGCTCATAAGAGGTTTTTTATACAATGAAGGGATTTCTTCCCTTTTGCTACACTTTTTGCTTTTTTATCAATGAATTTCAAGTACTTTTTCAGGTTATAAGCCATAGCATAACAGTCTCTTAATCCTAATCCCGATAGCTATCGGGAGTGCATTTTAACCAGCTAAAACTTATTTGTAGTTTTCGTGTACTTTTGAATAATTAACACAAGGTTTTGGCTAAGTTTAGTACTGAAATTAAAGTTTTATGCTTTTTTATCCGATACTATTCAAACACTAACTGATGAAGCGCGGGGTATCGCCCATTATGGCACACTGCGCTATGCTACGTGCGTCCATCAAAGGCTATACCCCATTCCCTTACTTAAAAATACTTCGTATTTTTACATTTGGAAACCGGTCATAGCCCGCGCAGTTACAGGTAATTTGAGTGAACGAAACTTGAAAGAAATCATTTAAAAAATTTGCAGAAATTACCAAAAACAGGTATTTTTTATAAAAAACTTAGAGAATATGAAAGATACATCAATATCATTAGGGAATTATTTTGAAAATTTTGTGAGAAGTCAAGTTTCAGTTGGAAGATATAAGAACGTGAGTGAAGTTGTCAGAGCAGGTTTACGTCTTTTAGAAGATGAAGAAAGTAAAGTTGTTGCTTTAAGAAACGCTATTCAAGAGGGAATTAATAGTGGTATTGCTCACGATTTTGATTCAGAAAAGAATCTACAAGAATTAAAAGCAAGGGTAAAAAACAATGGCTAAATATAAATTAACCAATCAAGCCGTTGTAGATTTAAATGGAATTTGGGAGTATACATTTTTTGAATGGTCGGAACAGCAAGCCGATAAATATTATAATTCTTTACCCGTTGTGCATTTAGAACAAGTTTGCCTTAATGTTGAGTTCCTTTAATTTCTCTTAAATAATTTCGTATAAAGCTGTTCATATTTAATGGCTTGATAAACACTTAAATATGAGAATATTTTACATATTCAGAACAGCTTTTAACTTTTATTTCCTAAATGCACAACGGGTTTTTATAATAATCTCTTGCATACTTCGAGATGAAATACTTCCAGCTACGTGCAGATCCAGTGAACTCACTTTTAATATCTCTGGATAAATTATCTAGCCATTGATTGGCCCTATAGGGGGGAATAAAAGGCTTCTTGGGCTTTCCATCGCTCTCCACACAAAATGGGCACTCCTCACTTTTACTGTGTTCAATACGTCAAAGACACAAAAATGCAAGCAATTCACAACTTACTGAATAATATCCTCAACTTCCCAGCCCAATAATGTCTCATCAGGATCATGCTGCATGATGTACTTGCCAACACTCTTATGCATTAATATACTTGGAGTGTCCTCTTGAAGACGAAATAAAAGTGTTCCTTTTGTTTTTTCTGCATTTATAGCCAACTCCCTAAAACGATAACTTCCTGGCATAATTTCCGTGTATGATGACTTAGATAAATCGGCACATGAAATCAAACCAAGCACATTGACCGCAAAATAGCCATCCCAAACAGTCCCGTCAACCTCACTTTTTATAATTGCCGGGAACGTTTGTAGATTGTCGACACCAGCCCCTTCAAGCAAGTTTAAAAGTTTTTTTGACATTAACGTAACTGTCCCTCTCCTGAAATCCAGCATATGAGTTCCAACAGTAGCGTCTGTGGTAAACACCAATGGGACTTTTAATTCATCTACTTTAATAAATCTACCACTGATAAAATCAATGTTTCTTGGAAGGTCATTTGGAGCATTGATATAGAAGTCAAAATTAGACAAATTGTCATTGATTAGTATATAGTACATAAAATACCTCTTAATTGAATTTATAAAAACTTATTTTTCTTTGAAGTTCTTTTTCTTAAAACTTCATTTTTATAATAATCTTTTGCATACTTCGAGATGAAATACTTCCAGCTACTTGCAGATCCAGTGAACTCACTTTTAATATCTCTGGATAAATTATCTAGCCATTGATTGGCCTTATAAAGGTGAATAAAAAGCTTCTTGGGCTTTCCATCGCTCTCCACACAAAATGAGCACTCCTCAACTTTTACTGTGTTCAATACGTCAAAGATAAAAAAATGCAAGCAATTCACAACTAATTCCGCTACTGCTCATACACTAACCCAATGCGGCGCCATAGCTTCGCCATGGCGCCGCATTGGCGCGGGCTATCGCCCATGATGACACACTGCGCTACTCTACGTGCGCCCAACATAGGCTATACCCCATTCTCTCACTTAAAAAATACTTTGTATTTTTACATTCGGAAACTGGGCATAGCCCGCGCCGTTGGCTGTAATTAAAAACAACACAATAGAATGAAACCAAGAATATTTTTAAGCTCAACATATTTTGATTTAAAGCACGTAAGAGAAAGGCTTGAAAGGTTTATCGAAAATTACTACTTCGAACCAGTCTTGTTTGAGAGCGACAATGTTGTTTTTGAACACAATAAACCTCTTGACATATCTTGTTATAACGAAGTTAAGTTATGCCATATGATGGTTTTAATAATTGGAGGAAGATATGGTTCTATAATATCTGGAGAAAACATTGAAGAGAAAAAACAATCTTACAATAATGAATACATATCGATAACAAGAAAGGAATTTGAAACTGCCCAAAAGCTTAATATTCCGATATTTATATTTGTTGAAAAAAATGTTTATGCTGAATTTCATACCTACAATAAAAATAAAGGCTTTTTTGATAAAGAAAAGAATTTCAAATTCGCTCACGTGGATGATGTTAATGTTTTTAAGTTTATTAACTTAATTAAAGGAATAGCCATAAAGACATTTGAAAAAGTAGAAGATATTGAGGGGTATTTAGGCAATCAAATTGCGGGTATGCTCTATTTGTACTTACAACAACTTCAGGATAATAAAGAAGATGAAAAAATTTTAGATTCAGTTTCTGAATTAAAAAGTATATCAAAAAGAATGAATGAAATGCTTGTAGCTGTTGGTAAAAATGTGATACAAGATAGCGGTTTTGATGATGTTTTATTTAAACAGAATGAAATATTAGTTGAGTTTTTTGTTGACCAATTTGTAGACAATATTAGATTTAAAAATGATTATGATATTGCAGAACCTGAATTAAAAAAAGTGATTCAGCTTTGTATGAATACAATTCTAAATCCAGATTTCGTTTTATCACTGAAGAATAAAGCCTTTAACTTTATTTTAACTAAAGTTGAAGAAAAAGAATTAGAATTCAAAAATCAAATTTTAGAAATAAACAAAGCTTTACAGATTGAAAACTTTAATTATTACAAAACCTATTCAAACTATAAAAAAATAGCTTTGATAATTAAAGAAGATAAAAGATTAGAAAAATTACTGAGGGAAAAACTATCCAAAGAGTTGAGTTTTGAAATTACAGGTCTTCCCTTCTAAAATAACTACAGCCAACACTGGTAACCGTTGCACAACGTTTAAAAAACGCGATAATCTAATAATAACAACCTCGTTTAAGCCATTTTAAGTGAGGTTTTTGTTTTGCAATGCCTTTTACTTCTTGATCAATGATTGTCAAGAACTTTTTAAGGTTATAAGCCATAGAGGAACAGTTGCTTATCCCAATCCCAATATCTGTCGGGAGTGCATTTTAACCAGCTAAAATTTATTTATTGTTTTCGTGTACTTTTGAAAAATTAACACAGGTTTTGGCTAAGTTTAGTACTGAAATTAAAGTTTTATGCTTTTTTATCCGCTACTATTCAGACACTAACTGATGAGGCGCGGGCTATCATCCATGATGGCACACTGCGCTACGCTACGTGCGCCCATCATAGGCAATACCCCATTCCTTCACTTAAAAAATACTTCGTATTTTTACATTTGGAAACAGGGCATAGTCCTGGTCGTTGAACTAAACCGTTTCATGTTGCGTAGTATTTTTTCATAGATTTTTATGGTATATCATACCCTTGATATTCATGAGATTAGAGGATTTCTCTATCTGAAAAAGTGTTTTACTGGCACTCATATATTACCCAAAACAACACTATAATTTTGAAAAAATGCAACTAAGTGTATTTTAGTTTTGTCTATGGATTAATATGTGGAATTTTTGTATGTTTGAGATATATAAATGAGTTAGTTGCAATAAGAACAGAAGCACAGATGAAAATAGAGATGTTTAGGAACTATTATAAAGAAGAGAGGAAAGCAATAGAGATAAAAGATTATGCTCCGCAAAAATCAAGAGTTTTTATTTCAAATTATGAAAGAGTAAAAAAGAAAAGTTCAGGAAGAGAAGGTTTTAGATTAACTAAATTGATAGGTGTCAATGGTTTTTCATCAATCTCATATCCGAGAAATGATAATTCGAGACAAGGGAAGTTTTATATTCATAAAATGGTTGCTACTTGTTTTTTAGAGCTATCAGAAAAAGGAGAAGATTATGTTACTCATTTAGATCATAATTTGTTGAATAATCAAGTTAGTAATTTGAAATACAAAAAATAAAAAAGATGCCTCAGATTCTTAATAATGCTATACGTTTTTTAAGAAACCCTTCTGAAAATAAAAAGGGAAACAGCCTTTTACAAGACTTTATACTATTTATAGCTGTTTTTTCATTAAATTTAATTGGAGTAACTGTAAAAATTTTCTTTACAGAAGAGGTTATTGTAGATGATAGTGATTTCAAGCTATTAACGTCGTCGAAGTTATTTTCTCTTATTTTATTAGTGCCTTTAATAGAGGAGTTTACTTTTAGAGGTTTTTTGAATTTTAAAAATAGATACATATATATACTATCGGTTTTAGCCTTACTCTTTTTTTGTTTTTCTTTTATAAAGCAAGAAGAAATCCAATTAGTAATTTGTTCGATTTTTTTGTCTTTGTCTATACTCGTTTACTTTTATAAAGAGTTGTATATAAAGATGTTAAAGTTTATTTCAAAACACATATTTATTTTAGCTATTGTAAGTTCTGTAGCGTTTGGAATAATACATATTAGTAATTATAGTGAGTTTGGACTTGTTGATATATTTACTATTTTACAAAAAATTATAGGAGGACTATTTCTTGCCTATATCGCCTATAAATACAATATTTGGTTATCTTACTTTTTTCATATAATAAATAATATCATACCTTTCACAATAATATATATTACATCAATAGCATCCTAAGTGATTTATAATATACTAACCGATGCGGCGCCATAGTTCCGCTTCGCCATGGCGCCGCATCGGCGCGGGCTATCGCCCATGATGGCACACTGTGCTACGCTGCGTGCGCCCATCATAGGCTATACCCCATTCTCTCACTTAAAAAATCTTCGTATTTTTACATTCGGAAACCGGGTATAGCCCGCGCCGTTAGCAATAATTTAATGAAACCAAGATATTCAACTTATATAATCGTTTTAATTCTAATTAGTGGCTGTGGAATATTGAAGCCTGAATTAAGATATATACCTAAAAGTTCAGCAGAATATTATTTTCCACCTTTAAGTGATGAAACAAAACAAAAACAAGCTGAATGTATGAAATTAGAAAATTTCCCTTGTGTATTTAAACAAAATGATACACTAAGTGATTTTGTAAACGAATGGTACTCGACCCATTTGGCAAGTATGAAAGAACCCATTCTGTACAATCAAATTGGAAAAGGTAAAAAGGTGATACGATTTACACATTTAGGAACTTGGTCAAGACCTTATTCATATCGAATTGAAAACAAAAACGGGCAAATAATAGGGACTTACAATAAAACCAAAGGACTTGGCGGATACGATGCTGGACGAAGAATTAAACACGAAGTAAAGGAATTAAAAATTTCGGACTGGAATTTACTCTCAAGAAAAATTAACAGCACTTTTTGGGAAATCAAAACTCACGACCCAAATATGATTTTTGATGGAGAAGAGTGGATTTTGGAAGTCTTAATCGATGACAAATATCACGTGGTATCGAGAACCAGTCCTGATAATTATGGTGAAGAAAAATATGCTGAACTTTGTAATAGTATAATTAAAACGTACAATAACGAGTAAAAACTATTACTAACTTTGTATAAACAAAATAGCGAGTAAAGTGCTTAACTGAAAGTTTTTGTATACTTACAAAGTAGGTGCTTAATTTGAAAATTTGGCTTTTTAAGTCGCTACTTCGTTTATACGTTTTCCGTTAAGTAAAATTAAATAACATCTTATTTGAATAATTATGTATTGGGTATTAGCAAGTGAAAGATCTGATGAAAGAGCGTTAACAATTGATGGAATTCCTAAAATTATTGAAGATTTAGATTTGAATTTTGATTACGGAATTAACATTACCCATCCTTTACCGATTATTGATATAATATATTCAATAAATGATGGCAAATTTAAGACAGATAATATTATTGTAGCTCCTCGTATTGGCTTATTAATTAATAAAAAAGTAAGAACTATTTTCGATTCATTAAACATTGATAATATCAAATACTATTCAACCCGACTTATTAATAATAATTCTACTGAAATTGATGAAGATTATAAAATTGCAAACATTATAGGTAAAATTGCATGTGTTGACAAAGAGAAATCAGAACTCGCACTTTATCCAGATGGTGATATTGAATTTATTGATAAACTCGTTCTTAAATTAGATAAAAATAAAGACTATGGACACATATTCAGATTGAGTGAATTTTCACCCATAATAATTATTAGCAATTTGTTAAAAAATAAGATAGAAGAAGCGAACATTACAGGATTTAAAATATATGCCCCTGAGGATTATAGTTTATAAAACCTTTAAAAAACAATATATAACAAAAAATAAAAATCATTAAAACGGCTTTTTATTTAACCCGTTCTCCGCAAGCTAAAAAAAGCCAACCGTTCAAAGCAAAGAGTGCAATAGCACACATTGCTTTTTTGCCAACGCTGAAAATAAAAATGAATAAATGTTACTAACGATAACAACGACATATAAAAACGCAACTGATTTAGGATTTTTACTTCATAAACATCCTGACAAATTACAGACTATTGATTTAGCTGTTGGAAAGGCTCATATATTCTACCCTGAGAGTAGTGAAGCAAAAACAACTGTTGCATTACTACTCGATATTGATGCCATTGATATGGTCAGAGGAGTAAGGAATCTCTCGGGTAAAGGATTTTCGCTTGGGCAATATGTAAACGACAGACCCTATGTCGCTTCGTCTTTTATGAGTGTTGCTCTTTCCAAAGCATTTTCAACTGCAATGAATGGAAAATGTAAAAACAAACCCGATTTGGTTGATGTCGAAATGCCTTTTGAGGTTAAAATAGCTGTACTTCCGGCTCCAAAAGGCGGAGAACGGTTAATCAGAAAACTGTTTGAACCATTAGGATATCATTTGAATGTTGAAAGACATCAATTAGATGAAAAATTCACGAAATGGGGTGAAAGTAAATATTACACGGTCACATTGACCAATACGGTTAAATTACAAGACTTACTTTCACATCTTTATGTTTTGATTCCTGCGTTGGATAATGACAAACATTACTTTGTTAGCCAAAACGAAATAGACAAACTGTTAGAAAAAGGAAAAGGTTGGTTAGAAAATCATCCTGAGAAAGAGCAAATCACAAAAAGATATTTAATTAATCTCAATTCATTATCTCGTCAAGCTTTAGAAAGGCTCAATGAAGGACTTGAAACAGAAGATAGCGACAATGAAATTTCACAAGAAGTAAAAGAGAGAAAAAAAACACTTCATCAACAGCGATTAAAATTAGTTTTAGAAAAATTAAAAGAATCTGGCGCTAAAAAAGTAATTGACTTAGGTTGCGGAGAAGGGAAATTAATCAGAATGATGTTAAAAGAAAAGCAATTTCAAAACATCACGGGAATGGATATTTCCTATTCTGAATTAACCAAGTGCAAAGAACGATTGCATTGGGACGAAATGGCTCCGAGACAAAAAGAGAGAATAGACTTATTTCAAGGAGCGTTGACATACAAAGATAAAAGATTTGAAGGTTTTGATGCTGCTGCAATTGTGGAAGTTATAGAACATATGGATGAGAACAGATTGAAATCATTTGAACGAGTAGTTTTTGAATTCGCCAAACCTAAAAACGTAATTCTAACAACTCCAAATGGTGAGTACAATGTGATGTATGAAAATTTGGATGCAGGAACAATGCGACATACTGACCATAGATTTGAATGGACAAGACAAGAGTTTGAAAATTGGGCAAATCAAGTCGCAGAAAATAATAATTATACGGTGCAATTTTCTCCAATTGGAGAAGAAGATGAAAAAGTAGGAGCACCTTCACAAATGGCAATATTTGAATATGGAAATTAAAATACCTGAATTATCGTTGGTTTTGCTCATTGGTGCTTCAGGTTCAGGAAAAAGCACTTTTGCAAACAAATACTTTAAAAAACACGAAGTTGTTTCATCTGATATTTGCAGAGGAATTGTTTCGAATGATGAAAACAATCAAGCAGCCACAGGTGATGCTTTTGATTTGTTGAATTTCATAATTGCCAAACGACTTAAAAACGGTCTTTTAACTGTTGTAGATGCTACTAACGTTCAGAAAGAATCAAGAAAAAAACTCATCAACTTAGCAAGAGAATACCACACACTGCCTGTTGCTATTGTATTGGATTTACCGCAAAGAATTTGTGAAGATAGAAATGACAAACGTGATGATAGAAACTTTGGAGGTCACGTAATTAGTCAGCAAAAACAACAGCTCAAACGTTCGTTAAAAGGCCTAAAAAGAGAAGGTTTCCGTAAAATATACAAGTTTAGCTCAGAAGAAGAAGTCACAGAAATCACTCAAATTACTCGTGAGAAATTATACAATGACAAAAAAGACGTGCACGGTCCTTTCGATATCATTGGAGACATTCACGGCTGTTATGATGAAACCATCGAGTTGCTTGAAAAACTAAATTATCAAATTTCTTCGGTTTCAAATAATGGAAAAAATTACGGAATAGAAGTTACACATCCTGAAAACAGACAAGTTATTTTTCTTGGAGATTTGGTCGATAGAGGACCAAAATCGCCTGCTGTATTAAAATTGGCGATGAGTATGGTAAGAAGTGGTATTGCTCTTTGCGTTCCAGGAAATCACGATTTAAAACTTCAAAAGAAACTAAACGGTAAAAATGTTCAGTTAAAACACGGTTTAGCTGAAACAATGGAGCAATTAGAGAAAGAATCAGAAGAATTTAAAGAAGACGTAAGAGAGTTTCTTTATAGTCTAATTTCTCATTATATTTTAGACAATGGAAAATTGGCTGTTGCCCACGCAGGAATTAAAGAAGAAATGCAAGGACGAGGTTCGGGTGCGGTTCGTTCATTTTGTTTATATGGAGAAACTACAGGAGAAATTGACGAATTTGGGTTGCCTGTTCGTTACAATTGGGCATCAGAATACAGAGGAAAGGCAAAAGTTGTTTATGGACATACCCCTGTTCCAAAAGCTGAATGGCTAAATAAAACCATAGATATTGACACAGGTTGTGTATTTGGTGGCGAACTTACAGCCCTTCGTTATCCCGAAGAAGAA
>PDWJ01004566.1_pt1 | contig 12112 bp, 9 predicted proteins | sample 1430881 | NCBI WGS metagenome assembly PDWJ01 (sample SAMN01162460, study PRJNA174530) | Oral metagenome, whole genome shotgun sequencing project. | biome: Marine environment; feature: Marine mammal; material: Swab sample of the gingival sulcus; isolation source: swab sample of gingival sulcus... | reverse complement strand
TTGCTCCTAGCATCTAATATGGACGGCGGTGGTTACATTTAGTGTGTACAAGGCTCCGGCATGGATGCCGGTGTTTTTTAGCAAAAACGAGTTTACACGGTAAACTCGTGTCATTATTGCAACAAGGAGGTTGCAATAATGACAGCGTTAGGGATTGGAGGGGAATGTTTTATTGTTTGAACAATAAAAAATTGTACACAAAACGGCAGTATTGTTGCCGTTTTGTACCGGCAGCCCCGCAAAGCCCGGCCGCGAAAGCGGGAACGCCCAAAATAAAAATATTCAAATGATTTTCTTTGCTCATATTTAGCTGTTTTTAAATTATTTTGATTGACTTTGCGTAAATATGCGTATAAAATAGAAACAGTTATGCTATTTTAAGCCATGTTAATTTATGGAGAAAGACACAATGCTTACCGAACAGCGGTTTTCGACAATTATTTCCCTTATTGAAGCAAAACGGACAGCAACGGTACAGGAATTGAGTGCAGCATGCGGCGTTTCAGAATCGACTATCCGGAGAGATCTCACCGCCTTGGATGCTGAAGGAGTGCTGACAAAAGTATTTGGAGGCGCTACGGCAAAAAACGGGGTGTTTTACGCAAAAGATGTTTCCGTTGACAGCCGTTTACAGTGCAATTACGATGAAAAAACAAGAATAGGCAGGTATGCCGGTTCGCTGATTACCGCCGATGATTTTGTCTACCTTGATGCAGGCACAACAACGGGCTGTATGATTGACTTTATTACGGAAAAGCAGGCGGTTTTTGTTACCAACAGCTTCTGCCATGCAAAGCGGCTGTCGCAAGCCGGTATCCGCGTATACATCCTTGGCGGAGAAATTAAACAGGCAACCGAAGCGGTCGTTGGTGCGGAAGCGGTTGAGTCGCTTTCAAAATATCATTTTACAAAAGGTTTTTGGGGAACAAACGGGGCGAGCCTTTCTGCGGGATTTACAACCCCGGATGTGAGCGAGGCAATGGTGAAAAAGACCGCCATTGAGCTTGCATACGAAAAATACATCCTTTGTGATTCAAGTAAATTTTCACACATTTCATGCGTAACCTTTTCGGCATTTACACAGGCAAAGATTATCACAACAAGGATTACCCATTCCGCATATAAAACCTGTACCAATATTATTGAGGCGGATACGCTATGATTTACACCCTTACGATGAATCCTTCACTTGATTACATTGTGCATGTTTCCGCATTTCAAACCGGAATGGTGAACCGCAGCAGTGCAGAGCAGCTCTATGCAGGGGGCAAGGGGATCAATGTGTCGCTGGTTTTGCATAATCTCGGCATACCGTCTGCGGCTTTAGGCTTTTTTGCGGGATTTACCGGAGAAAAAATTATTGCCATGCTGAAAGAACGGGGGATTAGCACTGATTTTATCCCGCTTCCCGAAGGAATGAGCCGCATCAATATCAAACTGAATGCCGGCGAAGAAACGGAAATCAACGGTACGGGGCCGGTTATCCCCCCGCCGTATCTTGACGCGCTGTTTGAGAAACTGGACATGCTGACGGACAAGGATATTCTGGTGCTTGCGGGCAGTATCCCCGCCTCGGTGCCGGAGACGCTGTACAAGACCATTATCTGCCGTCTTGCGCAGAAGCATACTAAGGTGATTGTTGATGCGTCAAAAGAACTTTTGTCAAATGTGCTGCCGTATCATCCCTTTCTTATCAAGCCGAATGTGTATGAACTTGCGGAAATTACCGGCAGAAATCTTGCCGCGAAAGAAGAGATTATCGAGGCGGCTCGTGCGGTACAGGAGCAGGGTGCGGTCAATGTGCTGGTGTCGATGGCGGGGGATGGGGCGGTGCTTCTTGATGAAACGGGCAAAGTTCATTACAGCCGCCCGCCGAAAGGAAAAAAGATCAATTCGGTGGGGGCGGGAGATTCAATGGTCGCCGGTTTTTTGGCGGGGTATTTGGAGCATCATTCGTATAAAAAAGCATTTTTGCAGGGGCTGTGTACCGGCTCGGCAAGCGCGTTTTCGCAGGAGCTTGCAACAAAGGCAGAAGTGGAAGCGTTGATGAAAACATTTGAACAGTAATCGTTAAAAATAAACATCCTTGTTTATTTTTAACTGCGAGTTTTTTTTAGAAACTCGCTTTTGCTTAGAACCACTGCCATCCATGGCAGAGTTAGAGCTGCGTTTTATCGCTGAGTTTCGGCTTTGCAACATGGATGTTGCTTCGTGTATGTCAGAAATTAGTTTGCTTTGCAAACTAACCACCAAAGTTATACAGGGATGTATAACTTTGGTAGAACATCACATATTTTATGCCATTTCTGAGGAAATGGCGGCTAAAAAGTATTTAGCTAAAATTGATATTTTAGCTGAATACTTTTATAGGAGAAAAGATAAGGCACTTTGCCTCAATAAGCGTCAAAGTGCCTTATCACGAGTTTTTGCCATGCAAAAACATCGATTTATTGTATGCCGGTTCATATGAACCGGCGGCTAAAACTAAGTTTGTGAAAATTGATATTTTCACAAACTTAGTTTTATAGGAGGCTTTATGAGGATTAAAGATTTGCTTGGTGTCCGGCGGATCAAACTGAATGCAAAGGCAGACAGTAAGCAGGATATACTTGAACAACTGATTGACTTAATGGACAACGACGGCGTTCTTAGCAACCGGACTTTGTATTCAGACGGGGTATACGCGCGGGAAAAAGAAGCAACGACGGCTGTGGGGGACGGTATCGCAATTCCCCACTGCCGGAGTACGGCGGTAGAAACACCAGCTCTCGCAGCGGTTACGGTTCCTGACGGTGTTGACTATGAGGCTCCTGACGGGGAAAAAGTTACCCTGCTGTTTTTGATTGCGTCTCCCGACGAAAAAGAGACCGCGTACATTGATGTATTGAGCAAACTGTCTACGCTGCTGCTTCACGAAGATTTTTCGCAGAAATTGCAGGCGGCGAAAACTGCCGAAGAGTTTATTGCTGTTGTGGATGCCGCTGAAACGGCAAAAGACCGTGAGCAGGCTACCGAAGCGGCAACAGGAATACCGCTTTTGGCAGTAACAGGCTGTCCAACCGGTATTGCTCATACCTATATGGCTTCCGAGCGGCTTCAGAAAAGTGCCGCCGGTGCAGACTGCTCAATAAAAGTTGAAACACGGGGTGCAAGCGGCGTTAAAAATGAATTACTTGCGCAAGAAATTGCAGAAGCCGCGTGTATTATTGTTGCTGCCGACACGCAGGTTCCGATGGAGCGGTTCAACGGGAAAAAAGTGATTCAGTGTACAGTTTCGGACGGCATCAACAAAGCGGACAGTCTTATTGAAGCGGCTAAAGCGGGCAATGTTCCGGTGTACCGCAGTGAAGCCGGTACTGCCGCTGCTGCCGCAGCACAGAAACAGACAGGCACGGAAAATACGGTTCACCGCATTTACAAACACTTGATGAACGGTGTTTCGTACATGCTGCCGTTTGTTGTCGGCGGCGGCATTCTGATTGCGCTTGCATTTTTAATTGACGGCTTACTGGTGGATTTAGGCAGTTTATCGGTACAAGAGCGCGGTTCGTTCGGCAGTCTTACACCCGCTGCCGGTGTGCTGATGAAAATAGGCGGCGGTGCATTCGGCTTTATGCTGCCGGTATTAGCAGGCTTTATTGCAATGAGTATTGCAGACCGTCCGGGGCTTGCGGTCGGATTTATCGGCGGACTCCTTGCTTCACAGGGCAAAAGCGGTTTTTTGGGTGCAATAATCGCCGGTTTTGCCGCAGGGTACTGTATTCTCCTCCTCAAAAAAGCCTTTAGTTCATTGCCCAAAACTTTGGACGGCATTAAACCCATTCTGATATTTCCGCTCATCGGATGTTTGGGAATCGGGCTGTTTATGATGTTTATCGTTGAGCCGCCGATTGGGGCGGTCAATACTGCCATGAATGCCGCACTTGCAAGTCTTTCGGGTACAAAAAGTATCATTTTGGGGCTTATCCTCGGCGGTATGATGTCGGTTGACATGGGCGGACCGGTGAATAAAGCCGCCTATGTCTTCGGAACGGCATCTATTGCGGCGGGCAATTATCCCATTATGGCTGCCGTTATGGTAGGGGGAATGGTTCCGCCCATTGCCATTGCAATTTCAACGCTTCTTTTTAAGCATAAATACACTGCAGAAGAGCGGAAAGCGGGGCCTGCTAACTTTGTCATGGGCTTTTCGTTTATTACCGAAGGTGCCATTCCGTTTGCCGCTTCGGATCCCGTGCGTGTTTTGCCCTGCTGTATTATCGGATCGGCACTTGCCGGCGGAATTTCGATGGCTGCACAGTGTACGCTCATGGCACCGCACGGAGGAATATTCGTGTTTCCGGTTGTGGGGAATCCGGTGATGTACATTGCGGCATTGCTTGCAGGTTCATTTGTCAGTGCAATTTTGCTTGGAATTACAAAAAAACGGGTCGAGGAATAGCAGAATATGAAAACATTTGAATACACAATTACAGATCCGGTGGGCATACACACCCGCCCTGCCGGTCAGCTTGCGGCACTTGCAAAAACATTCAGCAGTACCGCTACGGTTAGCGGCAACGGAAAAACGGTCAGTGCAAAAAAAATGATTGCCCTTATGAGTCTCGGCATTAAAAGCGGTCAGACGGTAGAAATTACTTGTGAGGGTGAAGACGAAGAGGCTTGCTCAACGGCATTGCAGGAGTTTTTAACTAATCATTTATAATTCAGCTACAGCAAAAGTCGGTTACTCCATTTAAGGTTTACCTCCTTGTAAACCTTAATATGGTAAGTTTTGCTTTGCAGAACTTATTTCTGTTGACACTTTGTTCCATCCTTGGAACAAACTCCTCAAAAAGCGTCAGTAGCGGCATGGATGCCGCTTGTTTCTTGTAAATGATGCTTTTTGCTACATTTTAGTAGTACTTGCAAAACTCGTCTGACTTTTGCAAGTACCTCAGATAAATTATACCTTAAATTTGTTGACTTCTACAAACAAGTTTTTGATACTGAATTGATTTCTGTTACTCATTTCATTAATTTCCTGCATTGTATCGTTAATTTGAGCAACATTTGTTGCCATTTTGTTTATACGGTCGGTAATAACTTTGGTTAAAGAATCCAGTTTACGCATTTCTCCGGCAACCTGTTCTCCGCCGCGCAGCATTTCTGCAGAGCCGGCTTTTACTTCGTTACTAACGGAGTCTACACTTTCAACAAGATTAAGTAATTTATTACTTTGCTCTTTGCGGGTTGCCGCAATATCCATAATTTTCGCGCTCATATTTTTAACTTCATTCACTTTGCTGAAAATAGACATAAAACTTTCACCAATATTACCTGATGATTTTGAAACGGTTTCGATTTCACTGCTCAGATTTTTGAGTGATGCAGTAATGACCTTTGCTTGTGAGCTTGATTCTTCTGCCAGCTTTCTAATTTCGTCCGCAACAACTGCAAATCCTTTTCCCGCATCGCCTGCATGTGCTGCTTCGATGGCAGCATTCATGGCTAGCAGATTTGTTTGGCTTGCAATGTTTTGAATAATAGAGCTTGCCTCCAAAAGACTGCCGGACTCTTCCAGAATTTTTTTAACTTCCTGCTCGGAGGCACTTATAACAGCCTTTCCTTCGGAAGATTCCCCTACGAGATCTCCGATGAGTTTGTCATTATTCATAAGGATATTGCGGGTTTCTTCTGTAGTTTTATCACTGTCTGCTATAATGGCAATAAGTTTTTTAAATGCGTCAATCTGATTTGCAATACCAATATCAAGACTTTTTATTGTCTGGATAATTTCTTCTATAGTAGCTGTTGTTTCGGTAACGCTGGCACTTTGGCTGAATACCTGTCCTTTTACGCTTGCAATATTTGTTGTAATTTCTTTAACGGATGTTGCGGTGTCCGTCATATTACTGGAAAGGTTCTGTCCGATTTCTGTCATATCTGCAGTACTTTTTAAAACGGATTGCATGGAAATGTCTATTTTTTTTATAGTTTCGTTAAAATATTGTGAAACTTCGGTTATTTCATCATTGCCTATTACAGGCAGCCGTACCGTTAAATCGCCGTCTCCTTGTGCAATGTTCTGTAATGCTGATGCCACTCTTTGTACAGGAGCTATCATTTTTTGGGTCATAATGACCGTAATAATGATTTGTACAATAAAGATAGCTACGCCAAGAAAAACAAGTATCTTCCGCAGTTTGTACACGGTATTCATAAATTCATGTACCGGTGCTTTAATTATAACTGTCCAGCCGGTAACATGTGATTTTGAAAAAGATGCAATGTTGGAAATGCCTTGATATTCATAGTAGTCAACTGCAGGCTCTGTAGCTGTCATAGCTTTTTCAATGGCTTTTGCACTTGAAATGTACGAAGCGTCATGTTTTGAGATTTCAATAAAGTTTTCTCTATTTTGAACTAAGTCTGTATCAGGATGTGCTATCATATTTCCTGTCTTGCCTACTAAAAAACAATAACCGGTATCGCCGACGGTTGTCCCTTCAACAAATTTATTAAGTGTTAAACCGTCATATCTGCCGAAAACAATACCGTTAATGCGTTTATTTGTGCCATATAACGGAACTGCTGCAACAATAACAAGTTTTTTTGTGGTTTCACAAATAAACGGTTCCGAAATAAAACTTTTACCCCGTATTGCCGCTTGAAAAAATGGTTGATTTGCAACAGAGACGCTTTCACCGTCCTTTGTATACCTATTGCCGTTGAGGTCAGTGAGAAATATCGACTGGGCATTTATTTCTTTTGCTTCTTCTGCAAGGTATGCTGCTTTTACTTCATAACTATTTCTGCTGTTTTCAATTATCGGTGTCCGCGCGAGCGATTCAAGATATCCAATACTCTGTGTTAGGTATGAATCCATAAGGTTTGCAACACCGATTGCTTCTTTTTTAAGCTGTTTTTCTACACGTTCATTTACTGCGTTGCTTGCAATCTGTATTGATAAAATACTGACTACTAAAATGGCAAAGGCAATAGATAATCCAAGTAAAAGCATCAGCTTATACCGAATAGAGAAAATTTTTTGTTTTTTTTCCGTTTCATTCGTTGTACTCATTATATGTCTCCTTTTAAAACATAGAATATATAGTCTCTTGCTCGATTCTTTCGAAATGTGTATTTAAACCAAACTCGCTACAAAGTTTTTCAGATTTTATTCAATATAAATGTTTCCAGTGTTATATTTTCTTACGGGGCATAATGGCTGTATGCAGGTAGAATATGCAGAAAGAATACCGCATAACGCATTATAAGGTAAACCCCTCCGCTAAAAAACGGCATAATTTTTCGTAACATATATCCTGCTGTCTAAGTCTTTGCTATACTTACCCGCAGCGAGGACTCATAATGAATAATCAACAAAACAGCTATTTAGATTCGTTAAATCCGGAGCAGCGGGAAGCTGTCTGTCATACCGGCTCTCCCCTGCTTATTCTTGCGGGTGCCGGTTCGGGTAAAACAAGGGTTATTACCACAAAAATTGCATGGCTCATTGCCGAACAAAATACTGCTCCCGAATCCATCCTTGCGGTAACTTTTACCAACAAAGCAGCCCGTGAAATGGCGGAGCGGACGGAATCCTTGGATCCCCGTGCGGGCAGAGCGGTTATCAGGACATTCCACTCATTCGGGGCATGGCTGTTGCGGCGGTACGGGCAATGGGCGGGGCTTAACCAAAACTTTACTATTTATGATGACGATGATTCGGTGAGCCTTTTAATGAAAACGGATATAAAACTGAATAAGCAGGAAGCTCAAGGCGTTATGCGGAAAATTTCGCGGGCAAAAGACTGCTGCCTTACCCCCGAAAGCCCGCTTTTAAAGAGCATTGATCCCCTGCCGGAATTTGCAGACTTGTACCGTACATACCAGCAGCGGTTACAGGAAACAGGCAATGCCGATTTTGGTGATTTGATTATGCTGCCCGTACTTCTTTTACAGAACAATCCTGAAATTGCCGCCGCAATACACCGCCGCTTCCGGGTGCTGCTGGTGGACGAGTACCAAGATTCAAACCATGCGCAATTTCAGCTTTTAAAAGCCTTAACCAGTGCGGATACCTATGTCTGCGTTGTCGGTGATGACGATCAGTCAATATACCGCTTCCGCGGGGCGGAGTTACAGAATATTCTTACCTTTGAAGACCGCTTTGAGCATACAAAAATTATTAGGCTTGAACGGAACTACCGATCCTACGCCCCTATTTTGCGTGTTGCAGACTGTGTTGTAGCGCATAATGACGGCAGGCTGGGAAAAACACTGATTGCGGAGCGGGGCGAGGGTGCGGAAAAGCCGAGTGTGTTTTATCTGCCGAATCAGGAAACCGAAGCGGAGTTGTGTATACAGCTCATTAGAAAAGCGGTTGAGCAGGGCGGCAGCTATTCCGACTGGGCTATTCTGTACCGCACGAATGCGCAATCCCGTAATTTTGAAACCGCCTTTCTGCACGGAAAAATTCCCCATCAAGTTATCGGAACCCTTAAATTTTACGAGCGGGAAGAAATTAAAGATGCCGTTTCGCTGCTTGCATTTATTGCCAACGGACGGGATGAAATCGCTTTTAGACGGATGATTAACAAACCGGTACGGGGAATCGGTGCGGTAACACAGGATAAGCTCATAGCCTATGCGCGCAGCGTGCTGTTTACGCAAAATCCGCAAGGCACCCCCATGCAAGACGGCTCCGTGCAGGACGGTTACGCAGAAAGTGAGGCGGACAGTACCGCCGCTGCCGGTGCAGTGGTTGCCGCTGCAAATACAGCCGTTGCAGATGATGAATACACCGCGAATGACGGTACCGCCGTTTCCGCTGCAAATAATAACTACACCGCCGACTTTGTTTCCGTGCTGCTTGACGGACTTCCCCGTATTTCAGTTTCAAAAAAAACGGCAAAAGCGGTTGAATCATTTTTAGAGTGCATACAATCGTTACGCCGAATGCTTGCAGAGCATACTGCAGGGCAAAATCAGATTGAAAAAAAAGACAAAGAAACACTGGCGGTTTTTGTTGCCGCTGTTATCGAAACCTCGGGGTTGGCGGAGTTTTATAGAAGTCAGGATGAAGTACAGGGAACGCAAAGAGCCGCAAACCTTGAAGAGCTGCTCAACGCCGCCGGTCTGTATGACTGCACACCGGAAGGGCTGTCTCTGTTTCTGGAGCATATCGAGCTTGACAGAAGCCTAGCGGAAAATACCGCATATTCCGATGCCGTGCAGTTAATCACCATTCATAATACAAAGGGGCTTGAGTTCCGCAATGTTATCCTCACCGGTCTTGAAAACAGTATTTTCCCCCGCGATACGGAAAACGAAGACGGCTTGGAAGAAGAGCGGCGGCTGATGTATGTTGCCTGTACCCGTGCGCAAGACCGCTTGTATATGACGAGCTGCTCGGTGCGGAGACTGTACGGGCGGCTTGCGTACATGCAGCCGAGCTTATTCTTGTCGGAAATTGAACCTGAATTAGTCGAAATTTCACGGGCAGGCGGTGCAGCCGGTTACCAAAGCCGCAGACCTCCGCAGGGGCAAAATATACGCAGCTTGTGGAAATGCGGGCAGAAAATCTACCACGAAGATTACGGCAGCGGGGTTGTCAGTGAGTCGTATACCAAAGGAACGGAGCTTATCATTATTGTTGAATTTGAAAGCGGCAACCGAATGAAGTTTTTCCCCGCATACCAGCAGCACGATCTTTTCAGGGTGGAATAATTTTTGGTTTTCTCTTTTTCCGTGCAGTTGCCTTGACGATAGCAGGGGGATTTCAGTACATTGAAGACATTGGTTTGAACATTTCATAATAAAAAGAAAGTTCAGTAAAAATGGGACGTTTGCAAAAGTCAGACCAGTTTTGCAAGCAACTCAAATCATCACACGGAGGAATTACTATGAGTACTATTAATGAACGATTGGCAAAGCACGTTGCTGACTTTGGAGTATTTTATACAAAACTGCATAACTACCACTGGCATGTATACGGACCGGATTTTGTACATGCGCATACTGCAATTGAAAAATTGTATGAGGGTATTACCGAAAACTATGACAGTGCAGCGGAACGGGTTGTTCAACTGGGCGGAGAAGCTCCGGCTTCCCTAGCCGAGTATCTGAAATTGGCAGGCATAAAGGAAGAAACAAAAAAATCTTTTACATCGAAAGAAGCCTTTACTTCAATTAAAAAAGATTTTGAATATCTTTTGGCTGAACTTAAAATAACACAAAAAGAAGCAGCTGATTCCGGCGATGTTACTACCGACGGCATAATCTCCGGCATGATTGCGGAATATGAAAAAACCATCTGGTTTTTAAGCGCGACATTAAAATAGCCCGCCGGCTCATAACCCAAGTTACTTGCAGAAATCCGTTAGGCTTTTTGCAAGTGCCGCAACGGTCATTTTTAAGCCAAGCACTGATTAACCCGAACGGAAGTTAGTCAGTGCTTTTTTATTTACAATAGAGGTTTGCTGTGTCAGGAAATACATTCGGAAACATATTACGGGTAACCACCTTTGGAGAAAGCCACGGTGCGGCAGTCGGAGCGGTTATTGACGGCTGTCCTGCCGGTATTCCGCTTTCTGCGGAGGACTTTCTGCACGACTTACGCAAGCGAAGCCCGCAGGGAGCATTTGAAACAAGCCGTCAAGAACCTGAGGCTCCCGAAATTCTTTCGGGAGTGTTCGGGGGTGCAACCCTCGGCACTCCGATTGCCGTACTGCTCCGCAACAGCCGCGCCCGCCCGCATGACTACGTCTCATTAAAAAATGTGTACCGCCCCGGTCATGCGGATTTTGCCTACGAGGCAAAATACCGCCGCCGCGACTGGCGCGGCGGCGGACGGGCTTCGGGGCGGGAGACGGCAGCGCGGGTACTTGCCGGTACGGTAGCAAAAAAAATTCTTGTCCATCTTTACGGTAAGGAAAGTTCGCCGGTTATTTCCGTAACCGCCGTTGAGGTTGCCGGTATTCCCTGCGCGCCGCTGGAATGGAACAGCCCGCTGCCGTCTCCCATTCACAAAAAACTGACAGCAATTAAGCAAGACGGAGATTCCGCCGGAGCGGTACTGCTGGGGCGGGTAAGCGGTATGCCCCGCGGTTTGGGAGAGCCTGTTTTTGATAAATTGGAAGCGGAACTAGCAAAAGCATTGCTTTCAATTGGTGCGGTAAAAGGAATTGAGTTCGGAAGCGGGTTTGCCTTGTGCCGTATGCTCGGCTCGGAAGCAAACAATATTGAAGAAGACCGCCAAGGGGGTACCGCCGGCGGTATTTCGGACGGTTCCGATCTTTTGTTTAAACTTGCGGTAAAGCCGGTTCCGTCCATTGCAAAAGAGCAGCAGATGTATACAACTGACGGAAGCCGTACCCGCTGCTCAATAGCAGGACGGCATGATGTCTGCCTGTTCCGGCGGATAATTCCCGTTGCGGAGGCAATGACCGCGCTGGTACTTGCGGACACGGCATTGCGGCAGCGCGCCTGTGTATAAGGGTTTGCAGCCGAGCCGCAGAAAAAACAGGAACGATGACGAAAGCTAGAGGCGTATTATCCCGTTGCTGTTAATATAGGCTGTAGACGGAAAGAAAGAAGGCAGTGCAAACTTTTGATAGTTTTGGGCAGTATCGCCAAAGAGCAATTGTGTGCCGGAAGGAAAAAGGTTGCCATAGCCAAGCATACATTTTGCCGGATTGGAAGCGGTATCCTGTACGGTCAATGTTCCCACGAGCCTAATTTTTTCACGGTTCAGAAAAAAACTCACACCTTGAGACGGAATTCCCGTTGATAGGGTAAGCGTACAATTATCGAAAACAAGCTCGGCACCGTGCAGGTAAAAACCGTTGTAAGTGCTGCCGCTATTTCCCGTTATGGTAGTGCGTCCCGAGCATTCAATTACCGACGATCCTTCAGCATAAATGCCGCCGCCGTCATTTGCAAAGCAGTCTTTTACTGTTACATTTTCCAAGCGTACCCGCCCATCCTTGCAGGAAATGCCGCCGCCTTTATTTGCATGTACGAGATACGTGTTATCAGCAGACCCGTTTTTAAGTGTTAAGTTTTTGAGGGTTAAATTTCCGCCCGGCTCCACACGGAAAATGCGCTCAGCACCTGCTCCTAATGC
>PDWJ01012996.1_pt1 | contig 12114 bp, 12 predicted proteins | sample 1430881 | NCBI WGS metagenome assembly PDWJ01 (sample SAMN01162460, study PRJNA174530) | Oral metagenome, whole genome shotgun sequencing project. | biome: Marine environment; feature: Marine mammal; material: Swab sample of the gingival sulcus; isolation source: swab sample of gingival sulcus... | reverse complement strand
AGAACGCAATCTCCTCGACGAAGAGACCCTGCGGCATAACGAAAAATGCATCAAAAAGCAGCTGGCCCGGTTTCTTGATTTTGATTCCGATGCCCCCAATGCGGCGGTACTTGTCAATAATTACGATTGGATGAAAGATTTCAGTTTTCTTGCGTTCATCCGCGATATTGGCAAGCATATCACGGTAAATTACATGATGGCCAAGGACAGCGTGAAAAAACGTCTTGGCGAAGAAGCCAAAATGGGCATGTCGTTTACCGAGTTCACCTACCAACTGGTTCAGGGAACAGATTATCTTCATCTCTACAAAGAAAAAAACTGTAAATTACAGATGGGTGGTTCTGACCAATGGGGCAATATCACCACCGGAACCGAGCTGATCCGCAGAAAAACCGGCGGTGAGGCCTTCGCATTGACCTGTCCTTTACTAACCAAAGCTGATGGCGGCAAATTTGGCAAGACCGAAAGCGGCAATGTCTGGCTTGATCCCAAGCGAACCACGCCCTATAAATTCTATCAGTTCTGGCTCAATGTCTCGGACAGCGATGCCGAAAAATACATCAAGATCTTCACCCTGCTCGGTCAAGAAGAGATTGCTGAACTCATCACAGCCCAAGAGGAAGCTCCCCATCTGCGCCCCTTGCAAAAACGACTCGCCAAGGAACTCACCTGCCTAGTACACAGCGAAGCCGAATACCATAAGGCGGTCGAGGCCTCGCAAATTCTCTTTGGCAAGGCAACCGCAGAAACTCTCGCAACCCTTGATAAAGCAACCTTTCTCTCAGTCTTTGAAGGAGTACCAACGTTTCAAATTGCCCCAGCAAAGCTTGATGCCGGCATCAATATCGTGGAACTCCTTGCCACAGAGAGTACTATTTTTCCAAACAAGAGTGAAGTGCGCCGCACTATCAAAGGAAATGGTCTGAGTATCAATAAGGAAAAGATTGCCAGCCAGGATTATCTGGTGACAACAAAAGATGTGATTAACGGCTATATTCTGGTACAACGGGGGAAAAAGTCGTACTCAATCGTCGAGGTCACAGAACCCACAAAATAAACGAAAAAACTACAACTTCTTTTGGATGAATTGCTGGAGTTCCAGCAATTCATCTTTCATCTCGGCAATGAGTGCCGCCGCATCGTCTTTTTCAAAAACGGGAGACGGCGCAACCAACTCCTCACCACTTTCAATATGCCTTCTCGCTCCGGCAATAGTAAAGCCATGGTCATAGAGCAGAGTCCTGATTTTCACCAGCAGCAAGACATCTTCACGCCGATACAAACGCTGGTTTGAAGCCGCCCGTTTTGGGGTGATCTCTTCGAACTCAGATTCCCAATAGCGAAGCACATGAGTGGGGACATCAAGAAGCCTGGCCACTTCACCGATCTTAAAATAGAGTTTGTCTGGTATCTCAACATGCATGTTGCCAGCTCCCTCCTTTCAAAACCGATGAGTTATTTCATATCCCTTATCCGTTAATCTGTTCTCTCAGCTTCTTACTGGGCCTGAAATTAACGGTCTGTCGTTCTTTGATAGTGATGGATTCACCCGTTCTCGGGTTTCTACCACGACGCGGTGCCTTATCCCGAATGGTAAAGGTTCCGTAATGAACAAGCTTAATATTCTCGCCATCAAGCAACGCATTCTTCATGGTGGCAAGAAAACTATCAACAATATCCGCACAGCTTGATTGCGGATATCCCAGCTGCCCGGCAACGGCTTCTGCCAGGTCTTTACGTGTCAAATTTCCATTATTCATTGTTATGCTTCCCTGAAACTGCCACCTACTATTTTATTATGAACCTTTTCTACATTCTTTTCGGTCAACGTCTTGGTTGCCGACCTATAAGTAATCGAAACCGCCACACTTTTAAAGCCTTTTTTGATGTTTCCACCTTGAAACACATCAAAAATTTCGGCGGATTCTACAAGTTTTTCTCTGCTGCTGCACACTGTCTTGAGCAGCTCACCCGCAGAGACAGTATCTGGCACCACAAGGGCAACATCACGTTTCACTGCTGGAAAGACTGGCAATGCGGCAAACTGATGACTTCCACCTTGCAGCTCACAGATTTCATCAAAATTCAGCTCAAAATAATACACCTCGCACTTGATACCAAAATTACGCAATACTTCGGCATCTATCTTACCGATGGAACCAAGAAAATGCTCGCCAACAAAGACCAGCAACGCATAATCAGGATCAACAAAGTTCTCCAGGCCTTCATCAACGGGTTGCACGAAAACCACGTCGTTGTCCGGGATATTGTGGATCCGCAACTCTTCGAGGAGATATTCCACCACACCTTTGGCATCAAAGATATCCACGGGTTCCGCCGGAAAATAGAGTGGCGAGTTCTCACCATGTTTGTTGCCGCACAATACCCCGCCAAGAAACATGGTCTCATGAGGAAGACTATCGGCACCTAACGGCCAGAAAACCTTACCAATCTCAAAGAGCCGCACCGAAGTCTTTTGAAAACTGAGATTACGCTTCACGTTTTCGAGTAAACCCGGCAGCAACGTAGTTCTTAAAACACCCTGTTCTTTACTCAACGGATTAAGAAGGCGAACAAAATTACGCCGTTCATCATCGGCATCAAGGCCGAGGCTGTCAGCATAACTCTCGTCAGTAAAGCTATAATTGATCGCCTCGGTATAGCCGATGGCAAGCATCATTGCATTGACATCAAAGCGTTTCAGGCGGCTTGCATCCTGCTCAGGATAACTGAGTGCGGCTTGGGGCAAGGAGGTTGGGATATTATCATAGCCATAGAGACGAGCCACCTCTTCGATGAGATCAGCCTCTCTTTCAATATCAACCCGGAAACTCGGTGCCTCGACATTGAGGGTATCTTTATCCTCGATCTGGCAGCGAAAACCAATGGATTCAAGGAGTTTCACAATACGTTCCTGATCCAGTTCAACCCCAAGCAGACGGCCAGTCCGTGAGATGCGAAGCTGTTGTACATTCACCGGACGTTTTCCCGGAAAGAGATCAATGCCACAGGGCTCGGCAACGCCACCGGCAAGCTCACAGAGTAATTCTACCGCCCGATCCATCGCATTCACCGTCCCCTCGGGATCAACACCACGCTCGAAACGATATGAGGCGTCAGTGGAAAGACGCATCCGGCGGGCAGCACGACGTACAGAGACGGGATCAAAACAGGCACTCTCCAGGAGTACCGTCGTGGTCTCATCCGTCACCTCAGAATTAAGACCGCCCATAATACCCGCCAGAGCCACCGGCTTTTCAGCATCACAGATCAACAAGGTCTCAGCAGACAACGCACGCTCAGTCCCATCAAGGGTGGTAAAGGTCTTCTCATCGACCCGTGGCAAACGCACCACGATCCTGCTGCCAGCAAGCGACTCAAAATCAAAGGCATGAAGCGGCTGGCCGTATTCGAGCATTACATAGTTGGTAACGTCAACCACGACATTGATGGGCCGCAGCCCCACAGAAAGAAGGCGGTTGCGCAGCCACCACGGCGAAGGCCCAATCTTTACTCCGGTAATCATCCGGGCGGCGTATCTGGGGCAATACTCGGGCGATTCGATATCCACAGCAAAGCGGGAATCCTCGGCAGAGATCACCCTGTCGGTCACAGGGACACGCAGCAAGACCCATCACCTCAACAAACGACTGGCCATGGGCGACATCAGCGGGCAATTCCATAATACCGTTATGCTCTTCGGAAAGCCCCAACTCCCTTTCAGAACACATCATTCCGGCAGAGGCAACGCCACGAACCTTGGATTTTTTAATCTTAAACGAACCGGGCAGTACCACGCCGGGCAGAGCCACAACGACATTCAGACCTTTGCGGGCATTGGGGGCACCACAGACGATCTGAAGAATTTCTTCACCAACCTGCACCTCACAAACCTGGAGTCTATCGGCATCAGGATGTTTTTCGGCAGAGAGAATGTGCCCTGTTCGCAACGGAGCCAGATCCTGGTACAGCTCCTGAACAGCCTCAACCTCAAGACCAAGCATGGTCAATTTCTCGGCCAATTGCGCAGTATCAAGTTCACTGTCAGACACATATTCTTGTAACCAGCTTCGGGTAAACTTCATGATGTTATCTCAACTTCGTGGTGTTATCTCAAAATCTTACGGACGATGGATTCAATCAGAACTGCTCAAGAAAACGCAGATCATTTTCGTAAAACATCCTGATATCGGAGATGCCGTATTTCAACATCGCAATACGCTCTATTCCCAGACCAAAGGCAAAACCAGAGTAAACCTCAGCATCATAACCAACCATCGTAAAGACCTCGGGGTCGATCATTCCGGCGCCAAGAATCTCAAGCCAACCGGTCTTCTTACACACCCGGCAACCCCCGCCATCACACATCACACAGGCGATATCAACCTCAGCACTCGGCTCGGTAAACGGGAAATACGACGGGCGAAACCGCAACGCCAATTTCCGACCAAACATCTTTTCGGTAAACACCGAAAGCACTCCTTTCAGATCAGCAAAACTCACCGCCCTATCAACGAGAAACCCTTCGAGCTGATGGAACATCGGGGTATGGGTAATATCAGAATCACAACGATACACCTTGCCTGGGGCAATGACCCGAAGCGGTGGTTGCTGAGATGTCATAATTCTGGCCTGCATCGGCGAGGTATGGGTACGCAGCAAAGTGGAATCACTGACATAGAAGGTGTCGTGCATATCCCGTGCGGGATGATGAGCCGGGATATTCAAGGCCTCAAAATTATAATAATCGGTCTCGACATCAGGACCTTCAGCAACAGAAAAACCAAGACTCTCAAAAATCGCACAGGCCTCGTTCATCACCCGAGTCACCGGATGTAATGTACCATTCTGGGGTCTGCGGCCAGGGAGCGTGAGATCAGGACGATCGCCATTTTTCGCAGAGACGGCACGGAGCGCAGCCTGTTTTATTTCAAAGGCCTCTTCGAGGTCCTTTTTCAGGCTGTTGGCAAGCTGGCCAATGCGGGGTCGATCTTCTTTGGCAACACTGCCAAGCTGACGCATGATGGTGCTGAACTGCCCTTTACGCCCCAGATAACGGATGCGAAATTCTTCAAGCTGTTCAACAGTTTCAAGAGATTCAAGAGCCTTACTGGACTCTGCGGCAAGACGCTGGAGTTCTTGTTCCATAATATAATAAAACGCTGATAAGAAGAAAAAGACCAGTGGGAAGCCATCTTCTAAGAGAGAAAAGCCACCCCAAAAAAAGACATGCCGGTCAATGGATGGGACCATCACCGGCATGTATATAAACGTAACAGTCCCAAAAAGACGCTAGGCGTTAGCCTCTTTCGCTATGGTAACGAGTTTCGCAAAGGCTGCTGCGTCAAGGATCGCCATATTGGCAAGGACCTTTCTATCCAGTTCAATGCCAGCTTTTTTCAAGCCGCCGATGAACCGGGAATAACTCATATCGTTCATCCGGGTGCCAGCATTGATGCGGGCAATCCAGAGACGACGAAAATCTCTTTTCTTGGTACGCCGGTCACGATAGGCATAGACCAGGGCACGATCAACCGCCTCGGTTGCGGTACGATACAACCGGGAACGTCCTCCCCGGAAGCCCTTGGCCTGTTTCAAGACCCTATTTCTTCTTCTCCGTGCTTTAAAACCTCGTGTCACGCGTGGCATATCTTACTCCTTATCTCATCATCTCCTGCAAAGAGCGCAGGATGCCTGGAAAACGAAGCGGATGCGTTCTTTTTCCAGCTTGAAATTGTTATATATAGGGAAGAATTCTTTGCATTCCCTTATGATCAGCGGCAGAGACCAGATCAGCCTGGCGCAAACCACGCTTTCTCTTGGTTGATTTCTTGGTCAAGATATGACTGGCATACGCTTTGTTGCGTTTAAGTTTTCCTGAACCAGTCTTTTTGAAGCGTTTTGCAGCGCCTCTATTGGTTTTCATCTTTGGCATGGTAGTTACTCCTTTCACTCCATATACGGTATCGCAATCACTAAAAAACAATGCGGCCAGAGGGAAGGCGACCGGATGTCTATACCAGTGCTACGACGTTACTGTTCTCCAAAAAAAAGGACTCTCACGGGGAAAAAGAACCCTCAATAACAACATACTGCAATTTCTCCGAGAGATGCCCGGCAAGACATAAGCTCCGGTCTCTCTCAAAGTAAAATAAACAATGCCCTTTATAAATACTCTTGTATTTACTTGGGACCAACAAACATAACCAACTGGCGACCCTCCATTCTCGGAGGCTGCAACACCGTGGCATCGTCCGCAAGGGCTTCGGCAATTTTATGCATCGCCTCAAGCCCGATGGATTGCGAATAGACAATCTCACGGCCTCGAAAGCGCATGGTAATCTTTACTTTATTTTTCTGACCAAGAAATTTTTTAATATTCTTGATCTTAAAATTGAGATCGTGTTCTTCAGTCTTTGGCCGGAACTTTATCTCTTTTGTTTCAACAGTGGTCTGCTTCTTCTTCGCTTCCTGCTGTTTCTTTTTCTGCTCGTAACGAAACTTGTCATAATTCATGATCCGGGCCCGATCTTTGGCCTCTTCTGTTGCCACAATGCCAAGCTGGGTTCCGTCACTGCCAATCAAACGAATCTTCGGATAACGAATCGCATCATTGATGACCGCCTTTACTTCACGTTGCGCCGGTGCGTGCCTTCCTCTTCTGTTAATGACTAAATCTCCTCTTTAAAAGATACAAGCATTTGCGGTGCCTTCATCGCACCATCTTACGCCCCAAAGAAAAAGCTGGAGCATACTCCATAAAAAACATAGAATAATAGCTGATTTTTTCCAGATGGTACACAAGAAAATAACATTTCCCTGAAAAAAACTGCTCAACCGCTCAAAAATTCCTAATAGCCCCTGCCCGCAGCGACCTCTTTTTGCACAAGTTCAATAAAATCGGCAACACTCATCGGCGGCAGATTCTTCCCGGTACGTAACCGTACGGCAACAGTACCCGCTTCTTTTTCTTTATCCCCAACAATTAGCATATAGGGGATCTTTTTGACCTGGGCCTCTCTGATTTTATAGTTGAGTTTTTCGTTGCGCAGGTCTTTTTCAACACGAATTCCGGCGAGACGAAGCTGCTCATAAACCGCTTCACCATATTCTGCCTGGTCATCGGTGATATTGAGAATCCGGGCCTGAACCGGAGCAAACCACAGAGGAAAAGCCCCGGCATAATGCTCGATGAGTACCCCAATAAAACGCTCCAGAGAGCCCATCAAGGCACGGTGAATCATAATTGGTTGATGTTCCGTATTATCTGAGCCGACAAAACTCATTTTAAACCGCTCAGGAAGATTAAAATCAACCTGGATGGTCGAACACTGCCAGGAACGGTGTAGCTGATCTTTGATCTTGATATCTATTTTGGGTCCATAAAACACCCCCTCGCCAGGGTCGATCATATAGTCGAGATTCTTTTTCTCAAGGGCCAGTTTCAACGCCGTGGTTGCGGCTTCCCAATTCTCGTCGGTTCCCACCGATTTCTCAGGACGGGTCGAGAGATAGATATCATAGGAATCAAAACCAAATGTTTTTAGAATACGCAGGTTGAGATCAAGAATATGAAAGATCTCTTCTTCCAGCTGGTCAGGACGGCAGAAGATATGGGCATCATCCTGGGTAAAGCCACGAACCCGCAACAGGCCATGCAAGGCCCCAGCCCGTTCATAGCGATACACTGTGCCCAGCTCGGCCCAGCGGATCGGGAACTCCCGGTAGCTGCGCTTGCTGGATTTATAGACCCCGATATGAAAGGGGCAGTTCATCGGCTTGAGCTGGTATTGAACATCATCAATATCCATTGCAGAATACATATTCTCGCTGTAGAAATCGAGATGCCCCGAGGTCTTCCAGAGATCCTGGCGAGCGATATGCGGCGTGTACAACAACTCATAGCCGTGGCGATAATGCTCATCCTTCCAGTAATCCTCGATGAGCCGCCGTAATTGGGCACCTTTGGGTTGCCAGAGGATGAGTCCAGGGCCAATCTGGTCTTCCATAGTGAACAGCTCAAGCTCTTTACCCAGCTTGCGGTGATCACGTTTTTTCGCCTCTTCGAGGGCGTTGAGATATTTCTTTAACGCCTTGGCATCGAAAAAGGCGGTGCCGTAGATACGTTGCAGCACATCATTCTTCTCATCGCCACGCCAATAAGCCCCGGCAACGCGCAACAACTTAAATGCCTTGATGAACGAGGTATTCGGTACATGAGGGCCCCGGCAAAGATCACGAAAACCACCAATGCTATACAGAGAGACCTGGTCAACACCAAGATCTTCGATCAGCTCTACCTTGTATTTTTCTCCCTGGTCACCAAATGCGGCCACAGCCTCGTTGCTGCTCATCTCAAGACGCTCAAAAGGCAGATTCCGGGCAACGATCTCGGCCATGCGATTCTCAATTTTTTCAAAATCCTCCGGAGTGAACGGTTCATCACGGAGAAAATCATAATAGAAACCATCTGCAATGGCCGGGCCAATGGCCACCTTCACGTCATCACCAAAGAGATCACGCACCGCATGAGCCATGACATGGGCCGTGGAATGGCGCAACACTTCAAGTCCCTCATCGGTCCCAACCTGAATCGGAGTCAACACAGTATCTTCAGTAAGCGGAGTAAGTAAATCAACAACCGTCTCACCGGCATAAGCAGCAACACAGCGTTTACGCTGCTTGTTCGACAAGAGCTGAGAAAGAGCTTCCTGAACTGTGGTCCCAGCCGCAACAGAAACGGCATCACCATCTTTTAAAGAAAGAGTAATGGCTGACATGAAATACCTTCCATTGAAAAAATAAAGGCTAAAGTCCACACGACAAATTCCCTGCGTCGTTGTCCTTTAGCCTTTTACTGGTAGGCGCGGAGGGGATTGAACCCACGACATCCACCACGTCAAGGTGGCGCTCTCCCACTGAGCTACGCGCCTGCATTCGCATTGTGTGGCTCGGTTTTTCGCCCCAAAAGAGGGCGTAAATAACCCGGCCTGTTTACCAGTATTGCCAGCCGCTGTCAAGAAAAAATGGTCTCTCGTCGTGCTGCTGGCATTATTTTCATCCTGCCTGAGAGCGACTCTCAATGGCCCGCCCAAGGGTGTGTTTGTCGGCATATTTAATATCCATGCCCATCGGGATGCCACAGGCAAGACGGCTGAGTTTTACCGGAGCATTACGCAATACATCTATGAGGTATGAGGCCGTTGCTTCGCCTGGCACCGTGGAACTTGTTGCTATCAAAATTTCTTTGACATCATTTCTCGCACTACGGACAATGAGTTCCTGAATCTTCAACTCATCAGGGCCGATACCATCGAGCGGCGACAATACCCCGTGGAGAATATGATAATGCCCCCGAAAGATGCCGGTTTTTTCCACGGCCATGAGATCCGCAGAGTCTTCAACCACACAAACAAGGGCACCATCGCGACGCGGGTCGGCACAGATGGCGCACGGGTTGCTCTCTGAAAAGGCAAAACACCGGGAACAAAGTCTTATGGAATCGTGAAGTTCGGCCAGAGCCGAAGCAAGTTCCCGGGCATATCCCGAAGGCCGCCGCAAGACATTCAAGGCCAAACGGGTGGCAGTCTTTTTGCCTATGCCGGGCAGTTTCGTAAAATCTTCAATGAGCCGCTCAAGGGCGGGAGGAACCACCTGCATGACGTGCCTAAAAGAAATTGGTGAGACCGGGCAGATTCATACCACCGGTGAGCTGGGCAAGCTCCTGTTTACTCAATTCCTTGGCCTTACGTATGGCCTCGTTGGTCGCAGAAACAATGAGATCCTGGAGCATCTGGGCCTCATCGGGACTGAGCAACGGTTTTTCAATCTGTACCGCCAAAAGATCACCCTGCCCGTTCACCGTGACATTGACCATGCCGCCTCCGGCACTGCCAGTGATAGTCTTTTTTTCCAGTTCCTTTTGGATGTCACGCATCTTCTGCTGCATCTCCTGGGCCTGCTGCATAATACTACTCATGTCCATAATGCTGCTCCTTATACAAAAAACACCACCATTACAAAACTTTTGATAATGGCGATAAAATTTCTCACCTCGTAAATGGGATAACTATCTATCTACGTTACTTTTTCATTTCCTGAAAAAGCATTCATTTTCTTTTTCCTCACAGGATTTGAATGCAAGGCAAGCAACCATTCACAGCTTCCGGGAAGCCAGCCGCACACTGCTTACACGCCCTCCAAAGATCTCGGTGGTCATCACAGTCAACGGATCATTGAGCAACTGATTACGTCGTTGCTTTATGCTCTCAGCACCACTCGCCGCATCATTTTCATCGGCAAAGACAAGGCGTACTCTGCGCTCTTTATGAAAAAAATCAACAAAGAATCTTGATAATTCTGCCTGATTCTCCCGCTGCCGCAACAAAGCTCCTTCAGTAGCATCCTCAAAATGCAACAGAATTTCATTGGCAACCTCTTCAACCTTGGTGACCTGACTGAGTACCTGACTCATCCAGACCCGGTGTTTGTTGAGATACACGAGAAACTCTGCCCAGTTTTTCTTGAGATCTTTTTCCTGCACAACGCTGTGCGAAGGAATTTGCGAAGGAACCTTGGTAACAGGCATCGCCTCTTTCATTTTTACCTCTGGAGGTTCCGGTGGCAACGGCGGTTGCTCGGGCAGCACAGCAGACGACGATGGCGGAACTGAAGAGGGAACAGCCACAGGCTGCCGGGGAGATGGAACTTTCACCGGAGACGGTGTTACTTTGGAAGAAGGCTCTGGAAAAGAAGTACTTCGAGAAGAAACAGAGGTAACATCGCCCCCCTCCTGCACCGTATTCAACAGGTCATGGAGCTTTTCCATGATCGCAGAAACAGGCACCACATTATTGGTTTCGACAACCTTGAGCAGACCGGTTTCCAGGGCAAGATGCGGCTGGGTAGAATGGCGCAGTCTTTCAGCCATGTCCATAATCTGGCCAAGACGCAGATGCAGGGTCTGCACCGAAAATGCTTGAGCCACGTCCCGATAACGGGCAAGATCTTCCGCAGCCCGATCCACGAGATCATCACAGCCCTCTATTCGGGTCATCAGCATCGTCCGAAAGCAATCCAGCAGCTCGTCGGCAAAACGCCGATAATCAAGACCACCGCTGCACAACGTATCAAGGGCATGGAGCATCGCCGCACGATCTCCCTGCAACAGAGCCGTAGCCAATTGCAAGAGCAGATCCCTATCCAGCAAGCCCAATAATTCAGTAACATCATCAACAGTTATATGATTTTCACCAAAGGAAAACACCTGATCGAGAAGACTCAGGCCATCACGCACCGAGCCTTCCGCCTCCCGAACAATGAGCGAGAGTGCCGCTGGGTCAATGCTAATATTCTCCTCATCAGCCAGGCGGTTGAAATGATCAGCCAATTCCTGAGCCGGAATACGTGTTAACGCATACTGCTGGCAACGAGACAGAATAGTCATCGGAATCTTGTGCAGCTCAGTGGTCGCAAACATGAAATAGACATGCTCAGGCGGCTCTTCAAGGGTTTTCAACAACGCATTGAAGGCCTCAACGGTAAGCATATGCACCTCATCGATAATAACGATCTTATATCGACAAGAGACCGGTAAAAACATGATCTTTTCTTTTAAATCACGAATTTCCTGAATCCCCCGATTCGAGGCGCCATCTATCTCAAAGAGATCCAGGGCATTGCCACTGGTAATTTCTTTACAGGAAGCACACTTGCCACAAGGCGGCGAATCCCCGCTGCCTTCGCAGTTCAGCGCCTTGGCCATGATTCGGGCAAGGGTCGTCTTACCGACCCCACGAACCCCGGAAAACAAAATAGCATGGGCAACACGATTGCGGCGAATGGAATTTTGCAGGGTTTTCACCACAGCACGCTGCCCGACAACCTGTTCAAAGGTCTGGGGTCGCGATTTTCTGGCTAAGACAAGATAAGACATAGCTCGTGAGCCAAAGAAAGGAGTTTTCTACACAGACTATAAAAGATGATAGCCGGGCGACCTGCGGCACACCCAGGGGTTCACTACCGTTGCTTCCTCCCGGACCTGGCGGGGTTCGTGATCCTGCGTTGCGCAGACCCGGCTATCAAACCGAAATCAATGATGTGGCGGAGAGGGTG
>PDWJ01005326.1_pt1 | contig 12119 bp, 13 predicted proteins | sample 1430881 | NCBI WGS metagenome assembly PDWJ01 (sample SAMN01162460, study PRJNA174530) | Oral metagenome, whole genome shotgun sequencing project. | biome: Marine environment; feature: Marine mammal; material: Swab sample of the gingival sulcus; isolation source: swab sample of gingival sulcus... | reverse complement strand
GCCGAAATGTTTGGGATCACCTTCACCGGTCATCCCGATCCCCGCAAGCTCTATCTGCCGTCCCACTTTGAAGGCCATCCCCTTCGCAAGGATTTCCCCCTCTTGTCCCGCTTGGTCAAGCCGTGGCCCGGCATTTCCGATGCCGAAAAGATCCCCGGTCAACAAGGAGGCCGCGGCCGTGCTCGGTGAACGTGAACAGCTTCGCTATATCGCCGCCCAAGCGGCCGATGCCCGGCTCAATGTTGAGCTCGAAACCGAGGGCATGACCCTCAATATCGGTCCCCAGCACCCCGCCACCCACGGATCCTTGCGCATCGTGGCTCGCCTCGATGGCGAGCAGGTGGTGTGGGCCCAGCCAGTGCCGGGCTATATGCACCGGGGATACGAAAAACTGACCGAGGTTCGCACCTATCCCCAGATCGCCACCCTGATCAACCGGATCGATTGGCTGGGCAGTTTCGCCAACGAGGTGCCCTTCATCTTGGCTGCCGAACGATTGATGGAGATCGAGGCGCCGCCTCGAGCCCAATACATCCGCACGATCCTGTTCGAGATGAGCCGGATTGCCAATATCAGCCTCTTCCTCGGTGACCTCGGGGTCCAGATCGGCGCGGTCACCCCAATCTTTTTTGCTTTCCGGGACCGCGAATCGGTCCTCGACCTGATCGAGGGTGCTACCGGCGGTCGGTTCCATCCCAACTTCAACCGCATCGGCGGGCTCAAAGATGACCTGCCCAAGGGGTGGATCGCTGAAACCCGCCAGATCATGCACAAGATGCGCGGCTTCTGCGATGAGATGGAAGACCTCCTGATCGGTAACGAGATCTTCCAGGCTCGCACTCGCGGTGTTGGGGCGATCCCCGGCGAGATCGCCCAGGCCTATGGGCTCTCGGGAGCCAATCTTCGGGCTTCGGGTGTTGACTACGACCTGAGGCGCGACCAAGACCTGCCGATGGCGTGGAACAAGGCCGACTGGAAGGTGATCAGCCATCCTGACGGTGACTCGTTCGCCCGCTGTTGGGTCCGCCTTCAAGAGGTGCGCGAATCGACCAAGATCGTCGAACAACTCCTCGATGACCTCCCGGCGGGGCCGGTGATGACCAAGGTGCCCCGCATCATCAAGGTGCCCGAAGGCGAAGCCTGGGTATCGACCGAAAACCCTCTTGGCGAGATGGGCTATTACATCGTCAGCCAGGGTGATGCGGTGCCCTTCAGGGTCAAGATCCGCTCAGCCAGTTTCAGCAATATGTCGGTCGCTCCGTGGGTGATGAAGGGGGTCTATGTCCCCGATGTGATCACGATCTTGGCATCGCTCTACTTCATTCTGGGGGACATCGACCGATGAGTGTGATGATGACGGGAGGGATGGCGTGATCGCTGAGATCCCCTATTGGGGCCAGTCCTTGTTCCGGGTGCTTGGCGGGATTGTCGCTGTCATCGTTCCGGCCGGTCTGATCGTCTATGTCTATCTCTTCAAGATGATGTCGTTCATGCAGAGCCGCTTGGGGCCGATGGAAACCGGGCCCCACGGTTCGCTCCAGCTCGTCGCTGAAGTGGTCAAGTGGCTCCAAAAAGAAGACATCATCCCAGCCAAGGCCGATGCTCGCATCTTCAAGATGGCACCCCTGATCGTCTTGATGACCACCTTCTTGTTGGTGGCGGTGGTGCCCTTCGGCCCCGATGCCTGGCTGACCAATTTCCGCGCTGGGGTGTTTTATGCGATGGCGATCGGGGCGGTGTCAACGATCGGGATCGTGATCGCCGGGTGGTCGAGCGCCAACAAGTACTCCCTGATGGGAGCGTTGCGCGGCGCTGGTCAGATGATCGCCTATGAGCTCCCCATGGTGCTCGCTGTGGTCGGTGTGGTGATCCAGGCCGGGTCGATGAATCTCCAAGAGATCGTGGTTGCCCAAAACACCTATGAAATCTTTGGGCTGAACTGGATCGGTTTGCCCTTCATCTTGACCCAAGGGATTGGGTTCTTGATCTTCATGATCGCCATCCAGGCCGAACTGGGACAAACCCCCTTCGACATGCCGATCGCTGAATCCGAGTTGGTGTCGGGATTCATGACCGAATACTCCGGCTTCCGCTACCTGATCTTCTTCATCGCTGAGTTCGCCAATGCCGGCATTTTCGCCTATATCGCGTCGATCCTCTTCCTCGGTGGCTGGGGCGTCCCGTTCGCCTGGTTCGGGTGGAGCGATCTCGGGTCGGTGGCCAACTGGATGAACTGGGTTGGCCCCCTGATCATGTTCGTCAAGATGGCGATCCTGTCGATGATCATCATGTGGGTCCGCTTCAGCTATCCCCGATTCCGCGAAGACCAGCTCCAGGAGCTGGCCTGGAAGTTCTTGATTCCTCTGTCGTTGGCCAATATTGCGGTGACGGCCATCTTGAAGGTGGCGTTCTAGATGAGAGGAGCGCACCGATGAAGGTTCCCGGATTGCTCAAGGGCCTTGGTATCACCATGGCGACCATGGGCCGTACCCTGACCAAGGGCTCGGCCACGGTTCAGTATCCCCGCGAAAAGGTGGTGCCCCCGGTCCGGTCTCGGGGAGTGATCGCCCTGCGGGTCGACAACTGCACCGCCTGCATGCTGTGCTCCCGGTCGTGTCCCGACTGGTGCATCTATATCGAGTCTCACAAGCAGATGGCCCCACCCCGGCGTCCCGGCGGTCGGCCCCGGCAGGTCAACCATCTCGATCGCTATTCGATCGACTATGCCCTGTGCATGTATTGCGGCATCTGTGTTGAGGTCTGTCCCTTTGATGCCATCCACTGGAGTCCCGAATACGAGTACTCCGAGTCTCGTATCGCCGACCTGCTCCACGACCAGGACAAGCTCACCGACTGGATGGAAACCGTTCCGGAAGATCTGGAACTCGAGGTGGGAGCCGAGGTCAAATGAGCCTGGCCGTCCTCCTCGCCAGCGACATCAATGTCGCTGTCAATATCGCCTTCTATGTGGTGGCCGCGGTCATGATCTTTGGCGCCCTTCAGGTGGTCTCAAGCCGCAAGATCGTCTATGCCGCCCTCTGGCTCGTGGTGGTCTTGGCTGGGGCGGCGGTGCTCTACCTGCTCGGATCAGCCGAGTTCGTCGGGGTCTCCCAGATCATGGTCTATCTCGGCGCGGTCATGATCCTGTTCCTGTTCGGCATCATGTTGACCCAGTCCAAGCTGGAAGCCGACGATGAGCTCAACAACCCGGGCTGGTACATGGGGATTCCGGTGGCGGTCCTCCTCGGCGGCGTCCTCATCTACGCGATCTCGTCGGCAGGATCGGGAACCCTTCTTCCCGACGCCACCGAAGCTGAACTCGATATCACCACCACCCAGTTGGCCGATGCCTATCTCGGGCCCCAGCTGGTGCCCTTGATCGCCTTGTCCTTTGTTCTCTTGGCTGCCGCTGTTGGGGCCATCGTCTTGGCTCGGAAGGACTGAACGATGTATGCCGCCAATTATCTGATCCTTGCCGCCATCTTGTTCAGCATCGGCGTGTTCGGGGTGATCGCCCGTCGCAACGCGGTCATGGTCTTGATGTCGGTTGAGCTGATCTTGAACTCGGTCAACTTGAACCTGATCGGGTTTTCTCGCCTCCATGGTGGGGTCGACGGTCAGGTCTTGTCCTTGTTTGTGATCGCCATCGCTGCCGCTGAAGTCGGTGTTGGCTTGGCGATGGTGCTCATGATCTATCGCAACCGGCGATCGATCGCTCTCGATGAGCTGTCGGAGATGAAGGGATGAGGATGGTCGTGCTCGCCGAAGCTGCTGGAGTATCCAGCGCGGGCTGGTTTATCGACCACGCCTGGTTGATCCCGGTTTTCCCGACTCTGGCCTTTTTCTTGATCCTCCTGTTTGGACGACGCCTGCCTCGAGGCGGCAGCGAGATCGGTCTGGTCTCGATGATCGCGTCCCTCGTCGTCGCCATCGGGATGACCGCCCAATGGATCAGCCATTCCGGTAGCGGTCATGGCTCAGCGATCATCCGCCAGTGGACCTGGTGGTCCTCAGGATCGATGGAATTCGGTCTGGGTCAACACATCGATGGACTGGCGGTGATGGGGCTCATCCTGGTCGCGTTCATCTCGACCCTGGTCCAGCTCTATTCGACCGAATATGTGGCTGGCGATATCCGCTACACCCACTTCTTTGCTGCCCTGACCCTGTTCTCGGCCGGCATGTTGGGCATGGTCTTGGCCCCCAACATGGTCCAGTTCATCTTGGGCTGGGAGATCATGGGATTGACCTCGATGCTCCTGATCGGCCACTGGTGGGAGGAATATGCCAACGCCCGAGCGGGGTTGAAGGCCTTCTTCACCGTCCGGGTGGGCGACATGGGCCTCCTGATCGGGACAGCGATCCTGCTCGGGATCTTTGGCACCTTGGATATCGGCGAGCTCAACCAGGCCGCTGCTAACGGGAATTTCGCCAGCCGGACCACCCTGATGTGGGCAGCGGTTGCGCTCTTTATCGCTGCCATCGGCAAGTCGGGTCAGTTCCCCCTCCACACCTGGCTGCCCGATGCCATGGCCGGACCGACGCCGGTGTCGTCGCTCTTGCACTCATCGACCATGGTGGTCGCCGGGGTCTTCCTGGTGGCCCGGATCTATCCGATCTTCCATGTCGGTCTGGAGATCAATGCTGTTGGTCAGCAGTTCAACCTGATCGCCGTCATCGGCGGGCTGACCGTCTTGATCGCCGCGGCGTTGGCCTTCGTCCAAAGCGACATCAAGAAGGTGTTGGCCTATTCGACGGTGTCCCAGCTCGGCTACATGATGATGGGGCTCGGGGTCGGCGCCTGGACAGCATCGGTGTTCCACATCTTCACCCACGCCTTCTTCAAGTGTGCCCTCTTCTTGATCGCTGGATCGATCAGCTACACCGCTAGCCATCACAGCTTCGACATGAAGAAGGACATGGGCGGAATCTGGCGCAAGATGCCGGTCTCCTTCGTGGCCTGGATCGTGTCATCGGCAGCCCTGGCGGGCATCCCCTTCTTCTCCGGATTCTTCTCCAAGGACGAGATCATCGATGCCGCCAAGCACAACGGCTACACCTGGTTCTTCTGGGTCGGGGTGATCGGGGCCTTCATGACTGCCGCCTATGTCACCCGAGCCACCTATCTGACCTGGTTCGGCAAGCCTCGCGGTGCGGCGGCTCACTTCATGGGTGTCGCCGATGATGATCATCATCACGATGACCACGACAGTCATGATGATCACGCCCTGGCCGGTCGTCCGCTGCCCTTTGCTCCCACCGATTCGCCGTGGAAGCTGACGGTGCCGATCATGGTGTTGGCGATCCTGGCATTTGGATCGGGCTATCTCAACGCTCCGGCCTTCAACACCCACTGGTTCTCCCATCAGGTCGAGTCCTCGATCGGATTGCCGGTTGCTGGTGGGCACGGCGATGATGCCGGCGATCACGCTGACGATGCCGCTCACAGCGATGCTGTCACCGACGATCATGCCGAGACGACGGTCCACGACGAATCAGACCAGGCCAGCGGTGTTGCATCACCTGACGGCGATGCCCATACCGCGGCCGAATCGCACGCTGCGGTCGGTCCCTATGCGGTGCCAGCACCGCCCACCTTCTCGTGGATGGCGGCAATCTTCCCCGGCTTGATCTTGGTGGCCTTGGGGATCGCGATCAGCGCCTTGCTCTCGCTATCGATCTTTGGTGGCAAGCGCACCATCCTGTCACCCCTGGTGGGCTTGACCGAGCGCAATCGGGCCGCCGGCGCGATCCACACCTTCTTAGTCAACAAGCTCTATCTCGATCATCTCTACGAGAACATCATCGTCAAATGGGTCGCCTACCCGATACCCAAGGTGGCCTACTGGATCAATCAGCATGTCCTCGACGGCGTGGTCAACGGTGTTGGCCGAGGAGGTGCAGCCACCGGCCGCTGGGTCTATCGCACGATCGACCAGCGGGTGGTCGATGGGGCGGTCAACGCCTCCGGTCAGGTGGCCTCCGAGACTGGCCACGCTCTTCAACCCATCCAGTCTGGTCGGGTCAACCACTATGGCGCCTTGCTCTTCGGTGCCGGGGCGGTGGGCGCGATCGTCCTCATTCTTGTGAACGTGTAAGAACGGCGAAGGAAATACTCCATGGAACTCACCCACGACAACTGGCTCCTCACCGTTGGCACTTTCCTCCCGTTGGCGGGTGTCTTGGTGATGATGTTCATCCCAGCAGCCCGGGAACAGGTCCACAAGCTGGTGGCGGTCGTCGCCTCGGCAGCCACCCTCCTGGTCGGGGTGATCACCCTGATCAAATTCGATTACGGCCAGAGCGACAAGCTCCAATTCGTCGTCGATGCTGACTGGATCAAGGTCATCAAGGCTGGATACACGATCGGTCTCGACGGGATCAGCCTTCCGCTCTATCTCCTCTCGATGGTGGTCACCTTCTTGGTGGTCGTCTACACCTGGGACAATATGCCCGAGGCCGGCAACACCAAGATGTTCATGATCTTGATGCTGATCCTCCAGGTCGGCATGGCTGGATCCTTCATCGCCCAAGACCTGGTCTTGTTCTTCGTCTTCTTCGAACTAGTCCTCTTGCCGATGTATTTCATGATCGGGGTGTGGGGTGGCGAGGATCGCCAATACGCCTCGCTCAAGTTCTTCTTGTACACCATGTTCGGATCGGCCCTCATGCTGGTGGCCTTCCTGGCGCTCTTCTTCCAAACCGGGGCTGACAGCTTCTCATTCGCTCACCTCTATGAGATGGGCCCGACCCTCGGCCATGATGTCCAGATCTGGCTGTTTGCTGGCATGTTCATCGGGTTCGCGGTCAAGGTGCCGATGTTCCCCTTCCACACCTGGCTGCCCGATGCCCACACCCAGGCCCCCACCCAAGGGTCGGTGATCCTGGCGGCGATCTTGCTGAAGTTGGGTACCTACGGCTTTGTGCGGATCGCCTTGCCGATCTTGCCCGAAGGGGCCAAAGCCTGGGCGCCAGTGATCGGGATCCTGGCAGTGATCGGGATCATCTATGGTGCCCTCGGATGTTTGGCCCAATCCGACATGAAGCGCCTGATCGCGTTCTCATCGGTGGCCCACATGGGCTTTGTCATGTTGGGCATCGCCACCTTGACCCCGATGGGAATCAATGCCGCCCTGTTCGGCATGGTCGCCCACGGGTTGATCACCGGGATGTTGTTCTTCATCGCTGGATCGGTCAAGCACCGCTATCACACCCTCGAGATCAAGCGACTCTCCGGCATGCTCGTCCAGATGCCCCGTCTGGGGTGGATCCTCGGATTCGCTGCCATGGCCTCGCTCGGTCTGCCCGGTCTGGCCGGGTTCTGGGGCGAATTCCCGGCCATCTTGTCGGCCTATAGCCCGGGCTTTGGTCTGAGTGTCGTCCTCTTCCGGGTCTTGATGGTGATCGCTGCTCTCGGCACGGTGCTGGCGGCGGCCTACCTCCTCTGGCTCTATCAGCGGACCTCGTTCGGTGCACCCAACCCGGAGTTCACAGAATCATCCGATCCCGACGATCCCCATGGCGTCCACCTCCACGATGTGACCCGCATCGAATGGCTGGCCTGGCATCCCTTCTTGATCGCCATCGTGGTCTTCGGCGTCTATCCCCAACTCATGTTCAAGGTGATGAACCCAGCGGTGGTTCACCTGGTTGACCTGATCGGTAAGGGTCTGTCGTGATCAGTTCCCTTCTCGCTCTGGCGACCGACTGGTCGGCACCCCATGTCGACTGGTTTGGTCTCGCCCCCGAGCTGGTCCTCGCGGTGGGGATCAATCTGGTCCTGCTCATCGATCTCTGGATCGACGATGCCAAGCGCTGGATCATGGCGGTGGTGGCTGGTGCGGTCTTCGCTATCGCCCTCATCCCGGTGGTGGCCCTGGCCACGAGCGGTGAGCCGGTGCGGTCGATGTTCTTCGACACCTATGTGATCGACGGTTACGCGTTGGCTTTCAAGGGACTCTTCTTGGTCATCGGGATCGTGGTGGTCTTGATCAGCCAGACCGAGCTTGACGAGGGCGGGTACTACCAGGGTGAGTACTACCTCATGTTGCTGGTCAGTGTGTTGGGCATGGTGATGATGGCTTCCAGCCGGGATCTGATCTCGGTGTTTGTAGCCCTCGAAATGCTCTCAATTCCGGCTTACATGATGGCTGCCTGGCGCAAGAGCGATGCTCGCTCTCACGAGGCCGGCGTCAAGTACTATCTCCTCGGAGTGTTCGCGTCGGGTGTCTTGCTGTTTGGCATGAGCTACCTCTATGGCACCACCGGCCAGATCCGTCTTCGGGAGATCGGATCAGTCTTGGCCAGCCAGATCGCCGGTGAGGGGATCACCGCGCTCCAGGTGGTCGCGGTCATCTTCGTGATCATCGGGTTCGCGTTCAAGGTGTCGGCCGTGCCCTTCCATACCTGGGCTCCCGATACCTACCAGGGGGCTCCACTGCCGGTGACCGCGTTCTTGTCGGTGGCCTCCAAGGCCGCCGGCTTCGTCGGCCTGATCTCGATGCTCTATCTCACCCTCTATTCCGCTGATCGGGTCTCGACCCCGATCCTGTTCGCCCTCGCGGTGTTGACGATGACCGTCGGCAACCTGGTCGCCTTGCGCCAAACCAATATCGTTCGCCTGATGGCCTACTCATCGGTCAGCCAGGGTGGCTTCATCGTGATGCCATTGGTCGTCTTCACCACCGGTGATGCTGCCGGATCGGCCCTCAAGGCGGCGGTCGTCTATCTCATGATCTATGCCCTGTCCAACCTGGGGGCCTTCGCCGTGATCATGGCGGTGGTTCGCACCGGTCAGAGCGCCAAGATTTCCTCGTTCGGCGGACTGATCAATCGGTCACCAGCCTTGGCGGTCATGATGACGATCTTCTTGGCCTCACTCACCGGTGTGCCGCCGCTGGGTATCTGGATCGCCAAGTTTGCGTCCTTCCGAGCAGTCCTCGATGCCGGGGGAGGGTTGGCTTACATCCTGGCCATCGTGGCAGCGATCAATACGGTGATCGCGGCGGCCTATTACATGAAGGTCCTGCGAGCGATCTGGATGGATCCGGTGCCCGAGGGGCACGATCACTCGATCGAGCTGCCTCGCTCGTTGGGCGCAGCCTTGGCGGTCTGTGTGGCCGGGACCATCGTGTTGGGAATCATCCCCGGTCTGGTCATGAGGTTTGCCGATCTTGGCGATCTCGTCGGCGCTCTTGGTCGCTAAGGATCGAGTCATGAAGGCGTTTGTTGACTTTATGGCCGACTCGCTCTACGGGCCTGATGGGTTTTATGAGTCCGGCGGTCGAGCCGGTCGCCAGGGAGATTTTCTGACGTCACCCGAAGTTGGTCCCCTCTTCGGCGCGGTCATCGCTCGTTTCCTCGATGCTGAATGGAATCGTCTGGGGCGTCCCGATCACTTCACCGTGGCCGATGTTGGTGCTGGTCCGGGAACCCTGGCTCGGGCCATCCTGACCGCTCAGCCCGAATGCGCGTCAGCGATGACCTATCTGGCGGTGGAGATCTCGGCAGCTCAGCGGGCTGAACATCCCGAGGGGGTCATCTCGTGTGCTGACCTGCCCGACGAGCCCTTTGTTGGGGTCATCATCGCCAACGAACTGCTCGACAATATGCCCTTCCGCTTGGTCGTCCACGATGATGGCTGGCGGGAAGCCTTCGTCGATGAGAGCGGTGGACGCCCGGTTGAGCGGCTCGGCCCCCGTCTCGATCCGGTGCCATCCTTCTTGCCTTACGACGCGGTGCTGGGTGCCCGGGCTCCGATCCAGACCGAGGCCAGCCGGTGGCTGGTCAAGGCCCGCCATCAGCTGATCGAAGGCACGGTTGTGGTGTTTGACTATGTGTCTCGAACCACCCTCGATCTGGTGATTCGGCCGTGGCGAGAATGGTTGCGGACCTATCGCGGCCATGAGCGTGGCGACCACTATCTGGCTGCTCCAGGGAGCCAGGACATCACCGTCGAAGTGGCCCTCGACCAGTTTCCTCCACCCAGCGTGGTCAGATCTCAGTCTCAATGGCTCCAGTTCCACGGGATCGAGGATCTGGTTGCCGAGGGCAAGGCCTATTGGACTGAACATGCGGCCCATCCCGATTTGGCGGCGATCATGATGCGCAGCCGGGTGAGCGAATCCGAAGCCCTCCTCGACCCGGACGGACTGGGCGGGTTCACCGTGTTGGAATGGCGCGTTGACGCCGCCTAGGACGAGAATCGATGGCCGACGGTTGCACGACAGCTCCAGGCCCACTAGTGATGGATCGATGAAGCGTCTCGGGGTGATCGGTGTACTCACGCTCGCGGTGGTGGCTACGGCATGTTCATCGGCTGCGGGGCGTGATGAGGCCGGAGTGATCGTCAAGGCTGGGTCGGTCAAGGTCCACGAACTGGAGATCGGCGACTGTCTGGCCAGCGCTGGGGTAGAAGCATCTGACACGGTAAACGCTGTGCCTTGCGCCGAGCCCCATCTCAGCCAGGTGTACCACGTCTACCACGGTCTGCCTTCCGATGGTTGAGACCTTTGTTGGGGTCAATGCGGTCGAGTCGGAGTATGACCTCAGCTATTTTGCTCCCACCGAGGACGGGTGGATCGAGGGGCGGCGCCAGATCGCCTGTTTCTTGTATCACGGTGGCGATGACTTGATCGGCTCAGCCGAGGGCAGCGGCCGCTAGCCCGGTCGGTGACACCACTGGGGTCGGACCTGGTCCTACCTCAATGGCGGGAAGCTGAGGCGGTGAGCGCGGCGGGGGAGCTGAACGATTAGTAAAGGTTCGTGAACGATTAATCAAGCTGGCGCGCTTGAGGGGGTGATGATCGGCGTTCATGGTGGAAGTATGCGTAAGACCGGTTTGATCTCTGTTGTTGTCGCCGGCCTGATGGTCATGGCGGCTTGTTCGTCAGGAGGTGCGGCCCGCGATGATGCTGGCGCCATCACCGAGGAGGCCCAGATCACCTTGGGTGATCTCCGGGTGGGTGATTGTCTCAATACCACCGCGCTCGCGACCAATAATCCGGGTATCTATAACGCGGTGCCGTGCGCTGAGGCGCATCGAAGCGAGGTGTACTACATCACCCAACTCCCCGACAGCGACTATCCGGGTCCTTCGGGGTTCATGGAACGTGTTGATCAAGCGTGCCCGTCAGCGTTTGAAGCCTATGTCGGCACCTCGCCTGACAATTCCGAGCTCTTGTCCAGTTATTTCTCACCGAGTGAAGAGCGATGGGAAGAGGGCCAGCGTGAGCTGGTGTGTTTCGTCTACTTCGGCCCTGACTCGCGGACCGGCTCCGTCGAGGGGAGTGGGGCATAACACAGATCCCGGGCTGGGCGCAGGCCGTGACACTCTGCATCTGATGGCCTGTGTGGTCCCACCCGGAGCGGTGGTCACGGCTGCTCGTGTGGTCTCGGGCAGTCGTGGCCACTTATCGCTGTGATGATGATCAGCGGAAGTTGACGAACTGGACGGGGATGCCGAGGGAGGCTTCTTTGATCAGGGCGATCGTCGCCTGGAGATGATCCCGCTTCTTGCTCGACACCCGGATGGTGTCGCCCTGGGTTTGGCTCGACACCCCCTTCGGGGCCTTCGACTTGATCAGCTTGTTGATCTGCTTGGCCTTGTCGGCAGAGATCCCCACCGTGATCGTCATCACTTGGCGGACGGTGTTGTGGCTGGCTTCGTCAACTGGGCCATAGTCGACCCCCTTGAGTGAGACCTTGCGTCGGACCAGCTTTTCTTCGAGCACGGTCCGCAGCGCGGTCAGGCGATCCTCGCTGATGGTGTGGAGGGTGATCACCAGATCGTGTTGGTCGATCGTGGAGTTGGTGTTCTTGAAGTCGTAGCGGTTGGCGATCTCGCGCTGGGCCTGGTCGACCGCGTTGCGGACCTCTTGGCGGTCGACGTCGGAGACGATGTCAAAGCTCGGCATCTCACCAGGCTAACCCTCGCCATCCAGATCGGCGGTGGTGGGGGAGCGGTGTCCCGGTCGCTTTCGACGTCATCGCCGCTACCCTGTCCGATCGGTTCGCAATGTCGAGCCAACACATAGGGTCGGTGCCCGAGTGGCCAAAGGGAACGGGCTGTAAACCCGTCGGCGTTGCCTTCGAAGGTTCGAATCCTTCCCGGCCCACTG
>PDWJ01004565.1_pt1 | contig 12119 bp, 12 predicted proteins | sample 1430881 | NCBI WGS metagenome assembly PDWJ01 (sample SAMN01162460, study PRJNA174530) | Oral metagenome, whole genome shotgun sequencing project. | biome: Marine environment; feature: Marine mammal; material: Swab sample of the gingival sulcus; isolation source: swab sample of gingival sulcus... | reverse complement strand
AAAAGTTACCAATCTTGGAAATATAGAATTAGATGTAAATACAAAAAAAATGATAGAAGGAACTTATCATCCTATGGTAACAACACATCCTGTAAGTGGTGAGAAGTCTTTATTTGTTGATAAAACTTATGCTTGTGGTATTGAAGGTCTAAGTGAAGCAGAAGCTAAGCCGTTATTGGATTATTTAGCTAATTTTGCGACGCAAGAATCTTTTACTTGTAGATTAAGATGGGAAAGTAAGACAGTAATTATGTGGGATAATAGAATTTGTTTACATCAAGCTTTTAATGATTATGAAGGATTTAGAAGAGAAATGTATAGAGCTACGGTAATGGGCGATAGACCACAATAAGGATAAAAAATGGAAGATATCTTTACACAACAACACACACCTCAAGGCTATTCTGAAGAAGAGTGGAAAGCTAGGCTTGATTTAGCTCTATGTTATAGAATGGTTGATTATTATGGTTGGACAACACAAGTTTATAATCATATATCACTTAGAATTCCAGGAACTGAACATTTGCTTATAAATCCTTTTGGATTATTATATAGTGAAATAACTCCATCAAATTTAGTAAAAATAGATATTGATGGGAATAAAGTGGATGATAGCCCCTATCCTGTAAATAAAGCAGGTTTTGTTATCCATTCAGCAATACACAAAGCAAGAAAAGATTTACATTGTGTTTTACACACTCATAATCCTGATACACAAGTTGTAAGTTGTCTAAAAGGTGGATTTGTACCACTTATGCAAGAAGCTTATCAGTTTTATGAAAGAGTTGGGTATCATAACTTTGAAGGAATTGTTCTTGATGAGAGTGAACAAGATAGGCTTGTTGCTTCTTTAGGAGAAACAAATCATACACTTTTTTTAAGAAATCACGGTATTATAACAGCGGGTGAGAGTGCTTCATGGGCTTTTATTAGAATGTACAACATAATACAAGCATGTATGGTTCAACTAAAAGCTATGGCAAGCGGTGATGAGATCATACAAGCATCAAAAGAGGCTATGCTTAAAACAAGAGAACAGTTTGAAGGTGGAGCAGCACAAGCAGGAGCGCAAGTTAGACATCCTGAGTGGACTGCTTATTATAGACTTATGAAAAAAATTGATCCAAAATGGGATAGATAGGAGAGAAAAAATGGAAACTAAAAAAACTCAAGTTGCGATTATTGGGGCAGGACCTTCTGGTTTATTATTAGGTTTATTACTAGATAAACAAGGCATAGATAATGTAATTTTAGAAAGAGTTACAGGAGATTATGTACTTGGTAGAATTAGAGCTGGTGTATTAGAACAAGGTTTTGCTAAACTAGTAAGGGAAGCAGGAGCTGCACATAATATGGATACTTTAGGGGAAGTTCACGAAGGTGTTGAGATTTCATTTAATGATGAAAGAATACCTATAGAACTTACAGAACTTACAGGTGAGAGTGTTATTGTTTATGGACAAGTAGATATCACAAGAGATATGATGGAAGAAAGAGCAAAAAGAGGTCTTGAAACTGTATATGAAGCTAGCAATGTTCAACCACACGATGTAAAATCTGACAATCCATATTTAACTTATGAAAAAGATGGTATTGAGTATAAGCTTGAGTGTGATTATATAGCAGGTTGTGATGGATTCCATGGAGTTAGCCGAAAAACAATCCCTGATGATGTAAAAACTGAATATGAAAAAGTTTATCCTTTTGGATGGTTGGGGCTTATGAGTGATACACCACCAATCAATGATGAACTAATTTATGCTAGGCATGATAGAGGGTTCGCACTAGCTTCTATGAGATCAAAAACAAGATCAAGATATTATATCCAAGTGCCTGCAACTGATGATGTAGAAGATTGGAGTGATGAGAAATTTTGGGAAGAGTTCAAAAAAAGAATGCCAGCGAGTGCTAGAGATAAACTAATCACAGGTCCAAGCATAGAAAAAAGTTTGGTTCCAACAAGATCGTTTATTTGTGAACCATTACAATATGGAAACTTATTCTTAGTAGGAGATGCAGGTCATATTGTACCACCAACAGGAGCAAAAGGTCTAAATCTTGCAGCTTCAGATGTGGCTACTTTATATAAAATTATGACAAGAGTTTATAAAGAAGGTGATAAAAAATGTATAGAACAATATTCACCAATAGCATTAAGAAGAGTCTGGAATGGTGTAAGATTCTCTTGGTGGCTAACTGATTTACTACATGATTTTGGTGATACTAAGGATGAATTTGATAAAAAAATGGAAACTTCTGAGATTACTTACTTCTTAAAATCGGAAGCTGGAAAAAAAGTTATTGCAGAGCAATATGTGGGATTACCTTACGAAGATTTAAAATAAAAAAAGGTTTAAAATGAAATTTAGCAATAAATATTCAAGACTTTTTTGTATAGGAGCATTATTAACAATGCTCCCATCACAAATTATGGCACTTCAGAGCAATTGGAAAAATCCACAAGAAGCTTACACAAAAGTGTGTGCATATTGTCACAATACTGGAGTTGGTCCAGACTCTGTTAAGATAAAATTTACAAGTAAACAAGATATTAACATAAGAGCTAAATCTATTTATGACACTGTAAGAAGTGGTATGGGTGCTATGCCTGCATTTAGACAAACTGAAATTGATGATAAAACATTAAAAGAATTAGCCAAAGGTTTAGCAAACGGGACAATAAAATGAAAAAGTTTAATGAAAATAGGAGAAATACAATAAAAGGTATGGCTGCTTTTTCAGCTTTAGCTATGTTTGGAAATACTCTTAATGCTCACACTGCAAATAAAACACAAACTTTAGTGTTGTTAAATAATTCTAGGTATTCATCTGAGTTTGCAAAAGGGATCAATAATGTTGACTCAACTATTAATCATATTAAAGAGATTGACTTAATAAATGATTATTTATCATTTGATAATATGATTAAAAAGTATTTAAGAGATGATAATATAAACAAGATCACAGGTTTAGTAACTCAAGCTGATTTTGTACTCTTCAATGAAGCAATCAAGGGGACTGGTATCACTTTAAAAGCTGAAATTTCACACACAATATCACAAAAGGGGACAGAGCATAATTTTAGTGTAACAAATTGTAGCTCAAGTGTAATCTCAAATGCAAAAAGTGTACTAAACATAAATCAAAATTGGGCAAATCTTACAGGGTTTATTTTAGGTGGAGCAACTACAAATAAAGTTTTATCAAGATTAAATCAAAATGGATTTAAAAGTACAACAATCAAAAACAATATTAAAGGTGATACAACACTTGTATCATTTTTAGCAACAATAGATAAGGAGATTAAAAATGTCTAAATATTTGGCACTCCCACCAGGTGTAACAGAACAAAACTTCACAAAAGCCATAGAGGAGTTTGCAAAAGTTATTGGTAATGAACATGTGTTTATAAAAGCAGATGAGATTAAACCATATACAAAAATTATGATGGCAACAAAAAAAGAAGATGTTATGCCAAGTGCTGTTTTAATTCCTAAGAGTGTTGAAGAGATTCAAAAGATTGTAGGTATTTGTAATAAATACAAAGTACCAATTTGGACATTCTCTACTGGTAAAAACTTAGGTTATGGAACTGCAATGCCTGCAAAAGCTGGAACTGCTTTGATGGATTTAAGAAGAATGAATAAAATCATTGAAGTAAATGCAGAGCTAGGTTATGCTTTACTTGAACCTGGTGTAACATATCAAATGCTTTATGATTACTTGCAAGAAAACAATATCCCATTATGGATGAGTTGTCCAGCACCTAGTGCTATAGCAAGCCCTGTTGGTAATACTATGGATAGGGGTGTTGGTTATACACCTTATGGTGAACATTTTTTATTCCAATGTGGTATGGAAGTTGTTCTCGCAGATGGTCAAGTTCTAAGAACTGGTATGGGTGGAATTGAAAATAGTACATCGTGGCAAGTATTTAAATGGGGATATGGTCCATATTTAGATGGTATTTTTACTCAATCAAATTATGGTATTTGTACAAAACTGGGTATTTGGTTAATGCCAGCTCCTCCTGCATATAAACCATTTTGTTTATCATTCCCTGATGAGGGTGATATAGAAGATATTGTTGAAACACTAAGACCACTTAGAATAGCAAACATCATTCCAAATGCCTTTACAATTGCAAGTACGAGTTATGAAGCAGCTTCAGTTGCAAATAGAAGTGACTACCATCAAGGTGCTGGACATATTACTGAAGAAGAGTTAGAAAAACTAAGAAAAGATAAAAATATGGGTGCATGGAACGTTTATGCTGCACTTTATGGTGATGAAAAATCTATTGAGCATAATTGGAATATCATCAAAGCTGTATTTGCAAATAATAAAAAAGTTAAATTCTTCACTGAAAAAGAGTTAGGTGACGATCCAATCTTCCAATATAGAGCAAAACTTATGAAAGGTGAACCAAATCTTCAAGAGTTCAGTCTATACAACTGGAAAGGTGGAGGTGGTAGTATGTGGTTTGCTCCTGTATCTCCTGCACTTGGAAAGCATACTCTAAATCAAAAAGAGTTAGCAACAAAAATCTTACATAAATATGGATTGGATTATGTTGGTGAATTTATTGTAGGGTGGAGAGATATGCACCATATTGTTGATGTACTTTACAATAGAAATGACCCAGAAGAGATGAAAAGGGCAAAAGAGTGTTATAGTGAACTTGTAAGTGAGTTTGCAAAAGCTGGATATGGAGTATACAGAACAAATAGTGGTGCTATGGATGAAGTAGCAGATACTTATGGACCAGTGATTCATGATGTGTTTATGAAAATCAAAAAAGCACTAGATCCAAATAATATTTTAGCTCCAGGTAAATCAGGAATTGATTTAGCAAAAGAAAAAGAATAGGGGAAAAAAATGAAAAAAGAATATAAGTTGTTTATAAATGGAAAAGAAGTAGAATCATCAACAAATACAATTATTGATGATATAAGTCCATCAACGGGTAAAGCCTTTGCAAAAGTTCATATGGCAAGCAAGGAAGATATAGAAGCAGCAATTAGTGCAGCCTATGAAGCTTCAAAATCTTGGGGTAAAACAACTCCTAGACAAAGGGAGGCTATTTTATTAAAAGCTGCGGATATTTTTGAAAGTAAAACAGATGAGATTAGAGAAATTTTAATCACTGAAAGTGGTTCTACTTTTGGTAAATCAATGTTTGAAATAGGTTTAGTAGCTGATATTTTAAGGGTAGCAGCTGGTGAAGCAAGAAGAATTGCTGGATATACCCATACTTCAAATGATGAAGGAGTATTATCTTATAGTATTAGAAGACCTTTAGGTGTTATTGCGGGTATTTCTCCTTTTAATGCACCTATGATTTTGTCCTCTAAAAAATTTGCCTTTGCTTTAGCTGCTGGTAATACTTTCGTTTTAAAACCATCAAGTAATACAGCAATAACAGGGCTAATTTTTGGTGAAATATTTAAAGAAGCAGGACTTCCTGATGGAGTACTAAATATCATTCCTTGTTCAAGTTCTGTTTTGGGTGAAACTTTCCAAGAAGATAAAAGAGTTAAAATGATCACCTTTACAGGTTCAACTGGTGTTGGTAAAAAAATTGCAGGTTCAGCAGCAGCTAATCTTACTAAGTTTACAGTAGAATTGGGTGGGAAAAGCCCGATGATTATTTTAAATGATGCAGATGTAGATTTTGCAGTTGATACAGCTACTTTTGGAATTTTCTTACATCAAGGACAAATTTGTATGGCTGGATCTAAAATCATAGTTGAAGAAAAAATTTATGATAAATTTTGTGAAAAATTTGCACAAAAAGTATCACATATAAAAGCTGGAGATCCAAGTGACCCTCATACTATCGTTGGTCCATTAATTGAAGAAGCACAGTGCCAATTTATTGATGGTTTAGTGTCAGATGCTGTTTCAAAAGGTGCAAAAGTATTAGCAGGAAATAGTCATAGTGGTTGTTTTTATGAACCAACTGTTATTTCAGAAGTTACATCAGAAATGCTAGTTTATCATGATGAAGCATTTGGACCAGTTGCTGCATTAATAAAAGTAAAAGATATTGATGAAGCAGTAGAAGTAGCAAATAAAACAAACTATGGATTAAGTTCGGCTGTAATAACTAATGATTTAGGAAAAGCTTTAAAACTTTCAGAAGAGATTGAAGCTGGAATGGTTCATATTAATGGTCCTACAATTATGGATGAAGCTCATATACCTTTTGGTGGAATTAAAGAAAGTGGAATAGGAAGAGAAGGGGGACATTTTTCTATTGAAGAGATGACCGAACTTAAATGGGTTACAGTTGAAGCATTAGGAAATAGACATTATCCATTTTAATACTTAATAAAAGTAAATAAATTAACTTTGGAGTGTTGATTTCCAACACTCCCATATTTTTTTTGGGAGTTAAAAATTTTATCAGAGTATCTCCCCCAAATCTCAAAAGCCCCTGCTTATTTTTTAATGTTTAGTTTTAAATACTTAAAGTAGAATATCTTCTTTCAACAAATTTACCAACTACAAGTGTTTATTTCTAAACACTTGTACGCTTGCTACTAAATTATATTTTAGCTTGATTCTTAGCAACTCTTTTATTTGCACCGGACATAAGTCTGTCTTTTGAAATTATTGCTCTTGTATGAGTAGCAAAACCTACTTTTCCACCTGAATCTTGAGCTTCTATTGAAAACTTATATAATTTTCCCTCCATTCCCACAAAAGTTGCTGTTGCTGTTACTACATCTTCTTCTAGTGTAGGTGCAAGATGTTTTATATTTACTTCAACACCAACTGAACACTCTCCCTCTTTATACAAAGGTATCAAAATTTTTGCTGCTGTTGCTTCCATAAGTGCAGTTAATCTAGCAGTTGCAAAAACTGCTGGAAAATCATCTTCACTTGAAATCTCTAAATTTTTTGCTAAATCTGAAGCCTTAACTTTAAAAGATATTGTCTCTTTTTTTCCTATTTCTAATTTCATAAAAATCTCCTTCTAAATTTATTCTTTTAGCATTTTTAACTTTTTTGCCAAAGTTAATAACATAATACCAAATGTAGCTATAAGCGCTGTTAAATACAAAGCATAATCATAAGAATAAAGCTACACACTAAAGTAGAGCTAGTATCATTCCTAATCTATAAGCACTTGTAATTGCACCCATTAATACCACAGGATTTTTTGAAGAGAGTCTTCTTCATAAATTCATAAATAAAGCAGTATTTAAAAATATGTAGTTTTCTTTGTTGGTAGTACTTATCTTTTGAAATGGATTCAGCTGATTTATATACAGCTTTAAAAAATTCTGAGAATATTGTAGTTGTAGATGGAAGAATAGATTATCCACAGTAAATTCACTATTTATTAAGTAGTTATATAACAAAAATGTCTTTTAATTATTTCAATAAATGGAAATAATCAAAAAGACATTTTAAAGTGGTTTAAATAGTTTTAGAAAATCTTCTTTTATTTTCAGGAAGTTTTTTAAGATAAGCATCAAAGGGCATACAAATATTTCTAATAAGCATAGTTCCTGTTTGAGAAACTAGGATTTTATCATTTTCTATTGACACAAGTTTTGCTTCAATAAATTCATTTAAAGACTGTAGGGCATCTTCAAAATACTCATAAAAATTTATATTAAATTTATCTTCAACTCTTTTTATATTTAGTGAAAAATTACTCATAAGTTCCATAATAACATGTTGCCTTAGAATATCATCTTCACTTAATCTATAGCCTTTAAAAACTGGTAATTGTCCATTGTCAAGGGCATTTTCATATTGTTTTAAATCTTTGAAATTTTGAGAATAGTAATCCATTCCATTTCCTATTGAAGTAACTCCAATACCTATTAAATCTGCACCACCTTTTGTAGTATAGCCTTGGAAATTTCTATGAAGTTCACCTTTTTCTATGGCTTTAAATAGTTCATCTTCAGGCTTAGCAAAGTGATCCATACCTACCATTTTATAGCCATTTGAGGTAAAGAATTCTATAGTATCTTTTAATATTTCTAATTTTTCAGATGGTGGAGCAAAGGTAGTTTCATCAAATTTTCTCATAGTTTTCATAAGCCATGGGACATGGGCATAGTTAAATACAGCTAATCTATCAGGATTTAGCTTGATTACTTGCTTTATAGTTTCACTAAAAGTTTCTCTTTTTTGATTTGGTAATCCATAGATTAAATCAATATTTATAGATTTTATTCCAGCATTTCTTGCTATATTCATAACATCTTGTGTTGTTTCATATGGTTGAATTCTATGTATTGTTTTTTGTACTTCAGGGTTAATATCTTGTACCCCAAAACTAAGTCTATTACAACCACCTTTTTTTAGCACATCCATATGCTCTTGAGTGAAAAAACGTGGATCTACCTCACATGAAATTTCAGCATCATTTGAAAAATTAGGAAAAACCTCTTTTATCATAAAAATAACTTTTTCAAGTTGCTGGGCTGAGAAAAAAGTAGGTGTTCCTCCGCCAAAGTGCATTTGAGTAACTACTCTGTTTGTATTTAAAGATTTTTTTAAAATATTTAACTCTTTTTGTAAATATTCTAAATATCTAATTTTTTTATCTTCTTTTGAAGTATATATTACATTACATCCACAAAAATAACAGGCACTTCTGCAAAAAGGTAGGTGAACATAAATAGACAAATTTCTATCATCACTTTGATTTTTAAAATACTCTTTTAAATCATCTTGGGTGAACTCTTCTGTAAATTCAGGTGCTGTTGGATAAGAAGTATATCTAGGCCCTGGTCTTGAATATTTTTCAAATTTTTTAAAATCAATCATCATTTTATACTTTTTTTGGCATTTGTTTCAAATACTCTTTATAGTCTAGCTTATCTAGTTTTTCAACTTTTGTTTCAACTTCTTTTTTCATATTTTCTTTGTATTTTGAGATTTTTTTTCTAAGTTTATCATCACTTGTAGCAAGAATTTGACTAGCTAATATTCCTGCATTTTTTGCACCATTTATAGCAACAGTTGCAACAGGAACACCACCAGGCATTTGTACAATTGATAGTAAGGAATCCATACCATCTAAAGATGAAGTTTTAACAGGAACTCCAATGACAGGAAGAGGAGTTAAAGAAGCAACCATCCCAGGTAAATGAGCAGCTCCACCTGCACCAGCTATTATAACTTTGAGTCCTTTTTTAACAGCACTTTTAGAATATTGCACTAATTTATCAGGTGTTCTATGAGCTGATACTATACTAACTTCATATGATACACCAAACTCTTCACACATCTTAATAGCTTCACTCATAACTGGTAAGTCGGAGTCACTACCCATAATAATACCTACTAATGGCTTGCTCATACTTTTTTACTCCCTTTTATTTTTAAAATATCTTTTGCTTTATTTGCTTTTTCCAAAGCTTTATTTATATCATCATCTAAGACCGTAATATGTCCCATTTTTCTAAATGGTTTTGTGAAAGTTTTACCATAAAAATGAAATGATAATTCAGGTATTTCTAAAGCATCATGAATACCGTGTATAAATGGTTCTCCCTCATATCCTTGCTCTCCAAGAAGATTTACCATAACAGCAGGTGAGATTAGCTTTGTAGAACCAAGTGGTAAGTTTGTAACTGCTCTAATTATTTGCTCAAACTGAGAAGTTGCACAAGCTTCAACCGTATAGTGACCTGAATTATGTGGTCTAGGAGCTATTTCATTTACAAGAATTTCACCTTTTTTTGTTAAAAAAAGTTCAACTCCAAAAATACCAACACCACCTAAAATTTCGATAGATTTCTCTGAAATGTTGATAGCTTTTTGCTCTAGCTCTTTAGTGATTCTTGCTGGTGCCATAACACTATCACAAATATTTACTCTATCATCAAAAAGCATTTCTACCACTGGATAGCATTTTATTTCGCCCTCAATATTTCTAGCAACAATGACAGCTAACTCTTTATCTATATCAACAAGTTCTTCAATAAAAGATTCAGTTTGAATAGCAATAGTTTTGGCTTCCTGAGGTGTTTTTAACATTTGAACACCATTTCCATCATATCCACCCATTTTTGCCTTTTGAATTACAGGGAAACCAAAAGCATTTAAATCTTCAGAAGTTTTTACATCTTTATAAGCGGGTACGGCAATACCTTTTTCATCTAAAAGTTTTTTTTGCTCATATTTATTTTGAATTAACTCTATAACATATGGAGAGGGATGGATATTATGACCATGGTCATAGAGCTCTTTTAAAATAGAAGTATCTACATTTTCAAGCTCAAAAGTAGTTACATCGCTTTCTTGAACTAATTGTTCTAATTTATAAGAGTCATAAAAACCACCTATGATATGTTTATCTGATACCTGGGCAGCTGGACAGTTGAATGTTGGGTCTAAAATTGTCACATGAAAACCCATTTTTTTCGCTTTTTGTGACATAATTTTACCTAGTTGTCCACCACCTATAATTCCTAATTTTAAATTAGAATAATTAAAGTCTTTATCCATATTCCCCAATCTCCTTAGAACTTTATATATTTTTATTAAGGCAGGTATTCTATCTAAAATATACTTGTCAGTAAATGAAGTTCATAAAAAAACTATATAAATAAAAAAATTAATACACAAATCTAAATAAGATACAATTAAAAGTAAGTGTATGGAGTAGCCAAAACCAACCTTCCCCTCTACAAAAGGGTAAGATTGATTTTTTATTTTTCCTGATTAATATTTCTTATATCAAAACCATGTGCTTTTAACAGTCTATCGTACTGTTTTGCTTTATTTTCATCTTTTTTAATTGATTTTGTTCCTTTTTTATAAATGGTATACAACAATATATATGCTGGAACATATTCAGCAGCAGAAGCTTCTTTTAAAAGAAATAATCCCTTTTCTTCATCTCCAGAACTTCCATCTGCAAAAATCAAGTTATTTCCTAAAATTGTTTGCGCCGCGGGATATTTTAGCATAACAGATTTTTCTAACATTTTATTTGCCATTACCATATTTTTTTCTACACCTTCCCCTTCTGAATACATAACGTACAATTTAAAAAAAGCGTGAGCATCTCCATTTTGAGCAGCTTTATTATAAAATATAAGAGCGTTTTTGTAATCTTTTTTCTCATAATAACTATAAGCACTATCATTATAATAAGAATTTTTGATACTGTTTACAACTCCAGAACAACCTGAAAATAGTGTCACTAAAACTATAAAACCAAAATTATATAAATATTTCATTTGTCACTTCCTCCCCCTTTATTTCCACCGCCACCACCGTGGTTATGAACTAAGAAGTTTTTACCTTCTTTGTTACTTACAAAGAAATTATGAGCACCTTCAATAGTAAGATTATAAACTTTTACTTTCATATTCTCTCTATGATTACTAAGTATTTTAAGATAATCACTACCATTAAAAATTTCATCTCCTTCTTTTATATCTTCAATTCTTTTATACCCATTTTGTGTTAGAAATCTTTCAAATTCAGTTGCTTTAATTTCACCATCATTTAAAATATGAAGATGGTTATTATCAAAAGAAAGGGTTTTTATAACTCTAGCAGAACTAAGTTTATCTCCCCCTATATCATAAACAGTAACAAGATCATTGACTTGTATTTCATTGATATTTTTATAAGTTCCATCTTTCATTAAAACCTTAACATTCTTAGGAAAACACCCTCTCTGTCTTTTTTCTATTCTAGAAATTTTACCTTCAACACGGGATATTGCCCTTTTACATCTTTCTTCTCGTTTTACATAATAATCATACTTTTCACTATTGCCACGAAGAGCGTATATAAAGGCCTTTTCTCTAGCTTTTCTTAACTCTTTCTTCCATTGTCTTTTATCGTACTTTAACAATTCTAGACGCTCTTTTTCATTCAATGGGGGTTGTTGTCTTACTCCTTCCATTCCTTCTCCAAAACACCCACTAAAAACAAAAAGACTTAAGAACAAAAAAGAACTAAGTAAAAGTATCCTAAGAACACACTTTTTAGAGTATTTAAACATACACATTTTTGTACCTCCTTTAAAGTATATATCATGATTGTAAAATAATATTTATTAAAAACACATAAAATTATATAATGACACTTTTGTGACTTTTTATATTATTATTTTTTAAGGTTTTAAG
>PDWJ01010321.1_pt1 | contig 12120 bp, 8 predicted proteins | sample 1430881 | NCBI WGS metagenome assembly PDWJ01 (sample SAMN01162460, study PRJNA174530) | Oral metagenome, whole genome shotgun sequencing project. | biome: Marine environment; feature: Marine mammal; material: Swab sample of the gingival sulcus; isolation source: swab sample of gingival sulcus... | reverse complement strand
ATCAGATCCCTCAGGACGTAAAAGACTATAGATATGCTCAGCTCATGGAGCTGCAGCAGGGAATTTCCCTCAGGCGGCAGCGGCGGTTTATAGGGGCAACCATGGACGTTCTCATCGATGAGGTCGATGAGGATGGCGTTCGATGGGGGCGATCCTATCGAGATGCCCCTGAGATTGACGGACTTGTGGCAGTCAGCAACGCCTCAGACGTTTCTCCCGGAGACAGGATACCCGTCATTATTTCTGATGCGTCGGAATATGATCTTTTCGGAGAGATGGTGACCGAACTATGAGTGCTGTTCCACCTCGTTTACACACATGGGCTTGGGCTCTCTCGACCCTGGGCGGACTTGGCGGTTTTAGCTCCATGCCGGGTACGGTGGCGTCGATTGTTGCCTGTTTTGCTATTTTGCCCCTGTTCTCTACGACGCTTTTGATTCTTCTTATCTGTGTGGTGAGTGTGGTGGGGGTCTGGGCTTCGCAGCGGTATGCTATCGAGCAAGGGATTCACGATCCCTCAGAAGTTGTGATTGACGAGGCCGTGGGAATTTGGATCGCCATGCTTGGTCACGTAACTCCTGAGACCTTAGGATATGCGATCCCCGCGCTCTTTCTCTTCCGAGTTTTCGACATTTTAAAGCCCGTTCCCGTCTCAACGGCCGAACGTCTTCCTGGAGGGTGGGGCATAATGGCTGACGATGTCGTTGCAGGTGTTTTGGCAAACGGTCTTCTGTGGCTTCTTCGTTGGCTCTATATCCAGGGCGGCTTGGCTTCTCTTTTGGGGTAGCGCTTGTGTTTCCCAGAGATATCCTGCACTTGTCTCGTCAGATTAAATGTATCTGTAACGAGCGACATCTCTCGCTCTCTGTTGCCGAATCCTGCACAGGAGGGCTGATAAGCGAAAAGATCACCAACACTCCTGGCAGCTCCAACTATTTTCTCGGTGGAGTTGTCTCCTATGCCAACTCGATAAAAACATCATTGCTGGGAGTTGCCGCTGATACCATTACTCGACAGGGCGCGGTAAGCCGCGTCGTTGCAGAATTGATGGCAAAAGGCATCCGTAATGTAAGCGGCAGTGATATCGGTCTCTCGGTAACAGGTATTGCCGGACCCGGTGGCGGAACTGCCGACAAGCCTGTTGGTACTGTGTATATCGGAATAGCAACGCCAAAAGAGTGCTGGGTCAACCGCTTTGCCTTTTCCGGCAGCAGAAAGCAGATTCGTCTGCAAACAGCCTATAGCGGACTTGATCTTGTCCGAAAATATCTGTTGCGGGACGAGACCAGTTCCTTTTGCTGAATATCGTCTCTTAAAACAGTCGTAACTGCTTTCGGTTGTTGTTTGCTGACACACGACCAGCTTTGCACATTGCCGCAATCAGTAGATGATATGGCAGGTTGTTGCCAACAAGTTTCCTGCCATTGAGAGAAATAAAATACTTTGCCCGTTTCACGACCAGTCCCATTTTTATGAGATCCTGTTCGCGAATAACAGCAGTCCGCCGGGTTTTGGTAATTCTTCGGGCCGAAACAGGACCAATGCCTGGAACACGCAGCAACTCATCATAGCTTGCCCGGTTGATATCAAGCGGGAAAAGATCAAAATTGCGAAGCGCCCATGCTGCTTTGGGGTCAAGCTTCTCATCAAGAGAGGATATTTCTCCGTCAAAAAGTTCATCAACCTGAAACCGGTAGAGCCGCAGCAGCCAGTCAGCCTGATAAAGGCGGTGTTCACGAATCAGAGGTGGTGATGTGGTGACAGCCGGCAAGAGATTTGGCTCGTTGTTAACCGGCATATAAGCGGAATAATAGACTCGTTTAAGTCCCATTTTTGTATAAAGAGCTGAACTAAGGCTGAGAATCTGCTGATCAGATTCACCGGAAGCACCAATAATCATCTGAGTACTCTGCCCTGCCGGACAAAAGACCGGAGCCGTTTTACCTTTGTTGCGCTCTTTTGTATAGCCGACTGCCTCTTCTCCAATTTGCCGCATGGGCAGAAGAATTCCCGCTCGTTTCTTTTGTGGCGCGAGTCTTTTTAACGAAGACTCCGAAGGGAGTTCGATGTTTACACTCATTCTGTCAGCAACAAAACCAGCCTTACGAACAAGCTCAGGTGGCGCACCCGGGATTATTTTCAAATGGATATAGCCGTTGAATTTATGTTTTTTCCGAAGCAGAGTGCAAACTTCTATCATATCTGCCATTGTCTGCTCTGGAGAGGCATAGACAGCGGAACTTAGAAAAAGACCTTCAATATAGTTGCGCAGATAAAAGTTGAGCGTCAGCTCGGCAATCTCGGTTGGAGTAAACGTTGCCCTGGGGACAGAATTGGAATGCCTGCTCAAGCAATAGGCACAGTCATAGAGACAGTCATTGCTCATAAGAATCTTGAGCAGTGAGATACAGCGGCCATCCGCCGACCAGCTATGACAAATCCCGCTCCGAGCAGCACTGCCTAAACCACCCTTGTTATTCTTTCTGCGACTGCCACTTGAAGCACAGGAGGCATCATATTTTGCGGCATCGGCAAGAATGGCCAGTTTTTCTGTCAGTTTCATCAATTACCTCTTCTATAAGAACAAGATTTTCCTGTTGTGCGGTTTTAGTCAAAATTCTGATTTACATTGTACCAACCTGTTCTCTGAAGTATTATGGATAGTACTCCATCAACAGACAAAAACAAGAGTTTGATCGATGTCAGCTTCTTTTCAAAACCAGCATGAAAATATCGTCTATCTCTATGACGGCAGTTTTGAAGGTTTGCTCTATGCGGTTGCAATAGCGGTGAAATCACAACAGCAAATTCAGGCAGTTTATGACATCAACCATTATCGTCCCCAACTTTTTGACAATTCGCTACAAATCACCACCGATAGTATTCAGGCTGCAAAACTGATGCGGTTTCTTTACGGACTCCATCCAATGGCAGCAGAACTCTTTGTCAGTGGTTATCTCAGCGAAAAATATACCATCGGCAGTCATCTGATCTCCTTGGTAAGGGAATGTGTGCAACATGGCGTGAGAGCGCTTGATCAGTATTCTCAGGACTCGATTCGTTATCTGCTGGTCTTAAGGAAAAGGATACACAAGGAAGTTCATCGCTATAACGGGCTGTTACGGTTTTATCGCATGGAGAATCTGATACTTTATGCGCCATTTGCTCCGGAGTTTAACATTATCGGCTATTCGGCAAGACATTTCCGACAGCGAATCTCATCCGAAAAATGGATTCTTCATGATCTGCTGCGCGACAGTGCCCTTTTCTGGGATTGCAAAACGCTTCAGCAAATCGAAATAGAACAAGACTTTTATCAATACGTAAGACGGTATGGCAAACCACCAAAGGAAAAAACCGCAAAAGACGAGAAAAAATACCAGCAGCTCTGGCAATCTTTTCACCATTCGATCAATAATAAACAGCGAGAAAACAGGAAACTGCAGAAAAAATATATTCCTCAGCGCTACTGGAAATATCTGGTTGAAAAGAGGTAGAGATAGCTGCTGATACCAGGAAAACAAGTTGAAAAAATCCGCAAGTAGTTTACTGTTTTCTCGTTATCTTGTTAAAAGAATATTTTCAGAAGAAACAAACTTTTCAAACGGCAAAGGAGATTACCATGGCCACAGCCCCGAAAGATAAATTCAGCAGTGTCGAAAACGCGATCAACCAGATTCAAAGGCAATTTGGCAAAGGTTCAATTATGCGCCTTGGTTCAAGGGAGACGGAAAACGTTCCTGTCGTCTCCACCGGAGCCTTAAGCCTTGATATAGCTTTGGGTGTTGGCGGCCTGCCAAAGGGACGGATAACGGAAGTGTACGGCCCGGAATCTTCAGGGAAAACGACCCTTGCCCTCCATGTTGTTGCCGAAGCACAAAAGGCCGGAGGCTCTGCCGCCTTTATTGACGCCGAACATGCGCTCGATACCAGCTACGCCGAACGTCTTGGTGTTGATACCGATAATCTTCTGGTCTCCCAGCCTGATTTTGGTGAACAGGCCCTGGAAATTGCCGAAATTCTCATCCGTTCTGGCGGCGTTGATGTTATCGTTGTTGACTCTGTTGCAGCTCTTGTCCCCAGAGCGGAAATAGACGGCAATGTTGGTGATTCCCATGTCGGGCTTCAGGCTCGATTAATGTCACAGGCGATGCGCAAATTCACAGGAGTTTTGAACCGCAGCAACACTATTTTGATCTTTATCAACCAGATTCGGATGAAAATTGGCGTGATGTTTGGCAATCCAGAGACAACTACCGGCGGCAATGCCCTTAAGTTCTACTCTTCCCTTCGCCTTGACATTCGGAGAATCGGGCAATTAAAAGACGGCCAGGATGTTATCGGCAACCGGACACGGGTCAAGGTGGTGAAAAACAAGGTTGCCCCACCTTTCAAGGAAGCAGAGTTTGATATCGTTTATGGTGAAGGAATTTCCAGGGCTGGGGATTTGCTTGATCTCGCCGTACAGCTTGATATTATCGAAAAGAGTGGTTCCTGGTACTCCTATAACAACGAGAGAATTGGCCAGGGACGAGAAAATTCCAAAAGATTTTTACAGGAGAATCCTGAAATCACAGCGGAAATAGACAAAAAGGTTCGGATGGCTTATGGCATGAATCCTTCAAATCACGCTAATGAGTCCCCCAATACTCCCCTTGATGGGCAAAACGTTAAAAAATAGCATTGTTATCAAAAGATACCTCAAGATGGAAAAGGAGATGGCCTAAGAGTTTGTTGTGGCTTTTTTTCCGGTAAACTCTTGGGCCCGGTTCAGAAGAATAAGGAGACAAGCAGATAATGTCAGATTCCCCGTCGAAACCCTTTTCAGAGCAGCGTCCCCAGGGCGCTACCGGAAAACTTGATGAACTTGCCGGACGCCTTCTGGAAATTGACCTGGAGCTTGCCTCAAATATTCCGACAACCTTGTGGATAAGCGATCTTCATGGCGAAGGAGACCGTTTTAAATCGATTTTGCGTGGTCGCTTTGGCATGCTTTTTCAAACCTGCAAGGAAGCTCTGCCCAGCACCTTCAGTGTTGAAAAAATTCAATATTTGACCAGAATCATTCGTAAACAGCAATACCTCAAAGACAGCAGGATAAAGATGGATATGCAGGATGTTATCCTCTGTCTGGTTGATGTCCTCAAATATAAACTGACCAATATTCGCCCGACAATCGAGCACAATTTCAAACCAGAGTTTCAAACAATTATCTCCCGTTTACTGGCAGGCCAGCCTGTTCCTGACCCCATCTTTGAAGAACAGCTTATTTCCGGCAGGCTTATTACCCATCTCTCCTTTGCCATTCGTCAGGTTCTGCTCGACCGCATCCAGGTGCTTGGAGATGTTTTTGACCGGGGCCCTCAACCCGACAAAATCCTGCGTATTCTCGCTTCTCCTTTTTACCGTAACGGCGTTGATTACGTCTTTGGCAATCATGATATCCTCTGGATGGGGGCTGCCGCTGGCTGCGCGTCTCTTGCGGTCGAAGCAATGCGTATCACCTGCCGTTACGATCATTTTGTCTTCCTTGACCGCCTCCAATTTACTACAATGGAGAAGGCTCTTGCGGTTATTCAGTTTAAGCTGGAAGAACAGACCATACGGGACTTTCCCCATTACGAAATGGAATCCCGCCTCTGGCTTGACCGCTTGGCCGCAATGCTGAAAAATGGTGATGACGGGCTTAACGACACCTGGTTCCCGACCATACAAGAGGAAGACCCCGCTGCACTCAGCAATGAAGAGGCCGAGATTGTTGATGATCTTGTTTTGCAGTTTACCACCAACCGAAAACTGATGCGGCTCCTCAAATTTCTCTTTGAATATGGCAAGACCTACCATATTCAAAATAATTTTCTCAATATTCATGCCCTTGTTCCATCAACAAAAGAAGGAGAATTCGAAGAGTTCCTCGGCCGCAGCGGCAAACAGCTTCTCAACTTTATTCAGGATACAATTTACCGGGTTGGACAAAACTATCTGGCTGGCAAAAAACAAAAAAAAGAAGATCAGGCGCTTTTCTTCTATCTGTGGTGTGGTCCCAAATCTCCTTTCTTTGGGAAACACGCCATGAAAACCTTTGAGCGCTATTTTCTTCTCGACAGGAAAACCCATGAAGAACGGACTCTCTACTGGCACAGCAATCTGAAAACAGACAATTTCAAGAAAAAACTCCTCGAAGAGTTTGGAGTAAAACGGGTTATCTTTGGCCATACTCCTGTCAACTATACTAAAGGAGCAAAGATGGCAAGCAAGGATGGGGTTGCCATCAATGTTGATGGCGGTTTTGCCGCGGCCTATTATAACCGGGGTCACAGTCTGGTCCACACGCCTTCCCAGCTCTACGGTATTATTCTGCCAACACCTGATGAGATAAGAGAAGCGGAACGCAGGCTCGAATCCGCTCCGCTTGATGTCGAACTGATCGACGAATTTTCCCAACCGATGAAGATCAAAGACACTATTGTCGGCAAGAAAATGATCGAGGAAAGAGACAGAATAATGGAAGAAATTCACGCCCTGACCAGCGCTACGTCCTCGCCAGTAAAGGAGTAAATGGATGAGGCTATGATATGAATAAAAATTATGGAATGGAAATTGTCCGGGCCACCGAGATTGCCGCTCTGACAGCGGCCAGGATTCAGGGGCTTGGTAATCATCTGGATATACTGAATGAAACCCGCCACGCTCTCGTTAAAGTCTTAAATCGTATTCCTGTGGAGGGGATTATGATGAATGATCGTTTTCGCGATCACCTCAATGTCGTACAATTTCCAGAAAATATTGGCATTGGCAATAAGCCTTTCGATATTATGGCCATCGCCCTGGAAGCTTATCGTTCTGCTGCTGACGGCAAAAACAATGCCAGCTCATATGCGGTTATTGCCGAGTCCCAAACAATTCAATCGGTACCCAATCTCAGCATGTATAAAATTGTCGTTGGCCAGAATGTTGGAGAGGTCATCGATATCAATCAGCCACCGGTGGTAAATGTCAAGCGGGTTGCCAGGGCGCTCAAGAAATATACTGAAAATGTTACTGTCTGCATTTTGAATCAAACCCGACATAAAAAATTGATCAATGAAGTCCGTTCCTGTGGCGCGCGTATCAAGCTCATTGAAGAAGGGGAAATCTCCGGATGCCTGGCTGCTATTACCGGCGAAAAGGCAGATATCTACATCGGCTACGGCTATGCTCCCGAGGCAGTGCTCGTTGCAGCGGCAATTCGCTGTCTGGGCGGGTACTTTGAAGGAAAGATTTTCTATGAAAATGATCGGGACAAGACCGAGGCAACAAGACATCAAATAACAGATTTTGAAAAAATATTTCGCACTGAAGATCTGATAAAAACCAGAAAAGTGGCCTTTGCCGCAACAGGAATTACCGACGGAGAATTCCTCGAAGGTGTCCGTTTTACCGCAAATGGTGCTGTAACCAACTCTTTTGTCGCCCGCGGTGAAACCTATACCTACCGAAGCCTAACGACTAGGCACTTTTTTGACTATAAACCGGTATTTTAAGGAGACTGGCACTTGCCGCCAAACCGGAAAATACTCTTGTTATATGTCAGTATTTTGTGCGATTAACGTCAGGCATTGTTAGCAAAAAAAAGCAGGGAGAAAAGGCAACCTTTCGAGTCTGTTCTCCCTAGAGATAATGAACAGTTAAGAGAGTAAGGAGACAACCATGGCAAATCTTATCAGTGATGTTCGGGCAATGGAAATTCTTGATTCCCGCGGCAACCCAACTGTACGGGTTTTTCTTGAACTTGACAATGGTACTTGCGGAATCGCATCAGTTCCCTCGGGTGCTTCAACCGGAGAAAATGAGGCGGTAGAACTCCGGGACGGGGACGCGAATCGCTATCTCGGCAAGGGGGTAATGAAGGCAGTCGAGAATGTCAATACTGTCCTTGCCCCCGCCCTGAAAGGGATGAAGGTGGAAGACCAGATGGCGCTCGATTCACGCTTATGTGAACTAGATGGTACCGATAATAAGGGACATCTTGGTGCAAACGCCATTCTTGGTGTCTCCATGGCTGCCGCCCGCGCTGCCGCAAAGCAGGCTGGCCTTCCACTCTATCGTTATCTCGGTGGTGCTGCTGCCTGTCGCCTGCCGGTGCCCTCAATGAATATTCTCAACGGAGGCGCCCACGCCGACAACAGTGTCGATATCCAGGAGTTTATGGCCGTGCCTGTCGGCGCAGCCAATTTCCGGGAAGGATTGCGCTATGTCGCCGAAACCTTTCACCATCTCAAAAAAATCCTTAAAACAAGTGGTCTTGCGACAAGTGTTGGTGATGAAGGCGGTTTTGCTCCGAACCTGGAGAGCAATGAAGCTGCAATGGAAATTATCATGGAGGCAATCAAGGCGGCCGGATATGTTCCCGGCAAGGATATCGCCTTTTCTCTTGACAGTGCCGCCAGCTCCTTTTCTCCGGATCTGAGTAGTCAGTATGATCTGAAGAAATCTGGTGCCGGAAAAATGGACTCAGCCGGACTCATTGCGATGGCTGAGAAATGGGCTCAGCAATATCCTATCCTCACCTGGGAAGATCCCCTTGCCGAAAACGACTGGGCGGGCTTTACCGAGTTCACCGCGAAACTGGGCAAAAAGCTCGAGGTGGTTGGTGATGATCTTTTCGTGACCAACACCAAATATATTAAGCGAGGTATTACTGAAAAAGCGGCCAACGCGGTTTTGATCAAGCTCAATCAAATCGGTACCGTCTCGGAGTCCATTGCCGCAATCCAGCTTTGTCGTGATGCCGGATGGCAGTATATGATTTCTCATCGTTCTGGAGAAACCGAAGACACCTTTATTGCCGATTTTTCTGTTGCCATGGGCGGCGGGCGGCTCAAGACCGGCTCCGCTTCCCGCAGCGAGAGAATCGCCAAATATAACCGCTTGCTGGAAATTGAGCAGGAACTTGGTTCTACGGCAAAATATTACTGGTAATTTACAGATAGTTGCATACTTGGGTTTCTCTAATGGCTAGAGTTAGCATATGACAGAGTAACCAGCTGATTTAAAATCTCTGATCAAACACACAGGACAACCATGACCGCAGGTTTTACTCATCTTCATCTCCATACCCAATACAGTCTTCTTGATGGAGCTATCCGCATTGATGACCTTCTCGCAAAATGCAAAGAGTATAATATGGATAGCGTTGCTGTTACCGATCATGGGGCAATGTTTGGCGCGCTTGAATTCTATCTTAAGGCAAAGTCAGCGGGAATAAAACCCATTGTCGGGTGCGAATTTTATATCACCCCGATGGGACGCCGCTGTCGGGAGAACAGCCCGGCCAACCAGCGCAACCATCTGGTACTTCTGGCAATGAATCTTACCGGCTACCATAATATGATGCGGCTCGCGACCATAGCCCAGCTCGAAGGATTTTACTATAAGCCTCGTATTGATATGGAAGTGTTGCGGCAATATAACGAAGGAATTATTGCCCTTACAGCCTGTATAAAAGGAGAAGTTCCCTGGCTTATTTTCAAGGATAATATCAAGGGAGCACGAACCAAGGCCAAGGAGTATTATGAAGTTTTTGGAGATCGGCTCTATTTTGAGCTCCAGGAAAACGGTATCCCTGAACAACAGAAAGTAAACAACGGACTCAAGCAACTCGCTACGGAGATGGGAGTAAAGCTGGTCGCCACCAATGACTGCCACTATCTCAACAAGGAAGATGCTTACGCCCATGAGATTCTCCTTTGTATCCAAACCGGCAAGACAATCACCGACCCAAAACATTTCAAATTCTCCAGCGACGAATTCTATGTCAAATCACCGGAGCTGATGAAACAGAATTTCGATTACTGTCCTGAAGCAATTGCCAACACCCAGGAGATCGCCGAACGCTGTAATCTCGAAATTCCGACGGGAAAATATTTTTTTCCTGATTTTCCTATTGCCGAAGGAGAAACAGACGAAACCATGTTTCGAAAAGCCTGCCTTGATGGACTCGAGTTTCGTTTTGAAGAGATGCGCGCTGCCGGAACCTTTACCGACAAGACAGAGAGTGAATATCGGCAGCGACTGGAACTTGAAATGGACGTTATCGTCACAATGGGTTTTCCCGCTTATTTTCTGATTGTTGCCGACTTTATTATCTGGGCAAAGAAACAGAAAATTCCAGTTGGGCCGGGACGCGGTTCGGGAGCCGGAAGCCTGGCTGCATACTGTATGCAGATTACCAATATTGATCCCATTCCCTACGGCTTGCTGTTCGAGCGTTTTCTCAACGTCGAACGAATGTCGATGCCTGATTTCGATATCGACTTCTGCCAGGAGCGCCGTGGAGAGGTGATAGAATATGTTCGGCAACGATATGGTGGCAAGACCCAGGTCGCGCAAATTATCACCTATGGAACGATGAAGGCCCGGGGTGGCATCCGGGACGTTGGCCGAGCCCTGGATATTCCGCTGCCCGTAGTAGATAAGGTGGCAAAACTGGTACCGGAAGAGCTGAAGATAACGCTCAAGAAAGCGATAAAGAAGGAACCAGCATTAAAAGAGCTGGCTGAAAATGATCCACAGATTAAAAAGCTGCTTACGGTGGCGCAAACCCTCGAAGGACTTGCCCGACACACCTCTACGCATGCGGCAGGAGTTGTTATCTCTCCCGGGCCAATGGACAGGTTCTTGCCATTGTGCAGAGGTTCTCATGAAAATGAGACAACAACACAGTATGACGGCTATCATACCGAACAGACCGGTTTGATAAAATTCGACTTTCTTGGGCTGAAAACCCTTACCGTTATCGATAAAACAGTAAAACATATCAAGGCGGATAAAGGCCTGGCAATAAATATTGACACTATTCCCCTTGATGACAGAGAGACCTTCTCCCTTCTTGGCAAAGGTGATGCCCTGGGTATCTTTCAGCTCGAAAGCGCCGGAATGCGTGATCTTGTTGCCAGAATGGCCCCGGAACAGTTTACAGATCTTATCGCACTTGTTGCCCTCTATCGCCCCGGACCACTTGAATCAGGGATGATTGACGATTTTGTCGACACCAAACATGGTGACAAAGAAGCAGTGTATCCTCTTCCCCAGCTGAAAGATGTGCTTTTGGAGACATACGGCGTTATCGTCTATCAGGAACAGGTAATGCAGATTGCCAATATCCTTGCCGGATACAGCCTTGGTGATGCAGATATCCTTCGTCGGGCGATGGGCAAGAAAAAGCCAGAAGTTATGGCGCAAGAAAAAGTCAAGTTTATGGCGGGGGCTAAAAAGCTGAAAATACCTTCAGAAAAGTCATCTCATATATTTGATCTTATGGAGAAATTTGCAGGCTACGGATTCAATAAATCACACTCGGCGGCCTATGCCCTGGTCTGCTATCAAACGGCCTATCTGAAGGCACATTATATGCCGCAATTTATGGCCGCCCTGCTCTCTTGCGACAAGAATAATACCGACAAGGTCGTACGTTATATAACCGAATGTCGTGATCACGGTATCGAGGTGCTGCCTCCTGATATCAATGAAAGCTTAAAAGATTTTAGCGTGATAAATGACAGAGTGAGATTCGGCATGGCGGCGATAAAAAACGTCGGAGAATCTGCGCTTGATATCATTATCGAAGAGCGTGAAAAAAATGGCAATTACAAATCACTGACCGATTTTTGCAACAGAGTTGATTCCCGAAGAGTCAACAGCCGGGTTATTGAAAGCCTGATTAAGGCCGGTGCTTTTGACTCGTTAGGACATAATCGTGCCCAGTTTATGGCTGTTTTGGAAAAGGCAATGGATCAGGCAAAAGCAGTGCAGCGGGATTTGCAGAGCGGTCAGATCTCCCTTTTTACTGTTATTCCTGAAACAGCATACCGGGAACCAACAGAGATCAAAATGCCGGATCTTCCTGAGTGGGACGATAAGGATAAACTGACAAAAGAAAAAGAGGCCGTCGGCTTTTATATTACTGGCCATCCCCTTAACCGTGATATGCCAGCCTTGCAGAGTATTGTTGATTGTCAAATTGATGAGCTTGCCGGTCACGCCGATGGAACGGCAATACGCATCGGAGGACTTATTCAAAACTACAAGCCGCATCGAACGAAAAAAGGTGAGGCAATGGCCTTTGTTACTGTTGAAGAT
>PDWJ01004563.1_pt1 | contig 12121 bp, 13 predicted proteins | sample 1430881 | NCBI WGS metagenome assembly PDWJ01 (sample SAMN01162460, study PRJNA174530) | Oral metagenome, whole genome shotgun sequencing project. | biome: Marine environment; feature: Marine mammal; material: Swab sample of the gingival sulcus; isolation source: swab sample of gingival sulcus... | reverse complement strand
GTAATCAAGGTCCTTGATGGCGTTGATAATTTCACCGGTATCCATTTCCTCAACCAGGCTGTTACGCACATCCTCGCTGAGTTCAATCAGCACTTCACCCTCGTTTTCTGCCTCGACCATTTCCCAGATCAGTTCACGGCGGCCATGTGGGGATGCTTCAATCAGATCAGCAATTTCTGCCGGATGCATGGCATTAAGCATCCGGCGTACCCGGAAGAACGAGTCGCTTTGAATGGCCTTGGATAAAGCGTCCAGGCGCTGTTCACTGCTGAGATGTTCCAGATTGGACATGGCTGACTTCTCCCTGTGGGTTTCAGGAGGCGGTGAAAATGGCGAAAAAAGCCCGATCATCACAATCACCCATCATATTGTGCTGAATCTAGGGCATGGGTATGGCAACAGAAGCCTCAAAGGCTTTCAGGGCGACTATTGTAAATCAATATAATTCAGTTCGCGATGGCGAATGATCACTTGTTGCGGATATTGCTGGCTGAAGTGCTGATAAAGCTGTTCGGCCAGATAAACCGAACGGTGCCGTCCACCGGTACAGCCGATGGAAATAGTCAGATAGGCCCGCTGACTATCCCGCAAGTCTTTCAGCCACACTTCGAGAAAATCACAAACCGCCTGTCTGACTTCATGAACTCGCTCATGCTGTTCCAGCCAGTCAATAATAGGCTGACTGCGGCCATCCAGCGGACGCAGTTCCGGCACCCAGTAGGGATTCGGCAGGTTGCGCACGTCAAAAATAAAATCGGAGTCGGAAGGAGACTGGTGCTTGAAGCCGAATGACTGAAACATAATGGACAAGTCTTCGGTCATATTGTCACCGAGCCGTGATTTCAGCAGATGACCCAATTCGTAAACATTGGTGGCGGAAGTATCAATGCGCCAGTCGGCATATTCGGCCAGCTTTTGCAGCAATTGTGCCTCAAACTCAATCGCCTTGCTCAACTCCTGCTGCTCTTCGGCCAGCGGATGGCGGCGACGCGTTTCATTGTAACGACGTTGCAGGGTGTGCAGGTTGGCATAGAGATAAATCAGCCGGGTGGCAGGCCAGATCTGGCGGATGCGTTGTACGGTGGCGGGAATTGCGGCAATGCTTCGCTTGCCCCCCCGGATGTCAATACCAATTGCCAGATGGGTCAATCGCAGAATCTGCGGGGTTTCCAGCAGACTTTCAATTAACTGTGACGGCAGGTTATCAATACAATAATAACCGGCATCTTCCAGGGTCTGTAATGCGTAGCTTTTCCCTGCTCCGGACATCCCGCTGATAATAATAACCTGCATGTCATCTCTACTTTTTTTGTTCTCAATGCATGTAGCTAAAACACAAACCGGATCAGGCTGCAATGTCTGTAATAAACAGCGAGGATATATACTCCAGAGCCACTCCCGGATGTTGTTGCTCCAGCAGAATCCGGGACAAATCCTTCTGGTTGATATTGGCCGCCATGGCTTTCAGCAACGGGCGATAAGATTTGCTGTCCCGGCTCGGAATCAGCAGGGCCAGCAGGGTGTGTACCGGCTTTTTATCCGGGCTGTCCATCTTGATGCCCTCACCGGTGACCAGGAGAGCGGCCACCGGTTCCGGGATAGGCATACAGGCATGAGGAATGGCAATGCCATTCCCCAGAGCGGTACTACCCAGTTTTTCCCGTGAAATCAGTACATCAAATGCTTCATCAGCACAAACATCGCTATTCTGCAAATCACGGCACAGTAACCGGGATAACTGCTCAAACGCTTTCTTCATGCTGGAGACTTCGTCTGTAAAAATGATTCTGTCCGTAGATAAAAGGGTAGTAATATCCATAAACCTGTTACTCGTTTTAACTTGCCTGCTCGATTATTTATTCCGCCATCTGTGCCTGTGCATTCAGCTTTGCCGTCTCATCGCGATGATGATCTTTCAGTTTTGCCTTGTGCTTAAGAACCTGACGGTCCAGTTTGTCGACCAGGGCATCAATTGCCGCATACATGTGTTCCTCCCTGGCATTCGCAAAAATCTGATTACCACTGACATGCATGGAAGCCTCGGCGCTGTGTTGTGTTTTATTTTCCACCTTGAGAATAACGTGAACATCCAGTACCTGATCGAAATGACGTTTTATACGATCAAGCTTTTCCCGAATATAGTCGTTCAGAGCAGTAGTAATTTCAATGTGATGACCGGTAATTTTTAATTGCATTCGCAAACTCCTTTTTCAGGTCATTAATAAATGGCCAGCTGGCCTGGCCTAGCTCGTTACCAATGTCTTTCTTTCATGTGAGGAAGGAATAGACATTGCTTCACGATATTTAGCGACAGTACGCCTCGCAACATTGACCCCCTGTTCCTTTAGCATCAGGGTCAGTTTACTGTCACTCAGGGGCGAGCCGGGATTTTCCCCTGAAATAAACTGTTTAATCATGGCACGGATCGCGGTGGACGAACAGCCGGAACCCGCATCTGTCTCCAGTTGGCTGGAGAAAAAATACTTGAACTCGAACACACCTCTGGGCGTATGAATATACTTATTGCTGGTGACACGGGAAACGGTGGACTCATGCATCTCAAGCTCGTCGGCAATATCTTTCAGTATCAGTGGCTTCATCGCCTGTTCACCATAATGCATGAATGCGCTCTGGCGTTCAACAATGGCGCGGGCCACATCCAGTATGGTGGAGTTACGGCTTTCGATACTGCGGATCAGCCAGCGGGCCTGTTGCAGGTTTTCCTTGAAGTAGAGCTTATCGGTGCGGTTCCTGATCTGGCCGATCATATCGGCATAGGTCCGGTTGACCTGTAACGCCGGAGTGGTCTGACTATTGAGGGTAACGACCCATTGACCCTGGCGCTTATATACATAAACGTCCGGAGTAATATAGTCATCCGTTGCCCCCGAGAAGGCGAGACCGGGCTTTGGTTGTAAGGTTCGCAACAGACTGATAACGGCCTCCAGCGTGTCCTGGCTTATTTTTAATCTTCTCTTTATCGCTTTATAATTTCGTTTTTCCAATAAGTCCAGTTGTAATTTTACCAATTGAGCAGCAGTGCGATGTATGTCCGTCTGTGGCTGCAACTGTTGCAGTTGTAATAATAAACATTCACCCAGATTCCGGGCAGCAATACCGGGAGGATCAAGGTGCTGGACAAAGGTCAGCATGGCCTCAATATCTTCCAGCTCAACCGGCAGTTCACCACTGAGGCTGGCTAAAACCGTTTCCAGGCTCTCACACAGATAACCCGCTTCGTCCAGCGACTGGATGATGGTGGTCGCAATGTGTTTATCAATGGCACTGAGGTTGCTCAGCTCGACCTGCCACAATAAATGCGCCTGTAAACCTTCGTGATGACTGCCCTGATTTTCCAGAAATGCCTGACTGTCCGGATCGGAATCGGCATTACTGCTGCTGCGGGTGTCATAGACATCACTCCACTCCGCATCAATACTCATTTCTGCCGGAATTTCGCTTTCCATCGTTGTCGCCGGTTCCGGGGCAGAGGCTTCCTCATCGGTATTTTGCGGCTCAGACTCGTTGGGCGGTGCCGTTGCATCCTCTGTGGATTCATCCCCGGATAACTGTAGCAGCGGGTTTTCTTCCAGAGCCTGCCGGATCTCCTCCTGCAGTTCAATGGAAGACAGTTGCAGCATCCGGATTGCCTGTTGCAATTGCGGGGTCATGGACAAGTTTTGTCCAATGCGTACTTCGAGTCCTTGTCTGAGCATTAATTTATTCTTCTTTGCAGATTTGAACAGTAATAATTTAGTTATAGGTTCATCTTAGCCCTAAAGTCCGGTGGCTGCAAAGTTCCGGCGGATGATATGTCGGCGCAAGTAGGTTATTCTTGCCCCCTATCATGACAAAATAACAGAATATTTTATGGCAGAATCCATTCAGGAAATTGAATCACTCCGCGATCAGCTGCGCTATCACAACTACCGTTACTATGTGCTGGATGACCCGGAAATTCCCGATGCGGAATATGACCGGCTGTTTCGTCGCCTGCAGGCGCTGGAGCAGGAATACCCGCAGCTGATTACCCCGGACTCACCGACACAACGGGTGGGCGGTGAGGCCTTATCCGGCTTCACCGAAGTCAAACATGCGCTACCGATGTTGTCGCTGGGCAATGTGTTCAGTGATGAGGAATTACGGGCCTTTGACAAGCGCTTGCGGGACCGGTTGCAGACAGAGGATGAGCTGATCTATGTGGCGGAACCGAAACTGGACGGGCTGGCGATCAGTCTTTGGTATGAGAACGGTATATTAATCAGGGCAGCGACCCGGGGTGATGGTGAAACCGGTGAGGATGTCACGCATAATGTGCGTACCATTGAGTCAGTGCCATTGCGCCTGTTGGGTAATGATTATCCGGCGACCCTGGAAGTACGCGGCGAAGTGTATCTGCCGAAACAGGGCTTTGCCGAACTGAATGAGCGGCTGCGTAAAAAATCATTGAAAACCTTTGTTAATCCGCGCAATGCGGCGGCAGGCACCTTGCGGCAGCTTGATCCGCGTATTGCCGCCCAACGGCCACTGGCGATGTTTTGTTATGCCGTGGGCGTAGTAAAGGGCGGTGAGTGGCCGGAAACACATTTTACCATGCTGGAAAAACTACAGGGCTGGGGGTTTCGGGTATGCCCGGAAAGTAAGCGGGTACAGGGCGTACAGGGCTGTGCGGATTATTATGCCGCCATTGGTACCAGGCGGGCGGCATTGCCGTATGAAATTGACGGGGTGGTGTACAAGGTGAATGACTTTGCCCTGCAGCAGCAGCTGGGTTTTGTCAGTCGCGCACCACGCTGGGCGATTGCGCACAAGTTTCCGGCACAGGAGGAAATCACCCGCTTACTGGCTGTGGAATTTCAGGTCGGGCGCACCGGGGCACTGACACCGGTGGCACGGCTGGAGCCGGTGTTTGTTGGCGGGGTGACGGTGAGTAATGCCACGCTGCACAATATGGACGAGGTACTGCGTAAGGACGTGCGTATTGGAGATACGGTCATTGTGCGGCGGGCCGGGGATGTGATTCCGGAAGTGGTGCGCTCAATACCGGAACGGCGGGAAAATGATGCACAGGACATTACCATGCCGGAGCAGTGTCCGGTGTGCGGCTCTGAGGTACAACGAATTGCCGATGAGGCCGTGTATCGCTGTACCGGCGGGCTGTTCTGTCCGGCGCAGGTCAAGGAGGCAATTAAACACTTTGCCTCACGCAAGGCGATGAATATTGACGGCCTCGGTGATAAGCTGGTGGAACAGTTTTTTGAACAGGGGCTGGTGAAACATGTTGATGATTTATACCGTTTACAGGCGGAACCGATAGCAGCACTGGAACGCATGGGGGCAAAATCGGCTGAGAATCTGGTCAATGCGCTGGAGAAGAGTAAGGCGACGACGCTGGAACGGTTTGTGTTTGCGCTGGGGATTCGTGAGGTGGGTGAAACCACGGCAAAGACACTGGTGCGGCATTATGGCTCACTGGAATCACTGATGGCGGCGGATCAGGACAGTCTGCAGGCCGTACCCGATGTCGGCCCGGTGGTGGCGGAACGGGTCTTTCAGTTTTTCGCGGAGCCCCATAATCAGCAAACCATTCAGAATCTGCGTGAATTGGGGGTGAGCTGGGCGGATTATACCGCAGTGGCCGGTGCGAATTTACCGCTGCAGGGCAAGACTTATGTGATTACCGGCAGTTTTGCGCAACCCCGCGATGCCATCAAGGCACAACTGGAGGCATTGGGGGCGAAGGTAACGGGCAGTGTATCCAAAAAAACCACTGCGCTGATCGCCGGGGAAAAGGCCGGTTCCAAGCGGGATAAGGCAGAAAAACTGGGACTGACCATTATGACAGAAGACGGTCTGGCAACCCTGTTGCAGGCTGATGTGAACCATACGACAAAGGAAAACAAGGCATGAAAACCATTGGTTTATTAGGTGGCATGAGCTGGGAAAGTACGGTGGATTATTACCGGATCATCAATCAGGGTGTGAAACAGGCACTGGGCGGATTGCATTCGGCAAAAATTGTCCTGAACTCGGTTGATTTTGCGCAGATTGGACAGTTACAACATCAGGGCGACTGGGAAGGTACAGCAGAGATTTTGTGTCAGGCCGCACAGCAGACTGAACGGGCCGGAGCCGATTTTCTGCTGATTTGTACCAATACCATGCACAAAATCGCACCCCAGGTACAGGCGGCGATTGATATTCCATTGTTGCATATTGCGGATGCCACGGCTGAGGCCCTACAGGCGGCGGGTGTGCAGCAGGTTGGTCTGTTGGGAACAGCGTTTACCATGGAACAGGACTTTTATAAGGAGCGTTTGCGGGACACGTTCGGGCTGGAGGTGCTGGTGCCGGATGAAGCAGGGCGCAAGCTGGTACATGACGTCATTTATCAGGAATTATGTCTGGGGCAGGTGCAGGATACCTCACGGGAGCAGTATGTACAGATTATTGACCAGCTGGCGGAGCAAGGAGCTGAAGCGGTCATCCTGGGCTGTACCGAGATTGGCATACTGGTTAAACAGGCGGATACGACGGTCAGATTGTTTGATACGACGATGATTCATGCAGAGAAAGCGGTGCAGCTTGCCTTGGCCTGAGCTAATACCTCAAACCATGAAACCCGCAAACGGAATAATCTTCACCTCGCTGCCCGCGGGGTGATCACCGGATTCCGCCTCCAGCACAATAAAACAGTTTGCCTGGCTCATGGAGCGTAACAGATGTGACTCTTGAATCCCGGTGGAGGCAACCTGCCAGTGGCCTTGTGCATCTTGCGTACAAATACCACGCTGGTATTCCTTGCGACCCGGCGCTTTTTTCAGTGGCTGTGTGGTGATGGCGTTGTATTCCGGCAACACCGGCACGGTTTCACCGCTGAGTTTCAGCAGTGCCGGGCGCACAAATAACAGGAAGGTCGCCATCACTGATACCGGATTCCCCGGCAGACCAAAGAACAGGCAGTCTCCCAATCGGCCATGTGCCAGCGGTTTACCGGGTTTCATGGCCATTTTCCAGAAACTGACCTCGCCGAGTTTTCGTAAGGTGGTGGTGACATAATCGGCATCGCCGACCGAAACGCCACCACTGCTAATCAAGACATCGGCCTGTTCTGCGGCGGCACTGAAGACCTGCTCAACAGCCTGTGGGGTATCACGTACCACACCCAGATCCAGCAGTTCCACATTCAGCGGTTGCAGCATACCGCGCAGGGTGTAGCGGTTGCTGTCGTAAATATCGCCGATTCCCAGCGGCTCACCAATGGCACATAGTTCGTCACCGGTGGAACAGAAAGCCACGCGCAGCTTGCGTAACACTTCCACCTCACTGATTCCCAATGAAGCTAACAGACCAAGATCCGCAGCATTCAGTTTGCGCCCTGCGGCCAATACCCGCTCCCCCGTTTTCAGGTCTTCGCCGGGATAACGGATATAACTGCCGGGGTGTGGAGGTGTGTTCAGCGTCAGCCAGTCACCGTCACACTGGCAATGTTCCTGCATTTCCACAGTATCACAGCCATCCGGAACCATCGCACCGGTCATGATCCGCACACATTCACCCCGCTGCACGGCCTGTAGAAAGGGTTTACCGGCAAATGAGGCACCGATAACCCGCAGCGGCTCAGTCTGCACCGTGTCATGATGCGCGAACGCATAACCATCCATCGACGCATTGCGGTGGGGCGGCACATCAAAACCGGCATCAATGTCCGCAGCCAGTATTCGTCCCAATGCATTTTGCAATGATACCCAACAGGTATGGCGGATAGCACCAAGATTCTGCAGAATTCGTTGCTGGCCCTGTTCCACACTCAACATATCCTTAGGCAGGACATCACAGGATGCCGCCTCGCTTTTTCTTACCATGATGACCATACGCCCCCGAACAGAATAAACATTAATAACAGCAGCCCGAGACCGCCAACGGCCAGATAAATCCTGTTCACCCACTGCCGACGTTTCTGCAATGTGCAGGTCTGCTGCTCCAGCTCCGCCAGTTCATTTTCAGTCAATGCCGGATCCATCCACACCCGTTCATGCGCCAGATCCTCTGCCTCCACAGCAGCAATCGCCCGTGGCAGACTGACGGCATAAAAACGGCTATTAATATCCTGTAGCTGCTTTTTCAGCGTGTTGTGCACATGCATATACGCAATATGCGCATTCCTGAATCTGGCGATATAACGGATTTGTACATCATCAGTACGTTGCTGCGGCACAGGCTCCTCCGCCTGGCTCAATACCCGGACCTGACCGGGTCGATCAGCGTGGGTTTCAAGGTAGATATAACCTTTTGTAGGGCTGGGCATGGTGAATGGACTCCCTGAACGTTACCAGTGGCACACCTTACACCGGGCAGGATGGGGATGCCAGCCTTCCTCTGAGATGAAATCAGGGCAACCATACTTCATTTGACTTGCTAACCGGGGGGAAATCGTCATATTCAGCAGCAGTACCTGATCTTATCCGGCAGCACCAGTCCCGGAAGCCGTGCTTTCATTCCGACAACTGCGATGCGACAGTCCCAATAGCCCCTCCATATCGGTGATGATGATCAGCCGCTGCCTGACCTGAATAATGCCATCGGACTGCAGACGGGAGAACATTCTGCTCAGCGTTTCAACCGCCATCCCCAGATAGCTGGCCAGATAGATGCGCGGCATCGGCAGGTTAAACTCCAGTGCCGAAAAACCGCGTGTCCGGTTACGTTCAGAAACCCTTGCCAGAAAAGTCGCCAGCCGTTCTTCGGTACGCATCTGTCCCAGACTCAACAATAATTGATGATCCCGCTCAATTTCCAGCCCCATCTGACGCATCATCTGATGCCGCAAGCTGTCGAAATTAAGGCACAGCTCACTGAAATTCTCCATCCTCAGCTCGCAAACCAGCGTATCATCCAGTGCCTGGGCATCGCAGATGTGATGCCCCCTGGACATGGCATCAAAACCCAGCAGATCCCCTGGCAGGTAAAAACCGAGAATCTGTTCCCCGCCCTCTGCTGTGGAGATTGACACTTTCACCGCACCACTTTTAACTGCATAGATCGCCCGCTGCGGGTCATTACAGCGAAACAGGTACTCTTTTTTCGAGAACTTGATGGTGCGTTCAATCGCCTGTTCAACCCGCTCCAGTTCCATCCTGGTGAGTCCCTGTGGCAGACAGAAATCATTGAGGCTACAGTTACTGCATTCGACGTTGGGCTTCCTTTTTAATACGCTCATAATAATATTCTATAAATTAAAGACCAGTTCACTTAGCTCACTTATAATGAGTTTCATAAAAAGAGTCGCTACCAAACGACCGGGCTAACCCGGGTTGACTGGCGGGTGGAGGTTTCACCCGCTGTTTTTACCGGTTCCCTGTATTCAGGTAATTCAACCCAGCGATCATTAATATAACCGCTGATTGGACGAAAACGCACCTTGTAATTCATCTTCGGTGATTCAGCAATCCAGTAACCGGGATAAACATAAGACAATCCAAGCCTTTTTGCCCAGTCAAGCTGCCACAACAGGGCGTAAACCCCCAAACCACGTTCTGCTCCCTGTTCCGGATCAAAAAAGGTATACACGGCGGATAAGCCCTGTGCAAGACGATCTGTCGCGGCAACCCCCAGCAACCTTTCATCCTGCCAGAACTCCAGTAAAACGGTTTCACACCAGCTTGTCAAAATAAAGCTGGCAAATGATGCCGGCGTATCCTCATCCATCCCCCCACCAGCATGACGGGAATGGATATATTTAAGGTACAGTTCCGTGTATTCGGGCTTGAACCCTGAAGTACTGATCTGCACCTTCAGATCACGGTTACGCTTCCAGTTACGGCGCTGGCTGCGTTTTGGCTTAAATTGATGCACCGGTATCCGGGTTGAAATACAGGACTGGCAACGATAGCAGCAGGGGCGGTAAACATCACTGCCACTGCGGCGAAAACCCTTATCAATCAGCCGGGCATAAGTGGTTGCATCCATACAATAGCCGGGATCAACCAGCAGATTGGTAGCCTTACGGTCACGGATATACGGGCATTCATGGTCCGCCGTTATATACAGTTCGAGAGAGTCAGAAAACACGAATGAACCATCATCAATAAAGCGTCACAGGTTGTCAACAGTTACCACTGACACAGACCTGATCACGCAGTGCCTGTACATCCATCACCCGCATACTGCCACGGCTTTCATCAATCAGCGCCTTACGCTTCCAGTCTGACAGAAAACGACTCACGGTCTCAATGGTCAGGCCCAGCAACTCGCCCATCTCCGCTCGCGATAACGGTAGCTCCTGCCATTGGCCCCCACCGCCACACCAGCGAATCAGGAATGAGGCCAGTCTTTCCCCGGCCTTTTTGGCCCCCAGCTCCAGCATCATATCTTCCGCCGCCCGCAAATGCTGTATCCAGCGCAGGGTCATTGCCTGTTCAACTTCCGGATTTTTTTGCTTCAGGGTGATTAATTCCATTAATGGCAGACGGCAAACCTCAACATTCGTCAGGGCAATCGCAGTATGGTTATAATTCTCACCGGCAAAGCCATCGAAACCAAACAGATCACCCTTGCGTAACAGACGGATAATCTGTGAACGGCCATTCGGCAGTATTTTGGTCAGTTTCACCACGCCCCCGCGCAGCGTGTAGGCATTACGGGACTCATCCTGCTGATGATAAATGGTTTCGTCACGCGCATAAGTAATGACTGGCGGATGAAAGGTGCTGACTTCCTCACTGTGTAGATCCGCCAGCTCGGAAAAAATACTGAGATGGCGGATGTGGCAGGTAGCACATTGCCCCTTGCCCATAATATGTGACATGCAAAATCCCCTTCCTGCGCCTGATAATTCATACCGTCATAAAAATAGATATATATCAGAGTACGCACCGGGAAGATAGAAACGACAGCTTTTATATGTAAAGCTGTCTGTCATTCAGTCCGGATATGCCGGGATGAATTACGGTTCTATTGCAGTTGCTTGATCACCACAAACGCCCCGCGCAGCTCACCCTTCTGATAACCGGTGGCCTGATCCTGTGGGTACAATTCGGTCAGTTTCGCCTGAATGGATGCAGTTATATCGGTACCATGACAGGTCAGACACAGCTTTCCGGTGGGGATCGCTTTCATAAAACGAAATTCCTGCTGCCCACCGTGATCCACCACTTCAGCATAGGCCAGCGTCGCAGGTTCTTCACCAGCCGCCTGACGGGCCTCAAAATCCTCCAGTACTTTCACCTGCCACTCATTGGGCTTACCCATATCCGGATTGCGGTATTTCAGGCTGATACGACCAATTTGCAGATTTTTCTCCGCAGAGACAGTACGGGCAATTTCCGGTGCCCTGGTATTACACACCGATAACGCATTAACCGGGCCACCACTTTTCATGGCTTTTTGCAGCTCGCCTTTCAGGGTACCGCCCAGTGCCTTCACGGCACTTTTCGCTTCTTCCACCAAAGCTTTAGTATCCACTGACACAGGCGCAGCCGCCGGTTCCTGTTCTGTAACCATCATTTGTGGAGTTTGTGGAGCTTCCGGAACCTGCAGTGCTTCCACCGGAATAGTGGTTGCAGCCGTATCCTGTTTTTCCTCACCACCACAGGCCGTTAATGCTGCTGCAACTGCGGTGACTAATAACCATTTTTTCATTATCTGATCCTTTATAGATAAAAACACAAAGCAGCCTGGAGCAGCCTTAACCCTCATCAGCCTCTTCAAGCGCATCCGCATAGGCCTGTGCATCCAGCAACCCACCCAGCATGTCCGGATCTTCCACTTCCATGGAAAATAACCAGCCATCCCCATAAGGATCAGAATTCACCAGTTCCGGTGCATCCAGTACCGCTTCATTCACCTCAATCACCTTACCCGCCACCGGTGCATAAATATCCGAAGCCGCCTTCACCGACTCCGCCACCGCAATACCATCTTCCGCACCAAACTCGGCATCAACATCCGGCAATTCAATATGCACCAGATCTCCCAGCAATGTCTGGGCATGATCCGAAATACCGACGGTAATCGTACCATCTTCATTATCACGCACCCACTCATGCGATGCGGCGTATTTCAACTCTTCCGGGATATGACTCATAACAAACTCCATTCAATACAGTAGAAACGGTGGAAA
>PDWJ01010832.1_pt1 | contig 12123 bp, 9 predicted proteins | sample 1430881 | NCBI WGS metagenome assembly PDWJ01 (sample SAMN01162460, study PRJNA174530) | Oral metagenome, whole genome shotgun sequencing project. | biome: Marine environment; feature: Marine mammal; material: Swab sample of the gingival sulcus; isolation source: swab sample of gingival sulcus... | reverse complement strand
GTCGTCACGGGCGACGATGACGCCTTTGAGCTCGACGCCGACCTCGGGGTCCTCGTCTTCGAGGTGCCGCGGTTGGCGCCGGGCGAGTCGACCACCTTGAGCTTCACGGTACGGGTGACCGACGAGCTGACTTCGGGCTGGGCGATCACCAACCGCGCGGCCTTCATGGGCTACGGGCTGCTGGCGCAGACCTCGAGCCAGGTCGCGGGGGCCTTCCTCGACTGCGACGACGCGGATGTCTGCACGGCGGACAGCTGTGACGCGGCCTTCGGCTGCCACAGCGACCTGCTCGACCTGCCGGGGATCGACGACGGCTGTGACGCCGAGGACAACGACTGCGACGGCCAGACCGATGAGGACTTCGTCGCCGAGGACACGAGCTGCGGCGTGGGCGCCTGCGTGGCGACGGGCGTGACGGCCTGCGTCGGCGGCGAGCAGACCGACACCTGCGAGCCGGGCCAGCCCACCGCTGAGGTGTGTGACGCCGAGGACAACGACTGCGACGGGCTGACCGACGCGGCGGACCCGGATCTGGCCACCGTCGCCTGTGAGCTCCAAGCCGGGGTCTGCGAAGGCGCGACCAAGACGGCGAGCATGTGCGTCGGCGGCCAGTGGGAGGCCTGCTCCGGCAGCTTCTACGCGGCCCACGCCTTCCCCTCGGCCTACACCGAGGGGGTGGACGCGACCTGCGACGCCGAGGACAACGATTGCGACGGCACTGATGACGAGGACTTCGTCGGCCAGGCCACCACCTGCGGCGTGGGGGTCTGCGCGGGCAACCGGGGCGAGCAGCTGTGCGTCGACGGCGGCGTCACGGACAGCTGCGACCCCTACGACGGCGCCAGCGACGAGGTCTGCAACAGCCTCGACGACGACTGCGACGGCCCGACCGACGAGGACGACGCGGGCGGCAGCGTCTGCGCCCCCGTCGACACCATCGTCGTCTGCCCGGCGCCGGTCGTCAGCGACGCGGGCTTCACCTTCACCTTCCACAACCCCCTGGTGGGCCAGGATGTGGGCGGCTTCGAGTGCAGCCTCGACGGCGCGGACTGGGTGGACTGCTCCGACGGCACCTTCGCCGCGACGGGGCTGTCGGTGGGCGATCACACCTTCCAGGTGCGCGCGGTCGACGCGGCCGGCACCGCGGATCCGACGCCGGCCATCTGCGCGTGGACCATCGACGACAGCCCGCCGGACACGTTCATCCCGGTGCATCCGGAGGGCCAGACCTCGGAGACGACGGCGACCTTTGCCTTCGACTCGGACGAGTCGCCGGTGACCTACCGCTGCGTCCTGGACCCGGCGACAGAGCCGCCTGCCCTCGAAGACTACGTGGACTGCGACCCGACCGAGGTCTTCGAGGGCCTCGAGGGCGGCGAGCACACCATCTGGGTCTACGCGACGGACGAGGCCGGCAACTCCGACCCGACGCCGGCGACGTACACCTGGACCGTCGACACGAGCGTCCTCGACACGGTCATCACGTCGTCCCCCGGCGACGTCATCGCCGAGGGTGACGACGCGGCCTATGAGTATGCCGAGCCCAACGACGCCGACCACGTGGTCTTCGAGTGCCGTCTCGACGGCGGCGAGTGGGAGCCCTGTGACGGCAAGGCCACGAGCTATGAGGACCTGCCGCTGGGTGAGCACAGCTTCGAGGTGCGGGCCTGCCTGCCTGGCACCGACGTCTGCGACGCGACGCCGGCCCGGGACACCTTCGAGGTGGTCGAGTCGATCTGCACCGAGGCGCTGACGCTGACGTGCAGTGAGACCCTGACGGTCGAGGCCCCGGCCGACGCCTGCCACTGGGCGGGCAAGGTCACGGCGACGGCGGTCGAGGACTGCGGGACGCAGCTGACGGTCGTGGCCGAGCAGGACCTCTACCCGGTGGGCACGACGACGGCGGACTTCGAGGCCTACGACGAGGCCGGCAACACCGCGACCTGCACGACCCAGGTCATCGTGCAGGACGTGACGCCGCCCGCGGTGGCCTGTGGCGAGTGGGACGCCGACCGCATGCTCGTGCAGGTGACAGGCGACGACGCCTGCGGGGTGGCCCTCGCCATCGAGGGCGTCAGCTGCTACCGGCTCACCGGCGACGGCGGGCGTGAGGCCGTGGCGGCCGCGGACTGCCCCGTGACGGTGGACGGCGACGTCCTGACCCTCGACGGCGGCATCGGCGCGGGGCTGGCGCTGACCTGGACGGTCACCGGCGCCGACCCCTCCGGCAACGTCGGGACCGAGGACTGCGAGGTGGCGGTCGATCCCGACACCGACGGGGACGGGGTCGCCGACAGCGTCGACAACTGCCCGCTGACGCCCAACGCCGCCCAGCTCGATCGAGACGAGGACGGCCTCGGGGACGCCTGCGATCCCGCGCCCAACGACGGCCTCGTCGCCGAGGGCGGCGGCGGCTGCGGAGGCGGCGCGCCCGCGGGCGGCCCGCTGGCCTGGCTGCTGATGGCCGCCGCCTTGCTGGCGACGCGGCGGCGGTGGCGGCTCGGCTAAGCGTCTGAGCAAGCAAGGAAGCAAGCAAGCCGCCTCGGGGCCATCGCGCGTCGGGGCGGCTTGTCGTTTGTGGGAGCGCGGCCTAACCTCAGCCCATGAGCACGCAACACCTGCGCCCCTCAGGGTCGCCGCAGCGGGTCTCGCTGTGGACCCGTTTGTGGATGACCCTGTTCATCACCGCGTTCATGCTGGTGCCGCTGTCGCTGGCGCTGTTGGGCGCGTGGGTTGGTACGACGCTGCCCGTCTTTAACGATGGGCCGGTGTGGCTGGCCATCATTGGGGCCGTGGTCGCCTTCTTCTTGCTGCCGCTCGGCTGGGAGCTGTGGGCGGACCGCAAGCAGCGGGGCGGGCGGATCCGCGACGCCATCCTGCGCAGCTCCTTCTTGAGCGCGGTGTTCTTGGTGGTGCTCATCGGCACCCACCCCAAGGACACCTTCGAGGCGCTCGCGACGCGCGGGGACTGGTTCCTGGCGGGCTCGAAGTCCGAGACGGCGCAGTCGGTGCGGGGCGTGCTCTTCACGCTGGCCGACGGGCTCGAGTGGCTCAACGACTGGGTCCGGACCAAGGCGTTTGTCGACATCGACCAGAGCGGCGAGGTCGATCCTGGCGACCCCGAGCCCTGGCGGACGGTGGGGGCGCCGGGCGTGCCGATCCCGGGTTCGGAGCTGACCTGGCCGCTGCCGGCGGTGGTCTCGCCGACGGTGGCGAGCATGCCGGCGAGCGCCCAGGCCAGCATCGCCTCGGTGGGGGCGTACATCGCCGAGCACGAGCCCGACCCCTTTATGCGGGTCAAGGCGGTCCACGACTTCGTGGCGACCTGGGTGAGCTACGACTATCCCGCCCTGCGCGACGGCTCCTACAGGACCCGCGGGTTGCAGGAGGCCGAGCGCGTCTTCGAGCGGCGCAAGGGCGTCTGCTCCGGCTACTCAAGGCTCGCCGTCGCCGTCGGTGAGGCGGCGGGGGCCGAGATCATCGTGATCCGCGGGGACGCCAGGAACCCCGATGACTACGAGGGGATCGACCCGCACGAGCTGCCCGCGGACGGGGCTGGCCACGCGTGGAATGCGGCCAAGATCAACGGCGACTGGTACGCCTTCGACGCGACCTGGGACACCAGCGGGGCCCAGGAGGACGGCTCTCCCGGCGAGTACGAGACCACCTACCTCTTCACGCCGCCCCAGGCGCTGATCCTCGACCACCGGCCCGACGAGGATCGCTGGCAGCAGCTCGACGCGCCGCTCAGCCGCGGGGAGTGGCTCCGGCAGCCGCTCCTGCGGCCCACGGTGGTCGCCTACGGCCTGGACGTCGAGGAGCCCGACCGGCCAATCGAGCGGTCGACGGGCCAGGTGCGGGCTCGGGTGAGCAACCCCAATCGCGCCGAGGTGCAGATTGGCGTCGCCGAGCCTGGGGAGGCCGCGGTGAAGATCTGCGCGAAGTCGACAGACGAGCGCGTGGCGCTGACGTGCGATGTGGCGCCCGGGCGCTGGCAGATGGGGATCTTCGTAGGGGCCGTGGGTCAGCGAGCGCGGTGGGTCGGCGGCGCGAGAGTCGAGGTGGACTGATGAGGGCCCGCGTCAAAACCAGTTGCCGACCGTCGGATCCACCGCGCTGGGCGGCCCGCCGAAAGCTTGGAAGGGTCCGACCGGCCTGCGCTTTCGTCGAATCACCCAGCACGGCGCCTCCTCGGCCATTCGAGCAACTAGTTCCGACGCGGGCCCTGACAGGGCGCGCCGCTCGCCGTACCCTCGGGGCCCGATCTTGGAGGCTGAGATGATCCACCTCGAGCGCCGAGGGCGCGTGGCGCTGCTGACCATCGACCGGCCCGCGCGCCGAAACGCGCTGAACGAGGCGATGTGGGGGCAGCTGGACGCGCTCTTGGCGGAGCTCGAGGCGGCGCTGCCGCGGGCCGTGGTGATCACGGGCGCGGGGGACCAGGCGTTCTGTGCCGGGATGGACGTCAATCCCGACAACCCCCAGATCGGCAGGCTCGTCGGGGCGGTGCAGCGCGGCGAGCGCGCGCCGGCCTTGGCGCTGTTGGAGTCGCTCCGCGCGGTGCTCGACCGGCTGGCGGCGCTGCCGGTGCCGACGATCGCGGCGATCAACGGGCGGGCCTACGGCGGCGGGGCGGAGCTGGCGGTCCGGTGCGACCTGCGGGTGATCGACCCCGGCGCGTCGATGTGCTTCTCCGAGGTGACGCTCGGGCTCATGCCGGATCTGGGCGGCGGGGTGGCGCTGACGCGGCTGGTGGGCCCTGGGCGGGCGGCGGATCTGATCCTGACGGCCCGCGAGGTGCGCGCGGACGAGGCGCTGATGCTCGGCCTGGTCAACCAAGTCTGCGTCACGGACATGGTGGTGGAGACGGCGCTGGCGATGGGCGAGGCGATCGCGGCCAACGGCCCGCGGGCGGTGCGCGCCTCCCTCGAGGTCATCCGGCGGACGCCCGACCTGACCGAGGAGGACGCCCTGGCCCTAGAGCTCGACCGCGCGGCGAGCCTCATCGCCACGGGCGAGTGCGCGACGGGCATCTCGGCCTTCATGGCCCGCAAGAAGCCGGAGTTCCCCGAGCCCTGAGGGCCCGCTACGGCGTCGCGCCGTCCTCTTCCTCGTCGCGGGGACACCAGGGCGCGGGCACCGCCCCCATCGCGCCCGATTCGAACACGACCAGGAGAACGCCGACAAACATCTCGAGCGCGCTCCAAGTGGTCCTCGGCCGAAGGGACGCACCGAGATCGACCCGGTGCGACGGCTGCAAGCTTCCGAGACCATAGCAGAACCCGTGCGATGCCGGCCCACGGGGGCCGGCCCGCGCGCCGCCGCCGATGACGCAGGGCTTGTCCCCACGGCGGGACGTGACAAGGTGTCGGCCATGGCACGATCGATCGACGCGCGCGATGTCCTCGATACCAACGGGGTGGTGAAGGAGACCTTCGAGGGTCACGTGGTGGGGCGGTTCCGGCGCCTGGGCCCGAACTCGTGGGATGACTACGAGCGGGTCGATGAGGACGGCGGCGCCATCACGGTCCACCGTGGCGTTCCGGTGATGGTCGACCACGAGGAGCGCGAGCTCCGCATGCGCGCCCAGGGCCGGGTGGTCATCGTCCGCTGGCAGCCCGAGGGCGAGCCGGTGCCCCGCGCCCTCGAGTCGGTCATCAAGCCCCATGACGAGGCTCCGGGGATGGGCGCGGCGGCCGTCATCGTGAAAAAGCTCCGCGAAGATGGCTGAGCCCGCGGGCGGCCCCGAGCGCCGTTGCCCCGGCGTCTCCGTCGCGGCCTTGGAGATGGGGAGTCCGCCCCACGCTCAGCTGGAACGCGCCGGGCTCCTCGGCCTCGCCCCGGCCGAGGTCTGGACCGTCAACGGCTCCAACCGCGGCAACGCCTACGCCACTCACGGCGTCTTCCGCTACTTCGGCAAGTACCCGCCGCCCATCGGCGATCGCCTCATCCGAGGCCACACCGAGCCCGGCGACCTCGTCGTCGACCCCATGTGCGGCAGCGGCACCACCGGGGTCGAGGCCCTGCTGCTCGGCCGCCGCAGCCGCCTGTCCGACGTCAACCCGCTGAGCGCCCTCGTCGCCCGCGCCAAGACCACCCGCGTCAGCCTGGCCGACTCCCAGCCCGCCTGCGCCCGCGTCCTCGCCGCCGCTCGGCCACGGACCGAGGCGGACACGGGGTTCGTCCCCGTCGGCCTGCGGGACCCCGACCACTGGTTCCTCCCCGAGACCATGGACTCCCTGCGCGGCCTCCGCGCCGCGCTCGAGGGCCTCGACGACGGGCCCGTGGCCGATCTCCTGTGGACCGCCTTTGCCGCCACCGTCCGCCGCGTCTCCCGCGCCACCACCCAGCAGGGGCGCCTGTTCCTCGACGCCCGGACCGCCCGCGCCGACGCCCTGCCGACCTTCCGCCGCGCCGCCACGCGCGCCCTGGCCGCCGCCGCCGAGCTGCCCCAAGGGCCCGCCCCCGAGGTCACCCTCGCCGACGCCCGCGCCCCGGCCGCCGCCGCCGCTGAGCCCGCGCGCCTCACCATCCTGCACCCGCCGTACTTCAACGCCTACCGCTATAGCCGCGTGAACTGCCTCGAGCTCGCGTGGCTGGGCCACCCCGTCAAGCCCCTCAGAGCGACCGAGGTGCGCGAGCACTTCAAGGTCGGCGACCCCAATAAGGTAGTAGAATACGTAGATGACATGGTGTGCGTCCTTCAAGGCGCCGCCGCCGCCACCGCCCCCGGCGGCGTGGTCGCCCTGATGATCGGCGACACGGTCCTGCGCGGGGCGCACGTGCCCGCCACCCGCATGATCCTCGACCGCCTCGACGAGCGCCTCGCCCTCGAGCAGATCGCCGTCCGCCGCCCGCGCCACACCGAGGCCACCTGGGTCGCCAGCCAGCGTCGCCGCCGAGGGGCCCTGGGCGCCGCGCTCAGCGACTACGTCCTGCGCTTGCGGAGGGCGTGATGCCGCCGGCGCTGTCGGTGGTCGCCGCCACCACCCACCCGCCCGAGTATCGCCTGCACAAGTACTGGTCGCGCAAGCCCGCCAACGTCGTCCGCGGCCGCCTCGAGGCCCTCCTCAGCGCGCCAGGCGTCGTCGTCGATCCCTGCTGCGGCAGCGGCGTGGTCGCCCGCGAGGCGGCGCTGCTGGGCCACACCGTCCACGCCTCGGACGTCAACCCCGTCGCCGTCGAGCTCTCGACGCTCATGGTCGAGCCCCCCGAGCCCGACGCCTTCCTGGCCGCCGTCGAGCCCGCGCTGGCCTGGCTCGACGCCGCCTGCGCCCGCCGCTGGGTGGTCTCCCCGGGCGATCCGCGCCCCGCGCGCTATGCGGTCCACGCCGTCGTGGTCGACTGCCGCGGCTGCGGCGCCGAGGTGGTCGCCGTGGACGCCGCCCTGTCGCCCGTCGCCAAGCGCTGCCCGCGCTGCGCGGCCCCGCTGCGCTTCAACCTCGAGTGGCTGCGCGAGACCCGCGTCGTCGGCGTCGCCCCGGCCGGCGGCGGCGACCTCATTCGCGACGCCGATGTCCTGGCCTACCACCAGCGCGACGGCGCCCGTGGCGACGCCTCGCCGCCGGCCTCGCTGCGCGCACCCTTTGCGGACAACCGCCGCATCCTGGCCTTCCACGGCATGGCAGCGATCTCCCTCTTCACCGCGCGGAACCTGGCGCTGCTGGCCGGCGTCGCCGAGCGGCTGGGCGCCATCGCCGCGCCGGACGCTCGGCGCGCAGGTCAGCTGCTGTTGACGGCCAGCGTCGCCCAGTGCTCGCGCCTCATCCCCTACCGAAACAACATGACCAGCGGAGGCCCGGCCTGGAGCGTCCCGGGCTTCTGGGTGCCGCCCCTGCACCTCGAGACCCATCCTGCCCTGCACCTGCGCGCCCGGCTCGCCCGCTTCGCCACAGGGCTGCGCCCGCTGTCGCGTCGGCGCCCTCGCGGGCCCGCCACCGTCCGCCGGGCGTCCGCCGAGCGCGCGCTGGCCGATCTCCGCGCCCGGGGTGTCACGGCGGACCTCGTCTTCTTGGACCCCCCTTATGGCGAGAGCGTCCCTTTCATCGAGTTCAGCGGCCTTTGGAACGCCTTTCTCGGTGAGCTGCCCGCGCCCGACGACGACATGAGCGTCAGCGACCGCCTGCCCCAGGGCGAGGCTTGGGCTCGCTACGAGGCCGCCCTCGACCGCCTCGTCGCGGCGGCGGCGGCGGCGCTGTCGCCAGGCGGGCGCGTGCTCCTGACCTTCAACAACCACGATCTGCGAGCCTGGCGCGCGCTGCTCGCCGCCCTCCACGCCCACGGCCTCGGCTGTGACGAGGTGAGCTACCAGATCCCCGCCGTCGTCTCCTCCAAGGCCGCCTTCCACCCCGACAACTCCTACGTCGGCGACCTCTGGGCCGTCTGCGCCCCGCGCCCCGCCGGTTGGGCCCCGGCGCGCGACACGGCCCCCGCCGTCGCCGCCCTCGTCCGCTGCGCCTCCTCCCGGGGCGGCGCCGTCCCGCCGAAGCTCGCCCGCCGCACCCTGGCGGTGGCCTGGCTGGCCCACGATCTGGCCGCCGACCTGGTCGACGGCTGGGACGCGCTGCTCGCCGCCCACCTCGCCCCGGCCGCGGGCGGCGCGCTCCGCCTGCGTCGCGCCCCCGATCCGGACGTGCCGCGCGTTGCGGCCATCGCGCGCGAGGTCGCGACCCAGCGCGTCGGCGCCGACGGCTGCGCCTGGCCCGAGCTCTACCAGGCGGTGGCGGCCCGCTGCGTAGACCTGGGGCTGCCCGATCCGGGCGAGGTCCGCGCGCTGCTCGCCGACAGTGTCCGCTTCGCGGGGCGCCGGGCCGTTCCGCGCTGACGGGGCGCTCCGTGCCGCGACGGCCAGCACCTGCTGCGAGTCTACATGCGCCCGGGCAATATCGACCCCGTGGACCCCAGGAGGCCTGGGCGGATGTTCAGGTTGTCGACAGCAGCATGATGCGCCTGCGCAGGCGTCGGCGCAGACGCCTGCCTGACTGAGGCGGCAGGGGCTGGTCGCGGACCTCGAACTTGCGCTTGTTACAGGTGTGTGACAAAGGTCCCCGCCCCGCCCCGCCCCGCAACGAGTCGCCTGGGAGCGCCCTTGGTTGACAGCCGCCTGGAACCCCACGATGCCAACCAGCTCGAGCTGAAGCTCGGCTACAAGGTGAGGCCTGAGCGCAAGCGCCAGCGCTACCTCGTCGAGTCCTTCATGTTCGTGCCGCGGACCCTCGGCGTCAGCGCGCGCTCTTACGGGCCCGAGCGCTTCTTCGAAGACACGTCGACCTTCATCCGGCTGTCGACGCCGGCCGTGGCGCTGGAGGCGCTCGCGTCCGAGGGCCGCGCGGCGTCTTGGTTCGCGCCGCTGGGTGAGGAGCTCGACGCCCTGTCGGCGGGGCGCGCGGCGTCGGCCGACGGGCTGGTTCGCTCCCTCAAGCTCCTCGGGAGCATCTACCGGGCGGCCATTCGGGACCAGGGGCGCTTGCTGTTGGCTGGCCTCGCGGCCCTGCCCGCCCCCGGCGCCCCGAAGGCCGAGGTCCGCGAGGGCGCGTGGGTCGCGTCGATGGCGCGCTTCGCCGAGCACCTGCGGGCGGCGACCGCGCGTCTGCGCAGCGCGGCCCAACGCTGCGAGCTCGCCAACGTGCCGCGGGCCGTCGCCGAGACCTGGTCCGCCGTGGACGAGCACGTCTCCTTGTGCGTCGAGGGGCGCGCCACGGCGCTCGTCGCCGCCTGTGACGCGCGCGGCGCGAGGGCGGGCGGCTCGCCCCTGAGCGAGGTCCGCGACCGCCTGGCCGACGTGGCCACCGACGAGTATCGCTACCGGCAGGGGCGGGGCTACCCCAGCAAGGCGGTTGCAGGCGAAGCGAATGAGGCCCTGCCTTTCCGGCGCCGGTTGCTCAAGCGCATCACCTCGTCGGTGCTCTTCCTCGACAGCGAGTACGAGCCCGGCGGGGAGCTGCAGCGTGACCTCATCGCGGGCGTCGCGGCCGCCGCGGCGATGCTCTTCGCCGTCCTGGTGGCGATCTGGGCCCAGGTGCACTGGGGGGCGCTGTCGGCGACCTTCGCTGCGGTCATGGTGGTGGCCTACATCGTCAAGGACCGGATCAAGGAGCGGGGCAAGCGTTACCTGGGTCGTCGGCTCGCGGGGAGGCTCCCCGACTACGTCGTCAAGGTGCGCGATCCCCACTCCGGGCGCGCCATCGGCGTGTGCCGCGAGGCGGTCACCGTGACCGAGCCTTCGCACATCGACGCGGACGTCCGGGCGTTGCGCCGCGCCGACCACGACACGGTCATCGGCGATGACGGGCGCCCCGAGGTCGTCATCGCCGGATGGACGCCGCGGTCGAGTCGTACCGCATCGTGGATCCCCGCACCCGAGCGGTCGTCTCCATCGCCTGCGCGCGCGTCTATCACGTCAACCTGGTGCTGCGGATCAGCCAGGGGCGCGGCCGCGACCGGATCGTCCAGAACCGGCGCGTGCGGGTGATCCTCAGCCAGGAGGGGATCGAGCGCGTCGAGGCCGTCGACACCCGGGCCGTCGTGCGCGCGGTCGCGGTGGCCGAGTCCAAGGCCGATCCGCGCCTCGCCTTGGCGCACGGTGACGTCCGCCGGTAGAGGACTTGCGTCCGCGCGCCTCATGGCGTGTCATGCAGGCGACATGGCCAAACGACCCCACCTACCGACCACCCGCGCGGTGCTCGTCCTGCGCGAGGCCGGCGTCGACTTCGAGCCCCACGTCTTCCGCTACGAGCCCAGGGGTGGCACCCGCGCCTCCGCGGCGGCCCTCGGCGTCGACGAGCACCGCGTCATCAAGACGCTGGTGATGTCCGACGAGCAGGGGCGGCCAGTCGTCGTGCTGATGCATGGCGACCGCAGCGTCTCCACCAAGGCCCTGGCGCGGGAGCTGGGCCACAAGAGCGTGGTCCCCTGCGCCCCCGTCGTGGCCGAGCGCCACTCGGGTTACAAGGTCGGCGGGACCTCGCCCTTCGGGACGGTCACGCCGATGCCCGTGTACGTCGAGTCATCGATCTTGGACCTCGAGCGCATCTACATCAACGGCGGCAGCCGGGGCTTTTTGGTCGAGATCGACCCGTGGGCGCTGGTCGAGGTTCTGGGCGCCGAGCCCGTGGACGTGGCCATCGCCCGGCGCTGACTTCAGCGCGCGCGTCCAGCGCCGGGCCCGCCGCCGGCGCGCCCTGTGCCGAGGACGCCGGCGACCCGGACGGGGGCGGCGAGTATGCGTCCGCCGACTAGCAGCCGGCCTTGATGTGTTCGACGGGGAGGTCGGCGGCGATGGCCTCGAGGGTGTGGGCCAGCCCGATGGCGCCGAGCACCATGACCGTGTCGAACAGCTCCTCGGCCACGCTGGCGCGGGCGTCGGCGTCGCCGTCGGGGAGCAGGCGGGCGGCCAGCCAAGCGGCGGCGCGCTCGCGGACGTAGGTGACGGCGGCCGGGTGGTAGACGAAGGCGTTGGCGGCGCCGCGGTGGTCGCTCAGGGCGGGCAGCGGCGTGGCGTCGTGGACGGCCTCGGGCTCGTCGATGATGAGGACCTTGTCTTCGCGGTGGCGGCCGTCGAGCATCACGAAGTGAGCGCGCTGGTCGCCGCGCCACAGGGCCCTGTAGAAGGCGCGGATGACCTCTTCGGTGATGCCCTTGTCGAGCCGGTAGCGGGCGGGATCGCGCAGGATGAGCTGCAGGTGACCGCAGCCGACGTGCTCGGGGGCGATCAGCAGCTGCTCGAGGCGGTCGCGCGCGGCGGCCGGCGGCGCCGCGATGAAGGCGTTGATGTCGTCGCGTCCGGACGCCTCCGAGGGCGCGCCCTCGACGCCGTCGCTGCGCAGGCGCTTCATGAGGCGGCCGGCGGCGTGGGTGTCGGTGTGGAGGTAGAAGCGGCCGAACTCGTTGAGGTAGGCCTCGAAGGTCTGTGCGACGTCGACGTCGAAGCGCTTCGCGGCGGCGTTGAGGAGCAGGACCAGCTCGCCGGCGTTGCCGCCGGGGGTGCCGATGACGTCGCGCTCGTGGCGCCCGTCGATGCAGGACAGCTCCAGGCTGGCCGAGAGCTGGGCGGCGGTGCGCATCGTGGGGGTGGTCACAGAGGTCATCGGTCGTCTCCAGGGGATGGGGCTGTGGTGGGCACAC
>PDWJ01004562.1_pt1 | contig 12124 bp, 7 predicted proteins | sample 1430881 | NCBI WGS metagenome assembly PDWJ01 (sample SAMN01162460, study PRJNA174530) | Oral metagenome, whole genome shotgun sequencing project. | biome: Marine environment; feature: Marine mammal; material: Swab sample of the gingival sulcus; isolation source: swab sample of gingival sulcus... | reverse complement strand
CAGGCAGAATAGGGCCATGCTCTTAACCGAGATCGATCATGTCGCCATTGCGGTGCGCGACCTCGACGCCGCGATCGACTACTACCAGCGAGCGTGTGGAGCGAGCGTTCATCATCGCGAGACGATCGAGTCCGACGGGGTAGACGAAGCCTTGATCAAGGTGGCCGACAGCTATATCCAGCTGATCGCGGCGACACGCGATGATTCTCCGATCGCCAAGTTTCTTGACCGACGCGGCGAAGGCCTTCACCACATCGGCTATCGGGTCGACGATTGCGCCGCGGCCTTGGCCTCGATGATCGAGGCCGGCGCTCGACCGATCGATCGTCAACCCCGACCGGGTAGCCGGGGAACGACGATCGCGTTCCTCCATCCCGCCACCAGTTTTGGCACCCTGATAGAGCTTGTCGAAGAGTGAACCTTCCTGCTGCTGTTCTGTGGGACTTCGACGGGACCCTCGTCGATACGGAGCCCTATTGGTTTGAGGCCGAATACGAGCTGATCGCCGAGTTCGGTCACCGCTGGACCGATGACGATGCCCAGACCGTCGTGGGATGGGATCTTCTGGATGTCGCCAGCTATATGAAGAAGCGCGGCGGGATCGATCTTCCTGCCCACGAGATCGTCGAACGCTTGCTCGATGGCGTGATCGCCCGCCTGGCGGAACGGATTCCATGGCGGCCCGGCGCCCGCAAACTCCTGATGGAGACCCGCCGGGCTGGTATTCCGTGTGCCCTGGTCACCATGTCGTGGCGCCGCATGATCGAGCCGGTCCTGGCCGAGCTTCCCCCCAACACGTTTGCCACCACGATTTCCGGTGATGAAGTTCCCGAAGGACGGGGCAAGCCCGACCCAACCCCCTACCTGATGGCAGCAGAAGCGTGTGGAGCCGACCCGCGCCGCTGCGTTGCGATCGAAGACTCCCCCACCGGGGCCCGGTCAGCAGCCGACAGCGGATGCCAGGTACTCGCCGTAGCCAATATCGTGCGCCCCGAACCAGGACCACGGATCACCTTTGCCTCATCGCTAGCGGATGTCACCCTCAGCGATCTTCGCCGACTGGTTGCCCGCCCTCGCTCGCCACGCCCTTCGCGCCCCTCGGCATCATCGCGTTCGGTCCGTCATTCTCGTCCCCCAGGCATGGGCCGACCGCAGCGCCCGCCGGAAGCCCAACGGTCGAACGGTTCACGTCCCGTTCAACCGCCCAAGCAGCCCAGCCGCCCCACCTCACCGTTGGATTCTCCGATCTTTCGGATCGGCGCTGCTCTGGTCACTGCGGTGGCGATGGTGGCGGCAGCATTTCTTCTGCGATCCGATCCACCGTCCCGACCGGTCACGATCAACGCATGGGTTCCGTACTGGTCGCTCGATTCATCACTTCCCTCAGCTGACGCCAAGTTGAAGATGCTCGACGAGGTCTCTCCGTTTTGGTTCGGGGTTCACGGTGTGGATGACATTCGGGTTGACCAATACGCCGACGTCGACTCGACCACCGCCTTCATCGATCGAGTCCGAGCTTCAGGCACCAAGCTGGTCCCGGCCCTCACCGATGAGACCGGCCCCGGCAAGATGGCCGCCATCTTGGCTGATCCCAACACTCGCGACGCCCATATCGATGCTCTGGTTCGATTCGCTGCTGAGATCAAGGCTGATGGTCTCGATCTTGACTATGAGACCTTTGCGTTCGGTGATGACCGCTCGACCTGGGAATCAACCCGTCCGCATTGGGTGGCCTTCGTTGACGAGCTGGCTTCCCGCCTACATGATGACGGCCGCACCTTGACGGTGACGATCCCACCGATTTGGGGTGGAGCTGGAGACCAGCCATCGGGTTATTGGGTCTATGACCATGCAGCGATGACGACAACTGCCGACCAGGTGCGCATCATGGCCTATGACTATTCGGTGGACTCGGTGGGACCGATTGCTCCACTGAGTTGGGTAACCGACATCGTGACCACGGTGGGCGACACGGTGGCCCCGGATCAGCGCCGCAAACTGGTGCTCGGCATCCCGTCGTATGGCACCAATTGGGTGACCTCCACTTCGGGGACCTGTCCTGACGATGTTGAGGGGCGTCTTCCGGTCAACTCCCGATCGGTTCACGATCTGATCGAACGCCGGGACGTAACCCCGACCTATGACGCCACCACAGCAGAGTGGTCGTTCTCGTACTCACTGACGGTCACCGATTCGACCACCAGCTGTATTCAGGAACGTTCGGTGGTCTGGGTCGATGCCGAGGGTGTGGCCGCCCGGGTTGCTGCCGCTCGCCAGGGCGGCTGGGGTGGGGTTGCCTTGTGGGCATTGGGCTATGACAGCGATGCGGTGTGGACCAGCTTGCTGGCCTCATCGGGCACGATTCCCACCACGACTCCGGTCACCGAGTAAACCGATAGGTCTGGACCACGACCGGATTGCGGTCGGCAAGTAAGAATCCCCTCCCTGGAGGCAGCTCAACGCCAGGTCTCCCGGTCACTCGAAGACCGACCATGCGGAAGAACTCGGCAGGGTCATCGGGTTGGATCACCAGGAATCGACGCGATCGCCGAGCGTCAACGATGAGGGGGTGGGCTCCAAATGAGGTCAGGGCTGCCAATTCTGCGGTGACCACCACCGTGATCCGATCGCAGCGAATGATCCGCTCCCACAACGGTGTCATGCGGGGATCATCCAACAGGTCGGCATCATCGACCAGGAGGATTCCCCCGGTGGGTTCAACCCGATCGACCCACGCGCTGAGAGGATCTGCGAGGCGATCAACTCCTCCCCAGGCTCCATCGAGGTTGAGATGGGCGAGTGGGCTGGATGAAGGTCCGACGACAAAGAGGCGCTGGTGAGGAGCGAGGGCGTTGGCGATCACCGCAAGCACATTGGAGCGACCTGATCGCGGCGGCCCGACAATGGTGAGACCCGAGCATGAGAGATCGATCGCGACCGGCTCGCCGGTGATATCGGCCACGCCCAGTTCGACCAGGTCCGACGACGACGCTGGGGGCAAGACGACCTGTTCGGGCAAGCAGTGAGAGCCCATGGTGGCAGTGGGCGGCCGTCCATCGGTGGCGATCAGGTCCGCCACGGCATCGGAGTAGGCCGAGGCCGACAGGTCGCCGCTGAGCGTGGCGACCTGGACGGTCACCGACGGACGGAACCAGGCTCGCCCGGGCGGCATCTCGATCCCGCCACTGATCCCATAGTCGATATAGGACGATTCGTCGGCATGGCGCATGATCAGTCGATTGCCCAGCGCTGTTGACAGTCGGGCCGGAACCGCCGACAGCCGATCGGCAGTGATCACGGTGTGGATCCCCACCTGGCGTCCATCGACGATGAGCCGGATGAATCGTTCGGCCCATTCTTCGAGCGATCCGCCCGAGCCATAGCGAGCGGTATCAAAGAAGGTGGAGAACAGGGCACCACATCCATCGATCAGGATCACGATGCGCGCCGGTGCATCATCGTGTTCGCGTCGATATGAGGTCAAGGTGTCAGCACCCGCTCCGGCAAGCAGTCGACGGCGACGTTCAAGTTCGGCGGTGAGGACGGCAAGGTGCCGGGTAATGGCTTCAAGGTCATCTCCAAAGGCGATGTCAACCACGGTGGGGAGACCGGCGATCGCGGCCAGGCCACGCGATGCAAAGTCGAATCCGACGATGGCGACCTCATCGTCGGTGGTGGCCATGGTGAGCCCAGCGGCCACGGTGCGCAAGAGGGTGGTCTTGCCCGCTCCCCCGCTGCCGAATGCGACCAAACCACCGTCGTGTTCAAGATCGATGACCGCCGGCCGTTGGTCTTGGTTGGCCGGATCGTCGAGCAGCCCAACGACGATGAACCGACCGGGATCGTCGACCACCGGTGTGAGCACTTCGGCGTGTTCCAGATCATTCATCACGCTCTCGAGGGTCACCACCTCGGGCAGCACCTCTCTCCACGGCCGCCGGGGCAGCTCATGGCCGGCGAGGTCGGTGGCGGCCACAACGGCATCGATCACCGCGTCGCGGTGGGTGATGTCGGGAGAAACCACCGCGGTGGCGATCTGGCCGGGGACATCATCAGGAGCGTCAAAACGGTTGAGGGCAATCGGGACATCGACGGTGGCGGTGATCAGGGGCGCGCTCGAATAGGCGCTTTGGAACTCGACCACCCGCTCGGCTCCGCTGCGCATCATGGCTCGTCCTCTCAGAGGTACCGCGATGGTGGCCGCATCGGGGATGTCGAGGATCGAGGTGGATTCTGATCGGTCGAGCATCCGCAGGGCGATGCGCAGGTTGGTATTGGCCAAGATGTTGTCGTTGACTGCCCCAGTGGGACGCTGGGTCGCCAAGACCAGGTGGATACCCAAACTCCGACCTCGTTGGGCGATGTCGACGATGCCGGCGATGAAATCGGGAACGTGGGTGACCAGGGTGGCAAATTCATCGATCACGATGACCAGCGATGGTGGGGCATCGTCGGGAGCGATCTCCACCAGTTCGGCCCGATCTTTGGCTCGACCTTCAAGCAGGGCCATACGCCGGTTGAGTTCAGCGGTGAGTGAGGTGAGGGCACGTTCAGCCAGCGCAGCGCTGAGGTTGGTGACATAGCCCACGGTGTGGGGCAGGCGACGGAAGGCATGCGATGATGCCCCGCCCTTGTAGTCGACGAACAAGAAGTTGAGTTTGGTCGGCGGATAGTTGGCGGCCAGCGCGGCGACCATCGATTGGACCAGCTCCGACTTGCCCGACCCTGAAGTGCCGCCGATCAGGGTGTGGGGACCGTCCTTGATGAGATCGATGACCAGGGGACCATCAGCGGTGACACCGAGCGGAAAGATCAGTGCATTGCCGTCGCTGCACTGCCAGCGATCGAGGATCCACTCTGGTGAGGGCGTCCCCACCCCGAGGACATCGAGCAGTGGCGCCTGACGCGGGATTGAGGTTGCCAACGAGGGGGTGGAGGCATCGCGCACCGGAGCGAGAGCTCGGGCAACCCGTTCACCGGTGGCCGAGGAGAGATAGTCGAGTTCGAGGTAGCGCTCGGCGACATCGGGGTTGACCGACCAGAGCCGACCGGACAGGACTGCTCCTTCCTCGACAGCGGCTTCGAGGATGCGGTGAGCATGGCGCACGATGGCCCCTTCGGATCGGGCGATCCAGATCACCGAGATCCCGGCAGTGTCAGCCTCGTCGAGGAGTTGAGCGGTGTCGGTGCCATCGAGGTGGAGATCGGCATCGAGGATGACCACGATGCGGGGCCACACCGGGGCATTGCTGACGTGGGGGCGAGAACGAAAAGCGATGACATCGATCAGGCGACGGATGAGGGCGTTGGCTGCATCGGAGGTGGTGGCCAGATGGCCACCCGACAGCGGCGATGTCACCGAGCGAAGGTGGGGAAGCCATTTGAGCCAGTCGAGGTGGCGGGCTGGGCTGATCGCCGCGGCGATGACCACATCATCGGGACTGTGGAGGGTGGCGGTTTGAACGATCAGGGAGCTGACGATGCCGTTGACCAGGGCGACCGGCCCATGGATGCCCAGGACCGGTTCGGCAACCAGGTTGATGGTGACCGGGACGCGGCGCAGATGCCGAACGGACGCGATCGCTGTGAGGGCATCATCTCGAAGATGGGATGCACCACCATCAGCGAGTGGGGTGGTAACCCGACAGACATCGTGACCAACGCCGATGCGCAGGCTCATCACATCGGGTGAGTGACGGCTGCGCTCCCACAGGTTGAGGGATCGCTGTTCGGCTCGACTGACCAGGTCGGCAAGGTCAGGGTTGGACCGGTATCGCTCGATCCGTTCGGCATCACGCAAGTCGGCCAGCGCTGCAACCTCGTCGTCGAGACGACGCCGGAATTCGGCTTCTTCGGTGCGGTAGTCGCGGGCACCCGACCGGCGGTCATCGATCCGGCTGGCGATCATCACGATGGGTGAGATCGCCGTCAAGGCCAGAAATTGAAGCTGGCCGGTGATGGCGACCATGACCACACCAGCCATGAGGGGGGCGAATGCGGCGATGAGCTGGAATCGGCGCTTCTCGTTCTTGTCGGGGATCGGTCCGAGAGCTGGCCGGTCGGTCGTGTCGAGAGCTGGAGGACGATAGGGGGTTCGATGAAAGTCGATCTGGCTGCCTCGTTGGACGATGGTGGCTGGCCGGTGATGGTGGAACCGAACCGCCAGGGTGGTGCCACCGAGGGTGATCAGGTTGTTGATACCGATCGGGGCGGTGCCGGTGATCGGTTGGTCGTTGAGCCGAATTCCATTATTCGACTGATCGGGAGCAGTGATGGTGATCTGTCCGTTGGAGGTGAAGGTGACCGTGGCATGACGACGTGACACCGAGGGATCGGTGAGGGTGATCTCGCAATGAGGATCACGCCCGATCGTCAGGGTTCCGGGGGCGAGTTGATAGCTCTGTCCCGAATCGGGACCAGCGATCACGTCGATCTGGATCGAATGGTCGATGGGTGCTGATCTGCCAGTCTGGGTGTTGCCACCGTCGATGATGATCTCGTCCCCCGAGACGAGATCGACATCGACCACCCGTTCAGCAGGTGACCACTCACAGCCGGTCCGTCCCGATCTGATCTCGATCCTGGACCGGTTGAGATATTCACTGAACGCCGCGGTGAGGTGGGCGATGGTGTGATGATCGTCGATCGAGGCGATGACATCATCGATTCGATCGTGGTGACGAAGACGGACGATCAGTTCCATGCACCCACCAGCACGCGTTCACACCGCTGCCGCTCAGCGGTCGGCGACGAGGACCGATTCGATCTGGCGACGGATATAGGACGAGATCTCAGTTTCGGCCGTGGTACACCGCTTCTTCGACAGCGAGGTAAACCGGGTCACCGCGTCGACAGCGTGGGTCTTGGCTTGACCCTGCCAGTCGGTGGCGGCCAGCTGGGCAAGATGGCGGTCGAGACAGTGGCGCAGTTCATCGAAGCGGGACGAGATCACCGGAAGGAGGGCGTCGAGGGCCGAGGTGTCAACATCGACATAGTCGACGACGGTGGGTTGGGGCGCGACGACAGCTCGTCCGGTGAAGCTGATCGAGATCGGCACACCGCCCAGGGCATGGGCGATATTGGATGTTGATGACCGAACAGCGGTGGCCATCGCTTCCATGTCGAGATGAAGACGGTGGGAGAACTCGGTCGCCATGCGACCGGATTCGGTTTTGAAGAGCACCGAGTTGGGGCCGTAGTAGTGAACAGCAACGATGTCGTTGACCAGGGTGGTCAGGGTCTGGTGAATCGATTCGAAGATCGACTGGGCGTCGAGTCCGTATTGGCGAACAGATTCGGGGTTGACACGGATAAGGGTCATGAAACGCTCCCTCGGTATGGGATGTGCTCCGGACGGAACACGCCCTCGACACTAAGAACGTGGATCGGGTTTGTGTAGGGGGACAACTCCCCTCAGACCTGCAGGCAACCGCGCGTGTGTTCGAGCTCGTGCTAGCGTCGATATCAGACGAGGAGTGGTTCGATGACGAAGCGGCAACACAGCGCCACGTCCAACTTTGGTTCGAGCGTGAGGGAGAGCCACGATTCGTCGGCGTTCTACGACCGTTTCCGTCCTCCAACGATCTCAACCGATGACCAGGTGCTCCCACCGGCGGAGATCGAGGATCCGTTCATCGCTGCCGATGCTCGCCACATGGATGCGGTGCCCGATGGTTCGGTGGCCTTGGTGGTTACCTCACCGCCCTATTTCGCTGGCAAGCAATACGAGGAAGAACTTGACCGCGATGGCGTGCCGTCGACCTATTTGGAGTATCTCGATCTCCTGCGTGATGTGTTTGCTGAGTGTGTACGCAAGCTTGAGCCCGGCGGGCGTATCGCCGTCAATGTCGCCAACCTGGGCCGCAAGCCGTATCGCAGCTTGTCGGCCGATGTGATCCAGATCTTGGAGCGTGACCTGGGGCTCTTGTTGCGCGGCGAGATCATTTGGCAAAAAGCTGAAGGAGCGAGTGGGTCGTGTGCGTGGGGGTCGTTCCGCAGCGCATCAAACCCGGTGCTGCGGGACGTCACCGAGCGGATCATCATTGCGAGCAAGGGGCGCTTTGATCGGGCGCAAACGATCAACCAACGCCACGCCGACGGACTCCCTCACGAGAACACCCAGCTGACCGATGACTTCTTGGCATCCACCCTCGATGTGTGGTCGATCCCGCCCGAAAGCGCTCACCGCGTGGGGCATCCAGCGCCCTTCCCGGTGGAGTTGCCTGAGCGCTTGATCCGCCTCTACACCTTCAAGGGCGATCTGGTGCTCGATCCCTTTATGGGTAGCGGCTCAGCCCTGGTCGCAGCAGCCCAGCTGGAGCGTCGATATGTCGGATACGACACCGACCCCGACTATGTCGAGATGGCTCGGCGGCGGGTGACCGAGGTCTTGACCCGTGGTCCGGAGGGGGCCACCGCGGCCCAACGACGTCGATTGCGAGAACCACCCCTGCCATCGATCGATAACAGTCTTCGGGGAGTGGCGACCACCGAGGGCAAAACGGCCCGCAATCTGGCCCGAGAGGTACTCGAAGAAGCCGGGTTTGTGATCACCGCTGCCGAGAAGCGGCTTCCCAAAACCGGGATCACCATCAGTTTCATCGCCCACGACCGCGACGGTGGTGAGTGGTTCTTTGATCTGGCGGGGAGCTTCACCAGCCATCACGGTGGTCTCCTGCGCACCGACACGATTTGGCGATCGTTGGGTCGAGCCAGCGCGCTCCGAGGACAGCTCGGCGATGTGCCGATCGTCGTCTTGACCACCGAGGTGCCCAAGCGACGCAGCGAGGGTGATATGGCCTTGCGCGCCGCTGGACCAGACGCGCTCTTCGATGTCGTGGCGATGCTGTCCCACGATGCCCGGACCCGTCTCAAGCACTATGCCCACGGTGGACACACCACCGCTCCCCAGCCGGGTTTTTGGACACCCGCCGAACTCGACCAGCGCTAGACCGCCCCGGCTCCAGGTGACGTCGCGTACGTTCCCAGTCGGACACCGATCGTGGTTGAGAGCAACAACATTGGTGGACCAGGGGCGTCAGCCCAGCACACTCGTCCCCAACAGCACAACAACTCCGTGCTGAGCAGGGAGTTGTTGGTGGGCGAGGGGGGACTTGAACCCCCACGATCTTGCGATCACTGGCACCTGAAGCCAGCGCGTCTGCCAATTCCGCCACTCGCCCGAGTGGAAGCGAAAGGGTAACGCACCAGGCCCATTGTCCACAACACCCCAACCGGTGATCACCGGGAACACTCCCCTATGGCGCGCCCAACTACCGCTCCATCGCGCGCTAACCTTCGAGCGAATCATGGGGCTGCAAGGACTTGAACGGCGTCTCGAACGTATGGTGGAAGGCGTGTTCCGACGTTCGCGCACCACCATCCGGCCAATCGAGCTCGGCCGCCGCCTCATCCGAGAGATGGACGACAACCGCACGGTTGACGTCAAGGGGCAGCGAGTCGCTCCCAACGACTTCGTGATTTTCCTGTCACCGGCCGACCACACCAGCTTCAGCGAGATTGCCGACGCCCTTCGTACCGAGCTGATCGAAGCGTGCCGCGAATACGCCACTGAAGAGGGCTACCACTTCATGGGCCCAGTCGATGTTGAACTCCGTCTTGATCCCGACCTGCGCGCTGGACGCTTCGGCATCACCTCGCGTATCAGCCAATCCAAGTCCGGACGCCGCCCCGGAGCGATCCTCCTGCCCACCGGCGAACGCATCACCCTGGGCAGCACCGGCGCGGTGATCGGACGAATGAACGACTGCGAAATCGTGATCAGCGATGGCAACGCCAGTCGCCATCACGCCCAGATCACCGCCTCGGGAAGCGGCTACATCCTCGCCGATCTGGCCTCCACCAACGGCACCTTCATCAATGGTTCCCGTCTCACCACCACCCATCGGCTGACCGACGGCGACATCATCACCATTGGTACGGTGGAGCTCCGCTTTACCGCCTCCTAATCGGGCCCACCGAACATGACCAATCAGGCACTCGACATCTTGAAGCTCCTCCTGCTGGGCTTGCTGTACGCCTTTTTCGGTCGCGTGTTGTGGACGGTGTGGACCGAAGTCCGAGAACCCGCCCGCACGGCCAATACCCGCTCATCGTCAGCCGGCGCAGCACCGGCGCGAACCCCACGCCAGCGGTCTAAGCAACGGCGTGGCATCCCCACCTCGATCGCCGTCATCATGCCCAAAGAGCGGCGTGGGCCTGCCGTGGCCATCGGTGACGGGCTCCGGATCGGACGCGAAGCCGACAACGGGATCGTGATCGACTATGACCCCTACGCATCGGGATATCACGCCAAGGTGTCCCCCTATGAAGGTGGTGTCGTGGTCAACGATCTGGCGTCCCGCAATGGCACCCTGCTCAACGGGTCGCCCCTGACCGATCAACGCTTGATTCACCCCGGCGACCGAATCCAGATCGGAACCACAGTGCTGGAGGCCCGATGAATCACTCGTCTCACGTTTACCTCCCTAGGATGACGCGCTGATGGCTGAACTGAAGTGGGCTGCAGCAACCGACCCCGGTCTGAGTCGCGACCAAAACGAAGACCACTACCTCGCCATCGACGGTGTGTTTGCTGTCGCTGACGGGATGGGAGGCCACCTCGCTGGCGAGGTCGCCAGCGAAATCACCGTCAACCTCATCGCTGAGCGATTGGGTGCAACCGATCTCGCCAGCGTTGAGGACGATCCGATCGATGACCAGGCCGAGTCAACCGATGACCCGAGCCCATCAACCGACGATGACACCTCATCCGACACCCCAGACGAACCGGCGGCCAACACCCTCGACACACTGACCACGGTCATCGGCGACGCCAATACAACGATCATCGCGTCGGCCAACAACGACCCCAAGCGGGCCGGCATGGGCACCACGGTTACCGCTCTTGCCGTCGTTCACGACCCGATCGATGGTGAAGTCTTTGGCGTTGCCAATGTTGGTGATTCCCGGATCTATGTGATGCGCCACAATCGGCTGCGTCAGGTCACCATCGATCACAGCTTCGTTCAAGAACTGGTCGCCGAAGGTGCGATCACCCGCGATGAAGCTCGGTTCCATCCCCGCCGCAATATCGTCACCCGAGCCCTCGGCGTGGAGTCCTATGTCCGCATCGACTCGTGGACCATGCCGATCATCCGTGGTGACCGGTTTGTGCTCTGTAGCGACGGCTTGTCCGACTACGCCACCGACGACGAGATCACCGAATGCCTGCTCGCCCATCCCGATGATCCCGATGCTGCCGCTCACGCCTGTGTAGATGCCGCCAACCGAGGCGGAGGCGGCGACAACATCACCGTCGTCATCGTTGACGTCCTCGACGGCGACACCCCACCCGATCCAACCGAAGAGATCGATATCGTGCCGCTGTGGGACGACGACGATGCCCCACCGAGTGGAGAACACCAAATCGTCGCCGATCCGATCGTTGACGACGACCTACCAACCGACGATGACGCCCCAACAGAGGTGCCACCGCCGGCACCCCCACCACGCCGATCACGCACGATCCGCCCTCTCCGATTCTTGGCGATCATCGTGCTCACCGGTCTGATCCTCGCCGGCGGTGCCCTGCTCACGGCGCGAGCCCGCACCGGCTACTACGTCGGTTTCGACCAGGACGACACCGTCACCGTCTTCCAGGGCCGCAACCTCCTATGGTTCTCCCCCACCGCTGAAGCCCCCGTCGGGGTCACCCGCAGCCAGCTTGACCAAGCCTCGATCGCCCTTGTGGAAGAACAGCGGCGGTTTGATTCCTTCAATACCGCCACCGAGTTCGCCGCCACCATCGTGCCCACAACCACCACGACGACAACCACTACGACGACGACGACAACGACAACCGTTACCACGGTGCCGACCACCGCCACCACACCACCAACGACCGCTGGAAACTGATGTCAGGCGGGTCTACGACCGCGGCACGACGTCGTCGAAATGCCGAATTGGTGCTGGTGGTGATCGCCGCGGTCATCACCGGGCTGGCCTATGTGGTCACCTCGCTTGGCACCAATGCCACCATCCCCGCCCATCTGGGATGGTTCCTCGGCCTGGTCTTTGTCCTCGTCTTCATCGCCCACCTCGCCGTTCGTCGCCTCGCCGCCGG
>PDWJ01005222.1_pt1 | contig 12129 bp, 10 predicted proteins | sample 1430881 | NCBI WGS metagenome assembly PDWJ01 (sample SAMN01162460, study PRJNA174530) | Oral metagenome, whole genome shotgun sequencing project. | biome: Marine environment; feature: Marine mammal; material: Swab sample of the gingival sulcus; isolation source: swab sample of gingival sulcus... | reverse complement strand
TTTGTATCCGACACTATTTTCATTCACAATCCGCCTTTGTTGCAAATCGACAGCCTGCGGAAAACGGATATAACTTGTCATGGATACGCCAATGGAAGGATTGAGGTTTTCGCTTCGGGCGGAACAGGACAATACAATTATTCAATAAATAAGTCGGAAAAACAAGCCGAATCGGTGTTTGAAAATCTGAAACAAGGGGAAAATACAATTGCCGTGTTCGATGAACATTTGTGTACGCTTACTTCCGACACGATTGTAATTATTGAACCTGAGAAAATAGAAACAAGATTCTCAAAAGAAGACGTTCGCTGCTATGGCGACACGACGGGGGAAATTAGCATAACGTCAATATCGGGGAAAAAGCCGTATAAAATAAAATGGTCAACCGGCGACACAAGCCTGCAAATTGTGCATCTGAAAGCAGGATTCTACGACTGCGAAATTACAGACAGTAGTCAATGTAGTGTTTTGGAAACAATAGAAATAACAGAAAATGAAAAAATTGAGCTTGATGTAATCACAAAAGATGCGAGCAGCAAAAACGCCTCTGACGGACAAATCAGCTTTACGATAAATGGCGGTGTGCCGGAATACTTGGTTTTGTGGAAAAATACGCAGGGGAAAACAATCACGAACATCTCTGAGTTGAAGCCGGGTTTTTACTTTGTCGAAATCACAGACGCATACAATTGCACTGTTCGCGATAGCGCAGAAGTTAAATTTGACGACTCAAAGTCGGAATTATCTGTTCCGAATGTTATTTTTCCGGAGGGAAATCGTGCCGAGAACAACAGTTTCTACGCAAAATGTACGAATATAAATACTTTTCAGTTGTATATTTTCAATCGTTGGGGAGTCAAGCTGTTTTCCTATCAGTCTGACAAGGTAGGCGAAAAATGTCCTCCGCCGGAAAAAGCATGGAACGGAAAAATAAAAAACAGAGAAGTGAAAGAAGGGATTTATTATTTCATGCTAAAAGCAGAAGGACGAGACGGAAAAAAATACGAAAAACAAGGAGCATTCTACATTATACGCTAAAAAAAGCTCTTTTTATTGCTTGAAAAACATGAATATTTTCAATAAAACAAGAGAGCATGACAAAAATACCCATTGTATGGAATAGTTTTTGATACTTAACTATTTTTAAAGAATCATAAAAAAAAACAAGGATATGTCTGAAAAAAAATCAAACAATAAAGCCTTATACATTATATTTTTAGCACTTTTAGGGATTTTATCTTCCGGGCTTTTCTATTTTTACCGGCAGGCACAAAAAAAATATGAACCGGTAGAAAGAGTTTTGAACGATTATGCGCAACTTGAACAAGGAACAAAAACAGATAATTGACGCAAACAGAAAAAAACCCGACGAAATTATCATTGACACCTCGCGGACAAAAGATTTTTACGACAAGTTAGAAATTTCAAAACAAGTTGCCGATCAAATTCTTGTAGCAAAATTGGAAGAGGTTGAAAAACGACAAAAAGAACTTAAAGAATCGAATTTGGCGCTGAAAAAACAAAACCTCGCACTGGAAAAAAACCTGAAAAAAATGAAAGATTACTACGAGGAACAAAAAGCCAAAAACGAAAGTTTAAATTCGACAGTAGAATCAATAAACGAAGAGCTTGCAAGGCTGGAAAAAAAAGGCAACAGCAATATCCAAGAGCTTGAGAAAATGAAACAAAAAAGAGACGAATACCAAAAAGAACTCGAAATAAGCAATAAAACCATTGAAGCCCAAAACACACAAATAAACCAGTTTATCGAAACAATGAAAAAAGTGAACCTGAACTGCTATTTTATATTCAAAGAAGGAAGCCCTGAAAAAGAAGCAACCATTTTTCTTACATCTCGTGGAATATCAAAACATTATCTCAAATATTTCAACAAAGAAAAACCCAATATTCATGTTGATTTTTCCCTCAACAAAGACCTTTTTAAAGACGGCGTTCAAAAAGTGGATCTCATCATTTTCAATGCAGAAAATGTTGAAATATACGGAACATCGAAAAGCATTTCAAAAGGACAACACAAAATCCTGATTTCAAGCAAAATATTCAAACAAGGAACTTACTCGATGCGTTTGAGAAACGGAAACGAAGATTTGGTTATCGGCGACGAATATGTGTTTAAGATTTAAAGGAAAACAATCGGCACTGTCAAAAAAAAAACGCACAAAACTAAAAAAACTATGAATGCGCAAAAAATATGTATATTGTTTTCAATTTTCTTGCTGCCGCTTCTTCTTTTCGGACAAAAAACCGTTTTTCAGCGAATTGAAAATATGCCGGAAAACACAAAATCAATCAATTGTATTGAAATTGAAAACGATAGTATTCTCTGGATAGGAACAAATCTCGGAGTTATGAAAATTCAAAACAACACGCTCGAACTTGTCCAAACAGAAAAATTATACGAAAGAATCAAGGTGAATACCATAACAATTGATGAAAACAATACCAAATGGTTTGGCACTTACAGCAGCAGCCTTGTGAGATATAAAAATGAAAATGATTACGAAGAGGTCTCTTTTGTAGAACATACAAACTCGGAAAAGCAACTCGTAACCGCCATTAAAGCTACTGATAAAGAGATAATTATTGGCACATCGGAAGGCATACTTCTTTCTTGCGACAAGAATTTATCGGCGTTTGAAATAAAAAAAACACCTCCCATTAATGCAATACATGCAATAGACAAAACAGAATCAGGCATATTTTGGCTTGCAACACCTTGTGGATTGTATCTTGAACACGAAAACGGAAAGTGGAAATTCGATAAAACATTTATGCAGGTCAGCGGTTTTGCAAACTTCAACACAAGTTTATTTCTATACGGAAGAAACAAAAAACAGGAATCGGTAATTTACTGGCTATCAAACAAGAAAAAGTGGAAACAACAGCCATTGGAAAATCTGCCTGATTCTTTCATCAAATTCAATGCCATTGAGTTTGACACAAAAGGAAATATCTGGATAGCAACAAACTACGGCATTATAAAATACGACAACAAGCGAAACACGTGCAAAACCTACAACACAGCAAAATACAAAGATTTTAACATTCGCGAAGCAAAATGTATTGCCCTGCAAAACGACAGGATTATCTGGGTTTCGTCGCGCGGAGGCGTGCTTTACAAGATTAATTTATAAGCCCTTACGAAAGTTCTGCCCAAAAACTTCGAGCTTGGTTTTGTTGCTCGAAAAGCAAAAGCCCGTCCAAAAAATTTTGGACGGGCTTTTAGGTTTACGTTTTTTTACGTTTTTCTCGTTTAGTTTACAGGCTCATCAGGAGCATTATCTTTGTCTTCTGTGGGTTTGTTGAGCTTTTGCTTCAAAGCGAGCAGCGCATCGGAAGATGAAGTATCTGAAACATCGAGAGCTTTTTCAATTTCCTCATCAACAGATTTTGCTTCGTAAGCAATATCGGCATAAGATTCGGCAAGGGCTTCGTCTTTTTCAACTTTTTCTTTCATGCGTTCGAGCATAGAAATTGTGCTTGAAGAGTCGATCTGCGCCATTTGTTTGTTTACATTTTTGGTTGCTTTACTAACTTTTGCGCGTGCTTTGAGCGTTTTAAGTTCGTTTTCCCATTTTCCGATGTTGTTGCGTAATTTTCTGATATTGGCTTCCATTTTTGCAACATTTTCGTCGAATCTTTTGTTCTCTTTAGCAGCGCGGTTGTAGTTTGACAAGGCATCTTGTTGTTTTTGCAAGGAAGTTTCTGCCAAACGGTCGGCTTCGGCGGCATCGAGTTGTCCGGATTTTGCACGGTTTAAAAGTTCGATAGCTTTTTTCTCGTAATCAGCAGCTTGGCTTTTGTAACGTGCCATATCGTTTTTCGAGCGAATTGCCATTGCTTTGATTTCTGCCAAAGCCTGCAAACTTTTATCAAGGTCAGCTTTCATGTCTCTGATTCCTTGTTCGGTCATTTTAATCGGATTTTCAAGTCCGTCGATAGCAGAATGGGCTTCTGCTTGTCCTATTTTAAATAATCTTTTGAAAATATTCATGATTTATCCTCCTGTTTGTTAATAAATAATTTAGTTTTTGTTATTGTTGTTTATTTTTTTCCTAATTCAATAAGTTGGTTGAAATATTCGCTTAAAAGTACCCGCAGTGAATTTATTGAGCCTTCGAGTTCGTTTTCATCAAGATTTTCGAGTTGAAGCGTATCTCTGAAAATGAGTTTTTTCCCGCTTTCGTCGATAACAAAAGCTCCGTGTACAATTTCTCGGTTTTTCTGCAAAAGTTTTTCATAAATTTTCGAGCTCGGATTTACAATTTCTATAAGAAACTGCTCAATTATAAGTATCGGATCTGCGCATCCAATGACCAGATTTTTTATTCCGTCCTCTTCACTTTGAATAACGAATACTTCATCAATTTCATCTTCGTAGGTAAGATCGTAATTTAGATTTAATAAGAACTTTTTAACTTTTTCAAAATAACTTTCCATAATTTTCTAATTTTTTCCGATAAAACAAATTTAGTGTTGAAACCGAAATTAATAAAAACTTATAAAATTACGGTGGTCTGCTGAAATAAATTTTGTTTTTGTATTTCATAATAGTTTTTGCTAAATTTACAATGCAAGTATACTAAACAATTTTGCATCTTGCAAATATTTTTAGCATTAATTTTTAAAATTTTTTCCTCATGTCGCATATTGGCAAGAATATCAGAAAAATAAGAACTGTAAAAAAAATGAGTCAAAGTGCTTTTGCAGAACTATTCAAATTGACAAGAGCAAGCATTGGGGCATACGAAGAAGGAAGAGCCGAGCCGAAAATTGACACGATTGTCAGTATTGCTAAGTATTTTAGCATTTCTATTGACAGAATACTCACAAAAGAACTAACTATCAACGAGATATATAATTTTGACATTTTTAAAGACAAATTACTCGCCGGAGGAAAAGGAAACAAATCGCCCCAAAAACAAAATCAGTTTATTCATTTAGTTACAACGAATTATTATAACGAATATATAACTAAAGGAAATAGCAAAGAATTTATTGAGCGACTGCCAAAGATTCAATTTCCAAACCTCTGCGAGAAAAAAAATCGTATTTTTGAACATCAAGGCTGCGATATGCACAAGAACGAGTTCGGTTTGTTTCACGGCGATCTGTTGTTTACGGAAAAAACAAACTGCTTGGATATGGATAAATCGCAAATTGACAAGTTTTTTGTTGTCGTTACGAAAAAGAGACTTTTTGTCAGGCGGCTTGATGCAATAACTCCCAAACTGACGTTTACGAGCAAAAATGGGAAAGAAAACAGAATTTTACTTTCAGCAGATGAAATCGTAGAGCTTTGGCAGCTTGTTGGCGTTTACACAACACACTTTAAAACAAGCGAAACAATGGAAACGCGCATTTCCGAACTTGAAAAAAACATAAATAAAATACAAAACCTATTGAATTTAAAAGCATAGTTTTGAACATCTCGTCTATTTTAGTTCGTTGGTACACAAAAAACAAAAGAGATTTGCCTTGGCGAAACACACGCGATCCGTATAAAATATGGCTCTCGGAAATTATTTTGCAGCAAACCAGAGTTGCTCAAGGACTGGCGTATTACATAAAATTCATACAAGCTTTTCCGACAATTCAGGCACTTGCGCAGGCAAGCGAAGACGAGGTGCTGAAACTTTGGCAAGGACTTGGATATTATTCGCGCGCCAGAAATTTGCATTTTACGGCAAAATATATCCATACGCATCTTGACAACAAATTTCCACGAACTTACAAGGAAATACTAAAACTCAAAGGTATAGGACCTTACACGGCTTCTGCGATTTCTTCTTTTGCCTACGATTTGCCTCACGCAAGCATCGACGGAAATGTCATTCGTGTGATTACTCGCTTGTTTGGAATAAAAGAATCTATCGACACGAGGACGACGGCAAAAAAAATTGCAGAAATAGCTGAGCAATTGTTAGACAGGCACAATCCGAGTGCGCACAATCAGGCAATCATGGAGTTTGGCGCATTGCAATGTGTTCCTAAGAATCCTGCTTGCGAACAATGTCCTTTCATGCTCTCGTGTTTTGCTTTTCAAAATCGTGCGGTTGGGGAAATTCCATATAAAGCGAAAAAAATAAAGCAGCGCGAACGATTTTTCAATTATCTTTTCATCGTGTCAAAGGGTTTTACCTTCTTGAACAAAAGAACCCAAAAGGATATTTGGAAAAATCTCTACGAATTTCCATTGATTGAAACCCCAAAAGCCGCTTTGCCTGAAGATTTGTTTCAAACCAAAGAATGGGGAATCTGGCTCGGCAAAGAGAAAACAGAGATACAAAACATCAGTAAAATAATATCGCATCAATTGAGCCACCAGAAGATACATGCAATTTTTTATCAAATAAACGTCAAGGAAATAAAGCCCGAAATCAACGCGCGATTCGTAAAAGTAAAGCTCTCGGATTTGAACAATTATGCTATTCCGCGACTTATAGATAAGTATCTTGACGAGATAATAAGCTGAGCGTCAGAAAAAATGCTTTCTTCGCGACTTCGCAACAGGCAGTGGAGCGGCGAAGGAAGCATTGTGCCTAAATTTCAGCCTTAGCCAAACAGGAATTTTTCGCAATTTTCGGAGCAAATCATATTTTTTGTTTTCGCATCAATGTATTTGTCTTCTGCAAACAGTCGCAGATAATCGTTGTATGATTTTACCCAAAGCAGATTTATCAGAAAATCTGTTCCAAACATGATTTTGTTTTTGGTGTCCTTGTCAAGGCATTTGTTCAGGGTTTTATAAAACTTAGGTTCGGTTGCTACGCACGAAATATCGGAGTAAACGTTTTCGTAAGTTCGGCATTGGTCAAGAATCACATCGCGCCATTCGGTTTTTTTGTTGGGCTGATCGCCAAAATGGGCAAAATTAATTTTCAGTTCGGGATAATATTTCAAAACGCGCGCCCAATGTTTTGCAGGATTGGTGTACTGCTCGCCGTTTTTGTCTGTTTTGAAACCTCCTTGTGAGCAGTGTGTAATGATGGGCAAATTATTTTTTAGGCAAAATTCATACAAAAACTTTACTTTTTCGCGTTCTTCTTTGCTTTTTGGCAGCGGGTCAAAGCCGAGCGGCGGATATAATTTCACGCCGGCAAAAAGGTATGAGAAATCTTTTGTATTATCCGACAGGCTCAAAACATCTAACTTTTCGCTGCCGATTTTTTCATACAATCGTTTTCTTCGCAAGGCGGGCGTGTCGGAATCATAACCTTTAAAATATTTCTCGAACAGTGCTTTTATGCTTTCCAAAGGGTAATTTGCCGTATTGATGCCCAAAAAAGGATAAAATTCAAAAATGCGTTCGTTTTTCGAGGATTTTTCTAAAGATCTTGCTTTTAGGCGATAATCTTTCTTCGGGTGTTTGCTTAAATCAAAATTGTAGTAAAAATAGATGGCATTGTACAAATCGACCATTTGGTTTACAATTGGTTTTTTTGCGGGCATATTGTAAAACATGTTTTTCATGTTCAGGTTTTTGTAACCAAAGTCAATCATCAAAGGGCACAAAACAATTTTATCGTATTTAAACTCGTCGGAAATTGTCAATTGATTGTTTTCATCGAATACAGGTTCTTTGTTACGCAGCAGATAATCTACGGTAAGAAAGTGATATTCAATGGCATTTTCCATGACCGACAAGACTTCCTTGAAACCCGAATCGCTCGACATGAAATCGCGGGCTTTGTTCGCAACTTTTCCTGCAAAAAGCTTGATAAACAAAGGGGAAATAAGTTGTGCGTAAAACGGCAATTTCCCGATGAAAGATTTTACAGCTCTTTTGCTGATCAAATCATCGCGAAGCATAAATGCCATAAGGTTGGCATGACTTAAATCAAAAGCGTGATAATGAATATCATAAAAATATCGTTTCATTTTTTTCTGATTTATAAGCGGTTTGTTTATCCGAAAATTCTCTGACAAATACCGATTTTTAATTCTGCATAGGTTTACACAACGAAGTTAAACATAAAAAATGAATAATTAATTAAAATTTGCCTTTGTTTGCTTTATTTTTTTCAGAAAAGTTTAAACCGACTTCATAAATATTACGATAAGCTTGCAAAAAAAATGTCGTATAGGTGTTGTATTTTATCATAAAAAATGACAAATACTAAAAAATAAAAAAAATAATCATTTGGTTTCCAGATATTTTCAGAGGATTAAATATTAATTTTGTCATATAAAATATTATTAAGTTGATTTTTTTGTAAACTTGTTCTTCACAAAAAATAAGGAAAATATGTTTGGTAATTTAAGATATGTAGAATCCGATTCACTACAAGAGCGCAAATGGCATAAAACCATAAAATTATGGCAATAGACAACTTAATAAGCATAATGCTGACAGACGAAGAAGTACAAACAATTAATGATGCAATTGCAAGGCAACAGTAACAGAAGCAGAGATAAACACTAAGCAAACTACTGAATAACTGTTGTAAGTGCCCTTGCAGGCAATACCAAAAGTGTTGGCAACAACTTAGATAAATGTCAATAACTGCTTAGACAAGTATTGACAAATGCACGCATAAGTATCTGTTGCAGCTAAGTTAAGTGCCTGCCAATAGTTATTTAAGTGTCTATCAAAGGTGTATATGATGATTGTAAACACTTATGCAAGTGTCCGAAATGGGCTATACGAATGCTTATTAACATTTATGGCAGGGCTTGCGACAGGTTCGGGACGTGGTGTAATGCTTAGATTAAGGTGTAGGAATGAAGTATAGCGGCAATGTTCTCGTGCTTGTTGTTTTAAAAATCTAAAGTTAAAAATAAATCCACAATGAATGCTAAATACGCAATACTAAAAATCAAGTCAATAAACAAGATTATTATGCTACATTTTTTATTTTTTTCAACAGAAACTTCTTATTTTCATACTCTTATTTTTGGCACGAAACTTCAATTATCTTAGAAGTATCGAAACCGTATTGAAAAAATAAATTTAGATGGATATTCAGCTTTTAAAAATGCAAATAGAATCAGCTTGTGCTGATGGGAAAATTACCACTGAGGAGTATGCTCGTCTGCAAGAGCAGGCAAAATTGGCAGGAATTGAACCGAAAGACTTCAACATTTTGATTGAAAATGCGATAGAAAAAAACAAGCATCGGCATGAAGCAGAGTCCGGTTTTTTGACTTTCCCGAAAGATTCGTCCGACAAAAGTTCGTCGGGATTTATAACCACTGAAGAAGGAAATACGCCGAAAAATCATGTTGTTCTCGAAAAAAGTTCGTCGGGATTTATAACCACTGAAGAAGAAAATAGGCCGAAAAATCATGTTGTTCCCGACAAAGTTCAATCTGAATTTACAGAAGTTACGACTTTGACAACACAAGGGGCAATGGGAATGGTACAAAAAGGGAAATTGCATGGGAAATGGATTATTATCAAAAGAATAAATCCTAAATTTCGGGACGATCCCAAATACGAAGAATTGTTTTTCACCGAATTTGAGAATACATATTTTCTTGATCACGAGAATATTGTCAGAATTTACGGAAAAGGCGAAGACAAAGATGGCGTGTACTACACAATGGAATATATCGACGGGCAGCCTTTGTCAAAAATAATACAAAACAAACAAATTCAGAAAAGTCAAAATCCGGAAAGTACTGCGTTGAGGTACTTTAAACAAATGTTAAACGCATTCAGCTATGTTCATAGCAAGCAAATCTATCATCGCGATTTAAAACCGGACAATATCCTGATAACGCACAAAGGAGACAATGTGAAAATTATTGATTTCGGATTGGCATTGACCGATAGTTTTGATGATGATATGAAAAAAGTAGGAACGCCGATTTATGCCTCGCCGGAACAACTTACCGACGGAAAAAACATTGATCAAAGAGCCGATATATACTCGCTTGGCTTGATATTTTTAGAAATGCTAACCCAAAGTACTGAGCCGAAAGATGTAAAAAAAATTAAAAATAAAGCATTTAAAAAAATAATAAAGAAATGCCTGATGGAAAAACCGGAAGAGCGGTTTTTCGACTGTGATGAAATAATAAAAGAATTAGAAAATACGAAGAAAAGCAAGACAGCTCTGTGGGTGGCATTGGGTGTTGTTTTGGTTTTAATAATTTCAGGAGCGGGTTTGTATATGGGCGGTTTTTTCGGGGAAACCAAAACCCGGGCTGTTGAAAAAAGAGAGGTGAAAAAAGAAGGTTCGGTTTCCGACAATAAATCTACTGAAAAAAGAGAGGCGAAAGAAGAAAGTTTGGTTTCCGGCAATAAATCTACTGAAAAAAGGGAGAAGAAAAAAAGGAATTCGGTTTCCGGCAGTAAATCTATAACTTTTCCGAACGGAGATAAATATGTGGGCGAAGTTCTTAATGATAAATTGAATGGAGAGGGGACATATACGTTTGCATCTGAACAAATAATTTCTAAAAACGACCCAAAAAAACGCAAAGCACAAAAAGGAGATTATTTGGTAGGAAAATGGAGAAATGGTGAACTTTATACAGGAAAGCTTTATAATGACAAAGGCGAGCGAAAAGAAACTATAATAATCGGAAGATAGTTTTTTTCAGGATTTGTATAATAAAATTTTTATAATCAAAATAAGCATGCATACATGAGGTTTTTATTATTTGGCATTTTTTTTATCTCTTGTGCCAATATTTACGCACAAGTACAATTCGGGTTTAAAAACATAGCTTTAATATACAACAAGTTACCGAAAGAGTGTGTTGCAAAAATTGAAAAACGAACACAGGAGAAAGATACGCTTAATTGCGTAACGATTAATGATAAGAAAATAGGTCTTTCTGTTCATCGAAATAAATATAACGAAATAGATCACATTGGAATTAATTTATTTACGGACAGTCTGAAAAACGAATTCGGGTTTCATTTGTGTAATTTTATTGAGCGCACACTTTTGTTATATCTTTTGCAAGACAACATTAGCGAAATAAACCGATACAATAAGGAAGAAAAAATCGGCATTTTTATAAATGACTTTCCGCCCGGCAAAGGCAAATTCAATGACGTAAAACAAATTATACCTTTCTTAGGATTGTCAAACTTTAATATAAACAGAGACTCTTTGCATTACACGGTGAAATTTTCGGAAAACAAAAATGTTTTCTTAATGCTTTTTCCGGCAAACCATTCTTTAATACGAGGAAAAGATAAAAAAGAACTTGACCAAGAACTTGCGGATATATTGTGCAACGTACAGCCTGCAAAACTGAAATATACACCTCCTGCAAAAAGTGAACTTATTATCTTCAAAGATAATATTCTATTGAAAAAAGGCAAGGAGTTTTCAAAACATGTTAGTTCTGACAGGTTTTATGTAATGAAAAACAAAAAAATCCAAGCTTTTGCCGATAAAAAATACATTTCAGCTTCTTTTTCAAATATGTTTTTGGTTTTTAACCCTAAATGGCAAAATAAAGCAATAAATATACGCCACAAAATATATGGAAACGAATTCAAAAACTATGCTTTAACTTTAGGCGAATTTCTTACTTATGCCAAAGATTTTGAACTTTATTTCGGACAAGAAGCCTCAACTGTTGAACAACTTAAAGCAACACTTTTTCTTTACGATAAAGAATTAAACTATCTCAATATACTGGAAATAACGACATCGCCGCAGGATTTATTCGACACAAATAAATCCTTAAATGCCTTGTTGTTCTCAAACATACCAATGGATAATATCGAAAACTTATACAAAGTATCTGAAAATAAGAAACAACAAATGAATATTAAAATTAAAATTAAATGACTGTAAAAATACAGATTAACATATACATTTTATTCTTTTTGCTATTGCTTAATGCTGTATCGCTTGAAACAAGAGGACAAGGACTCACTGAAGAACAAAAACTTGAACAAGATATTAAACTTTCGGGGAATTATTATTGGGAACAGATGATTGCCGAAAATGAAAAAGAAGGGAAAAGCATGGCAAAAGAAATGCTGATAAGCCAAATCTTTTTGGAAAATAACGACAGTATTTTCATGCAAAACATAAGTTATCTTGTTTTTCCACGCGGGAGTCGCAAACGTGTTATTGCTTATGTGCCTAAGGATCCAACGAATTTTAAACAGAAAGAGAAGAAAAATGATGATGA
>PDWJ01005814.1_pt1 | contig 12133 bp, 15 predicted proteins | sample 1430881 | NCBI WGS metagenome assembly PDWJ01 (sample SAMN01162460, study PRJNA174530) | Oral metagenome, whole genome shotgun sequencing project. | biome: Marine environment; feature: Marine mammal; material: Swab sample of the gingival sulcus; isolation source: swab sample of gingival sulcus... | reverse complement strand
ACCTGTAAGACTAATGGGCGTGTCATTGGTAAATAGTGGCAAGGTTATTTTACAAAAAACGGCTGATTATAATGCTGAAATTGTTGTTGAAAATAATAGAGTTTTAGTCACTGACAATTCACGAAGTTTCAATCACTGGGATATGGTTTTTAATGAAAAAGACAATATGCGAGAAGTTATCACAAGTTATAAGCAAGCGGTAAATGGTAATCTTGTAAAATTAAGTGATGAGTTAAGACGTTATGACCCTATGCAAGTTATGCAGATGAGAAAACTTGATGAAAGGGGGCAAGTTATGGATTTTGATAGCATGAGTTTTAATAACGGTCATCTTGCGGTTATGTTAGCCGTTTGGGTGGCTTATAAATCACATGGGGGTTATGTAATGTTAGATAATCCTAAGAATAATGAGCAAAAAGAGGAAACGGCTGAAGATGATATGTTGCCGTTTAGTTGTTGATTATGATTGATATTAGATGTGGAAATAGTCTGACAATACTTGATGAATTGGCTGACAATTCTATTGATTTAATTGTTACTGACCCACCATATAAAGTCACTAGCCGAGGTTGTGCAGGCACGAGTGGCGGTATGCTACAGAAAAAGATAAATAAACAAGGCAAGGTTTTTCAGCATAACAAAGTAAATATAAAGGATTATGCAAGTGATTTATATCGAGTATTAAAAAATGGTAGCCATTGCTATATTATGTGCAATCACAAGAATTTACAGGAAATGCTCAACACCTTGACTAGCGTGGGATTTCATTTTACAAAATGTTTGATATGGAACAAATCCAATAAAATTATGGGACAATTTTATATGAGCCAATTTGAATATATTTTATTTTTGCGTAAGGGCAAAGCTAAAAAAATAAATCATTGTGGCACATCAGATATTATCAATATTGCAAATATTAAAACAAAAAATGAATTTGGTAAAAATATCCATGATACGGAAAAACCAATCGAATTAATGGAAATACTGATTAAAAATTCTAGTAATAAAAATGATTTAATTTTAGACCCTTTTATGGGAGTTGGTTCTACAGGTATTGCTTGTAAAAACTTAAAAAGAAGATTTTTAGGAATTGAAATAGATTCAACTTATTTTGAATTATCAAAGCAACGAATGCAAGGGGGATAATAACAAAAACCTCCATTGGAACATGCTAATCCCATAATTAAAAATCGCCTAATAATAGTAAGCTAACTATTGTTAGGTTTTTTTATGCTCAATGATTTATTATTACTTCCTGAATGGCATGAGGTTTGTAAAAGGTACAGATACGATATAACACGTTTTGCTGTCGAAGGCTTAGACATGACTGAAAAAAGTGGTCAAGCGGTGACATGGCAACAAGAATTATTATTTGAAAGTATTCAAATTCCTAGTAGTCGTACAAGCGTTGCTAGTGGACATGGTACAGGTAAATCTCGTTCAGCAGGTATCATCGCTCTATGGCATTTACTTTTTTATCCTGAAAGTGTGATGCTATTCACCGCCCCACAAATTGGACAGCTTAGAACAGTTGTATGGAAAGAAATCAATATTTGTTTGCAACGCTTACGCAATAATAAAGTGTTGGGTTGGCTTGCCGATTATGTAGTGGTATTAGCCGAAAAAATTTATATCAAAGGCTATGAAAAAACATGGTTTGTCTTTGCAAAAACAGCTCCAAAACATCAATCGACCAACATAGCAGGACAGCACGGTGACCATTACATGGTATGGGCTGATGAGGCTTGTGGTATTGATGATGCAGTGATGGAAGTGGCTATTGGTGCATTAACTCATGAAAATAACCGAGCTGTTTTAACTTCACAACCTGCTACAAACGTGGGATTTTTCTATGATACTCACCATTCACTAAGCTATAAAAATGGCGGTAAATGGATTGCCCTAGAATTTAATAGCGAAACCTCTCCCCTAGTTAGTAAAGAAAAATTACACGAAGCATTATTGCAATATGGTAGCCGTGACCATGCAGGGTATTTAATTCGCATTAGGGGTAAATTTCCTGAATTAAAAGGCGAATATTTATTAACACGCTCAGATGTAACCGCCTTTTTTAAAACTCCAAAACAAATCAAAGATGACGATAAAAAAGGCATTATCATCACAGTGGACGTAGGCGGTAATGTTGGGCGTGATTGTAGTGTTATAACCGTAGCAGAGGTATGCGATAAAAATTATAAAGAACGTGAACAAAGACACGTTCGAGCCGATATTAATCATCTTAAAGCCAAGATTTATGACTTGCTTGCAGAATATCAAGGAGCAACCCTTGTTATCGACCCAATCGGTGCAGGCATGGGCTTATGTCAAACTTTAAAAGCTGAGGGAGTGTTTTTTGACGAAGTGCATTGGGGTGTGCCATGCTTTAATAATACGCTTAAAAGTTACTATTTTAATAAACGCTCTCATGCGTATGTCACTATGGCAAAAGCTGTTGAACGTGGTTTATTTAGTATTAGTGAAAAAGTTAGCAAAAATCATCAATTAAAAACTAATATTACTGAACAAGCAACAAAATTACCGTATTCATTTGATGAAAAAGCACGTTGGAAAATGGCAAAAAAAGAAGATATGAGAAAGCAGGGAATTTCTAGTCCTGACATTCTCGATACATTTGCCTTTATCTTTTTAGAGGGGGTTTATTATGTGCCGACTGATAGTGATTATTCTAATGATAATGAGAAAAAAGACCTTGATGAGTGGGAAGAATTAGAGGCATTAGCAGAAAATTTGTAAGTGGAACATAAGCAAATGCAACAAATATTGTAAGTTAAGATACTCTCTAAATCAATAAAACAAGGTAATAACCATAATGAAAAATATGTTAAGGGGGTCTCATGCCTGAACCTGCTACAACAATATCAGGAATATATTTATTTCTAAAAACCCATGCTCCTGCTTTGTTTGGAGCAATTTTTAGCAGTGAACACATTCCGAAAAATGACTTAACAACTATTACTTGGATAATCACATGGCTAACAACCAATTTTTTTGGCTTGTTAATTGTTGTTGTGATGTCGGTTTATATTGGTGATTACATTGAACTCAACCGTGAATTAACGGAAACAGAGGCTGATGTAGTACGATTGGGAATTGGCTTGTTTGGTTTAAAACTTATTCGCTATATCAATGTCAAAATTGAACCATTTCTCAATGAAGTTATGGATATGCTGTTAGATAAATTACGTTCAGTGATTGGCGTGTCACAAAAAGGAGCTAATGATGATAAATAATGAATTGATAGAGTTGTTATGGCAAACTCATGTGATTGATACTACTATCCGCTATATCTGTTATTACTTGATATTTTTAATTGTATTTAGTGAATTAAGCTCATTTATGCGAGACGGTTTTTTGATGACTTTATCAAGGGCATTTTTTGCTATTGGTTGTTATTTTGTGGCAACAAGCACTGAAAAAGCAACTTCCCATTTATTTGCTACTGCCGTACTGACTATGTTAATTGGTATGTCTGTTTGGTGGACAATGTACGTTGTAAGGGCTATCTGTTTTGGTAAAAAACATAGTCAAAAAAGCATTTTACAATCATTAATTAACAGCCATTTATTTGATAAAAAGTTTCATAAAAAGCTACAATTAAATAAGGATTAATGATGACTGCGAAAACTAATCCGATTATTTTTACTATTACTGATGTCGGTAAAAATAGAGCATTAAACGCTACTACAGAAACAGGCTTGAAATTACAGTTATCAGAAATTGGCTATGGTAGCGGTCAATATATTGCAACAAAAGAACGTACAAATTTAGAAAATAAATTAGGCTCAAATAAAATTGTCAGTGGTGATATTGAACCCACTAGCCATACGTTAAGATTTAGCTGTACCTTATACGCAAATACGATAATAGAAGTTTATGAATTAGGCTTGTTTAGTGATGACGGTGTTCTGTTTGCGGTGGCAAGTAGTACAGATGAACCATTATTTGTGATTTATCCAAGTATTGCTTTTGTTGGTAGTTTTGGATTATTGTTAGATGATTTAGACACAACTAATATCAGCGTAGTAACCGACCCCAATGGGGCATTATCTTTGGTTTTAATGGAAAATCATAACGCTCACCCTAACCCTCACCCTCAATATATCCCACGTTCCGCCCTTGAATTAATTTTTCCGATTGGTTATCCGTACTGGACACATGTCAATGAAAATCCTAAAGCGAAGTTTGATGCTCTTTTTGGTTATGAAACTTTTTGGCGGAGGATTGAAGGTGTACACCTAGTGGCGGTTGATGATAATGACCCAAAAATTAATCAACCCAAACTTTATGTTAGTAGAAAGGGGAGTAGTGAAACTAATGCAGAACAATATGTAGGCTACACTAAATATTTATGGGAGCGTTGTCTTAGTAGTGATAATCAAGATAATAACCCTCAAATTTCTAATAATCAAAATAATCAAGTTAATTATGATGGTCGTTATAGATATGACGGCAAAGTAAGGTATCAGTAAAAAAAGGTTTATTTATGAGTAATTTAACAATCAATCCACAATGGCATGACACTATTAATCAAGTCGAACGTAACGAACCAATTACAGGCGGTGCGGACGGTAATGCTAATATTGCTACCAAGCAATTAGCAGAATGTGTTTTTTGGCTAAAACAACAATTTGAGCAATCTAGTCAAGGACAGCTACCTATAGGTACAATTGTTCAAATCTCTCAACATTTTGCTAATGCAAGTGAATTTGCTAAACATATGGGTTATGGTAGATGGCGAAGAGCATTAGAGGGGCGTATAGGTGTTGGTTTTTCAACAAAAGCTGATGACCCTATAGAATTTAAAACGCATGGTAAAGAATATGGTGAATTTAAGCATACTTTAACAATCGAAGAAATGCCACGTCACAGACATGAATGGAAATTTGGACGTGAACAAGATGATGATAGCACAGGTGGTTCAAATGATGAGTTTACCTATCAAGCATTGAATGATAATGGTGTAAACGCAGACCACCCAATTGATTATGCAGGTGGTGACCAACCTCATAACAACCAACCCCCCTCAAAAACGATTGATATGTGGGAACGTATTGCATGATAAAAAACACTTACCATAACGCCATACGCTCCCATGTTGATTTATTGCTTAGACGTGGGCGTTTGGATAAATTAATCAAATGGCAAGTAGGCTCTGATGAAATCCATGACTCTACTTTGATTGCTTATCGTGCTTATGGCAAACGTGATTATGCCGATATTGTGATGACTTGTGCAGGCACGAACCGCATAGGAGAACCTTTACCAAAACAAATGATTTATTTACCCCTTGCCACAAGTGTGATGGCTATCCGCAGACAACATAACATAACGGATTGATATGAGTAATTTAACCCTTGAACAAGTTAGAAAATTACGCATAGAACAAATTAAAGCCTTGCAAGGCAAAACCGAGTTTTCAAGAGAACATAATAGATATGTTAATAATACGATTAATGCCATTGAAAACGGTCGCAGATTAGGCAATAAACAGCTTAATGAATTGGTAAAACAAGCTAAAACTTTAGCAGGAATTTCCGCTAATGAATTGCTAGATTTTACGCTAGGTGATACCAAAAAAAATAACGAATTAATGCAAGTTATGGACGCAACTGTCTTAAATGTTTACTTGCAAAATGTTCGCCAAGCAAGTGATAAATTTGTCGGCGGTATCACCATTCAAGGGGTAATAAATCATTCAAGACCGATTGACATTCAAAGGGCTAATAAACAAATATTTTTAGCAAGCATTTTTAAACGTAAAGGCAATGCGTTTTATTTTATGACTAATGCAAGTAAAGATAGTAAAGATAAATTTCATTATGTCACAGTACAATTAAGAAATTATGATAGCCTTGTATTTAATCACACCAAACCACCAACGCAAAAAGAATTAACTAATCTGATTAAAGAGGGGCAAATCGCTTTTGACTGTGATTGTGGACGGCATCAATTTTGGTATCGTTATTTAGCCACGATAGGCAAATATAATTTTGGTGTCGATGAAAACCGTTACCCTAGCACTAGAAATCCCAATTTAACAGGACTTGCTTGTAAACATGTTTTGCGAGTAATGAACCACCTTACAAGTGCCATTTTTAAAAATTATCTAAAAAGCGAGGCAAAAAAAGACATCGCAGACGTAACACGCAGAAATAAATCACATAGACAAACCCCACAACAAATTCAAAAAGAAAATGAACGCCAATTAAAAGCCCTCAATAATTGGAACGGCAAGCTACATAATGCGAAAAAGATTAGAAAAGAAATTAAAAAAGTACAAAAAGAAATTGCTAAAAAACGTAAAAAAGAATTAGAGCGTAATCCGAATGTACCACCGCCAACAGATGTAAATACTTACAAGCATTGTAAAAAACAAATGAATGCTAAAAATTTAAACGCAAATATTAAACAAGCGTATGAACAAGAAATGCAACGGTTAGAACAACAATGGGGCGACTTAATCAAAGGTAATTAATTATGTCAATAAGAATTGAAAACAAGCTAGTTACAGACGGTCAAGCGTTGGCAAATCGTATTGTTACGTTAAGAAGTCAGTCAGTTATCCCCTCTTTTGTTTTTAGAAAACAGGTTTTACCAACCACGATTGAGCCTGAATATGACAGGGATTTGGTAACATGGGCAGGACTTGGACAACTAACAGACAGCGAAATGGACGAACATGCCTATGATTATGAGCCGATAGGTCATTGTATGGTGTTATTACTTGATACCTTAGGTGGTGCTATGCACGATAGCGGAATGATGGTAATGCCTGAACAAATGACAGCTACCGCATTGATTGAGCCTTACGACATTAATTTAGAGGGTGAAGAACGTATTAAATACCGCCCTAATTTTACCCTACAAAAAGGCGATTTATTATGTTTGTTATTTAACGAGGAATATAAAGAATATTATGAGATTGTTGGCAAGATGGGACATTCAATTCTTGCAGGGCATGGCAACCGTTATATATTAAATCAAAGATTTGACCTTGATTATTTGGACGCATTTGAAGAAGAAAAAATTGATGATGTTGCAAGTTATGAATAATTGGAACACTCCAAAAAACAATCAATTTATTCATTCATAATAACCTTATTTAACAAAATAAGGTTATTTTTTATGCGTACAAGTATGCCAAGTTTGCAAGACTATCGAAAAATGTATGAAACCGCTAAATCGCTAGGCAGTGCTATGCTTGCCTGTAATGCGGTAATGATACCAAAGGGTTATGACGAATTATATTTATTAATTCAAAACTTCCCACGCCCTGCGGTTACTCACAATGATTCTGCCGATACCGATTATGCTTTAGGCTTTCAAAGTCATACGCAAGGCACACCTAAAACCGATTTTGAAGGTAGTATTACCATGATTGAAACGGTTAGCGGTCAATTTGCACGTTTTGCGGAAGATTTAGTTAATAAACATCAAGGTGAATTAGAAACAGTCATGGTTTATGACGGCTTTGTTGGTGATGGTAGTGAAATCAAGGGCGACCGCTCTTATGAGTTACTTGGCGTTAGTTTTACCTTTTCTGATGGTGGCGGTGAAATTGACAGCTCTAGCCGTAGCCAAATTTTGCAAGTACAAGGTAATATCCGTTATCACTATTTTGGTAACAGTGGTAAGCTAGGCAGTGGCTCAAATGATGTTTTTGCAAATGCATTAAATAACGCCCTTGCAAACAATGGCAACCTAAATAATGTATTCTCTAACGGTGGTTTTAATGCTTGGGGCTAATATGTCTGATAGTAATACACCAAAATATACAAAAGGCTCTATCAGTGATATTAGTCAGAACTTATATGAAGAACTGCTAACTACAGGTTATTCTTTGTTGTTTAGTGATATTGAGGGCGTTATTTTAGACGAAATCAAAGATTATATTGCTTGGAATGGCGAATTAAAATCATTAGACGACAAAGAAACGGATACATTATTGCCTTTAGACATTGACGGTGAAACTATTCTCACCCTTGACGAGTGGGCAATTATTGAACCTGTGGTACTTGCTCATTGCGATATTATGCAAGCCAAACGCATGGAGGGCGTACAAAACTTAGGTGTTCAACCTGTGGGAATGACAGCGAGCGAGGCAAAACAAGCCTACCGAGAAGTTAAATTACAAATGCAAAAAGAGGCGTTTGATTGCGAGCCTTATAGCGTAGAAATCACTGAAAAACAACAACCAAAAAAACATCAATCATTTAATAAATTTTGGTGGTGGTAATGCATGAAGATTTATCTTGAAAATGACAGTGTTATCAGTGGCGGTGATTTAATCAGTGCTATCTATCGTACTGATTTAGTGCCTATTCCTGTATCTTTGGAATTATCGGTCAAACTTACTAAAGAAAATCATAATTTTTTACAAGCAAATAAAAAGTTATGGACGGTAAACGAAACCGAATTAGTGATTGTGAAAGCACAAATTATCAATACGCAATCGGTAAAAGATGGCAAACGCATTTCAGCGGTGCATATTATTGCTGTATTAAGCGGTTGTGAGCCATTAATAGGGGTTGCAAAACGAGCCACTTTTTTGGAAAACACAAGCGTTAATCAAGCCTATCGAGCATTAGGAGCAAAAGTTCGATTAACCAATGATATTAAATTAAATCAATTTATTTGTTTAAAAGGTCAATTACCGACCGAGCGTATTGCTTTGTCTTTGCAAAAAGAAAGTGCGGTTATTCGTCATGAGCAAGGTAAAAAAATATCCGCTATTCGCCTAAATGAATTATTTAAGGGTGAAAGTAAGTTATATGATAAAAGTTCAGTGCATTGGATTGATAATCCATCATTAATTAGCCATAAAAATATTAATTATCTGTCGATTGATGACGATGGTTCAGAAATTATCGGCAATGTAGGACAAAATTCAGCAGTACAATATTATCCACAGGCAGACAATAGAGAATTGCAAAATTTAAGGCGAATATTAATCACGCAAGGCACAATGACACGGCAATATGATGAGTATTTAATGGCAGGCAAGTTAATTGCTATTAGTGAGCGTAACAAGCCGTTAGTAGTGCTTACTTCCGCTCATCGTTATGATAGTGGGGCTTTGGGTGGTAAGGCTGTGATGGCGAGTAAGGCTTGGTTAGCTGAAATTTCAGGTTAAATATATCAAAGGTGATAATTATGGCAGTGTATGATTTTATTAAGCCGTCCGATGATGATAAATGCCCAAAGTGTGGAACAGTACCTAAGCAGATGTTTACAACTGACTTATTATGTCCTTATACCCCATGTCGTCATAATTGGGTAACTAAAGATGAGGTAAGCGGTTATTATTTTGAGTGTGACAAATGTAAACACTTTGTTGATTATGAACGCTCGTATGATAAAACATCAAATACTTATTCAAAAGATTTTCCGATTATTCAATATCAACCAACAAATTAAAGAGGTAAATAATATGAAACAGTACATAGGTACAGAAGTAGTCAAAGCTTATCCAACAAAACGTAAGAAATATTATGGTGATTTTGACAGGCTCAACCTTGCTCATAAGATACCAAGCAAAAATTCTGATGATGAGGGATATTCTATTGAATATTCAGACAAGGAAACTAAACCTAACACAAAATACTTTTCTTTTTGGTTGCCTAAAGAACTTTTTGAAAAGTTGTATCGACCAATTGAAGATTTAAACTTTGGACAAGCAATCGAACTGCTAAAACAAGGTAAAAAATTAGCTCGTAAGGGTTGGAATGGTAAAGCTATGTGGCTAGAACTACAATTGCCTGATGCTCATTCAAAAATGACTTTACCGTATATCTACATGAAAACCGCTGATGATAAGTTAGTACCTTGGTTAGCAAGCCAAACCGATATGCTTGCAGAAGATTGGCAAATTGTAGAATAATTAACTTGCAGAAACCAAAACCACTTTGATTAATATCAAGGTGGTTTTCTTTTGGAACACTCACCTATCAATATCAATTAATACCTTATTATAATAACAAAAAACAAGGCATTAATCATGATAAATACATCACATTCCCCAACTTTTTACCCTGCAAAATTACTTGAGTATAACGCTAAAGAGCGTACGGCAATGATTGAAATGAAAGGACTAACAGACGGTATTCCAAAAGGTATTCCTGCAATGCTTGCTTACCCTATCGGAGATGATGATTTAGATACTGAAAGGTTATTGGAGAAAGGTGCTGATATTTGGGTGTTTTTTGAGCAAGGCGATACCACAAAACCCATTATCGCTTTTTATCGCAGGCATGGCAAAAAAAAGGCGGTTGTCGGTATTCGCAGAATTAGAAATAAAATTATTGAACTGTTAGCAACGCAAGCTATCAAATTATTTGCTCCTAAATTAATCTCAATTAATAGTGACGGCTCAATTAACATCAAAGCAGAAAATATTAATATTGATGGAGCAGTTTCGATTAATGGTGATATTACTCACACAGGTAGCCAAACTTCAAGCGGTGATGTGGTAGCAAGTGGAATTTCTGTCAGTCAGCATACTCACATAGGCAATAAAGGCAGACCAACATCAACGCCTAATTAAAAATAGGAAATTAGCATGAATTTACAAAAGACATTGGCGAATATGCTAATTGCCAATCGTGAAGACAAAAACATATTTCAACCTGCAAGCATTGATAAAGCAGATAAAGTTTTTGATTATCTAAATCAATGGGAATTAGGCACATTTCATCATAAAGACAAACAGCCTAGAACAAGAATGCAAATTTATACCATGTGGGAACTAATGCAAAAAGACCCACAAATTGCTGAGGCATTAAGTTTGCATGTAACTGCAAGTTTAGGCGGTCATGAAAGCACAGGCGAAGTTATTTTTATTAGCCCCCATGCTCGCATACGAGGAGAAGGACGAAGAGCAAAAGAGTTACGGCAAAAAGTGGAGCGTGAGGCTCGAATTATCGCTCCTCTTATTAATCGCCATGCGTACCAATTAGCAAGGCAAGCGATTGGTTATGGTGATAGTTACGCACGGATTTATAGCAATCCAAGACATGGCGTATTAGACCTTTTAACTGACTATAGTACGCTACCATCTTTAATCATGCCCTTTGAGCAAGCTAGTTATACGGTTGGTTTTCATGTTTTAGAAGAAGAAACAAGAGAAAGAGCTATCACTAAATTAACACCACAGCAGATGTTAAGGGTAAAAATGCCACGAGCGGAGTACGTTCCCCAACATCGCTATGAAACTTGGGTAACAAGCAAAAAACTTGCTTATGATGTGCGTAGTGATATTCCTGTTTTGCCCTCTGATGTGGGCGGTTCTTTTCTCTATTCGATTGAAGATGTATGGAAAGATGTTACCATCAGCCGTGCAGGCTTGAATAACCAACAAATAGCAGATAGTGTTAAACAAGCCTTTTTAACAATCAATATGGAGGGTATGCCTGCAACCCAAAGAAAAGGCTATCGTAATGCGTTATCAAAAATGCTTGCCAATTATCGTGACCAAATCCAAAGTGCATTTAATGGCGGTGAGGCGATTTATGGCACAAAATATCATATTTTACCCCAATGGGGCGATAAACAAGTTTTACAATCGGTAGGCGATTTAGCCCAAAGAACCGCTCCCTTAAATTCAGAAAGTTTAATGCTTAATTTGCGTAGATTGGCAGGTGGTTTGGGAATTGATTTATCTATGATTGGTTGGGCGGATATGTTGGCAGGTGGCTTGGGTGATGGTGCTATGTTCCATACTTCCGCTCAAATTATGAGACGTTCACGCTTGATTAGACAAGCCTTGATTGATAGCTTTAATCATTTAATGGCGTTACATTGGGGCTTAAAATATGGCGAATATTTTAAAGAAAGCCAATATCCGTGGCAATTTGATTTCTACAGTGACCAATCGGCAAGTGCAACCGAAGCATTAACCAATAAAAATAATCGAGCAAATACAACCGCAGTAGTAACGCAAGCGATGATGGGGTTAAAAGAACTTAGTTTGGATAAAGAAACAGTGCAATTATTATTAGAGGATATTTTCGGAGCAGATAAAGAAATGGCTGAACGTATTGCAGAAAATATCGCTAAACGTCCTGAAGAAGAAAACGCTAACAATCCTATGCAAATGAATATGCAAGATGAGGAT
>PDWJ01004558.1_pt1 | contig 12133 bp, 9 predicted proteins | sample 1430881 | NCBI WGS metagenome assembly PDWJ01 (sample SAMN01162460, study PRJNA174530) | Oral metagenome, whole genome shotgun sequencing project. | biome: Marine environment; feature: Marine mammal; material: Swab sample of the gingival sulcus; isolation source: swab sample of gingival sulcus... | reverse complement strand
TTGATGAAGTGTCTTTTTTAATTTTTGATTGTTGTGTTGCATGTATTGCCTCCCGACAAGTAATTGATATATAGACTGGGAGAGATTATAGCAATAATTAGACCACTGCAATTAAAAATTTCTACTAAACTCTACTTAAAGTGACTACATAACTACATAATCATATACGATTACAGAATGACGGTACAGATGATAAACACACAAACTATTTCTCTTTTCCTTTTGTTGTATCGTTGTGAAATATGGCTCGTTGTGGAATTTTGTCATCGCCGACACGACGCACGGGAGATTTCAGTAAATCGGTCATATTTTCATAACTTCTGTGTTTAAAGCCTAGCGGAGCGAGGCGTTCTTTGTCCATTGCCATTGTCCCCGAAGAATTATGGGCGTATTTAGCCAGTAGTTTTAAGTGAAAAACACTTCTTTCTGCATACAAACTACCGTTAGCGCCATTGCTGAATTTCTTGCCTTGGTTGAGTAAACTGCTTAACTCTGTAATATTATTGGTTGCCGTGTGGTAGTATTGTTGTAATTCATCGGACCACTGCCAGCCTGCTTCAATTTGCGTATGATAATCAGGCACATCAGAATACCTATCGTGGATATTTTCTCGTAACGGTACACCTGCTTTTAGAGCCTGTTTATGCATGGCGACTAAGGACGTTTTTTGTAAATTGTCACTGATTTTACGCTCACCGGTACAGTAAACACCAAGTTTTCTTGGAATGCGTCCAGCACTATAATCATCGCTACATGCCCAACCTTCCCCGATAATTGGCGGATTGTCATCACCGGGTTCAGTTAAATATTGCTGTTTTTCCTTACTGTTTGCCTGATAGGAAGGAAAGTATTCAAACACCTTTTCTTCGGCTTCTTTGGGATAGCCGCCCCCAATATCCGAATGTGCTCCGACAAAATTATACGTAAGACCCGCCCCCTGTGTATCAGTTAGGGGAAAATTATAGCGATATTCATCCAAAGCAATAAAATGCACAATTGCTTTAGCGGATTTTGGTTTTAGGTGTAAATTGTATTCTTCGTAATTATCTTCAACCCATTTTTTTTCACTGACATCTGTTTTATAACTTTTCTCATAAGCCATTAACCGCAAATTAGCCTCTTGAAAAAAACCATCCGTATTTTTGGGTTTCCAATTCTCATTATCCCCTGCCGCCCCAAACGATGCCACCGTATCAAATAAGCCCACAAATTTGAAAGTGTAAGGTAGATCAGGGTATCTTGTATACATTGTATTAATAAAATCCCTTGCCATTGCCGCCCCGCGGCTAAAACCAAAGACATCAATTTGCCATTGATAATCATCGGGCGAATAAGCCTTTAAAATAGCCAAAACTTGATTAATAGCTCTATCAATACGCTGCCCGCCCAATTGTCCCGCAGCACCGCCCATGGCATAATCACTGTGGTATTTATCTTTCCCCGATTGATGAGTTTTTGTCGGGCTATAAGTCCCCACCCCCTCAATATAAATGGCTTTGACGTAGATTTTACATTCGGTAGGCTGCCGCCCCTCCAATACCTGACCGTCTCGGTAGAGGCGATACAGCTTGCCGACATTACTGACCCCATTAGCACTTTTACCCGCTTCATCGTTATACAGGTTGTTGCCCGTGCCATCAAAAAAGACACCTATACGCACTACTTTACAAGTCATTTGTGATTTCTCCTACCACCATTTTTTACCGTATCCAAATAAATAGCCAATTCATTCTCATCGGGGTTATCGGGCAGCCATTCATCACTAAAGCTGGGAATATGGCGAGTAATTGGGGGCATACCTGTGCGTGCCCCACGCAAACTCCACGTATTATATTGTGTCCCTGTAATGTCATAATCTTTTTCCAAAATTTCAAAACGTAGCCAATTAAGAATAAGAATGGGGCTGGTAGCAATTTCCCCATCGGATTTTAGTCGCTTAACAATAAAATCCAGTTCGGGCTTATCCTCAAAATCACTGCCGATAATGGCACAAATTAGCACCATTTTTTCTAGAGTTTCTCTCCAACGATTTTGACCGTAATAGCGTTTGGTAATTTCATCGACTTTGGCGACCCACGCCATTTGAAAATCCTTATCCTTGTCCATCCAAAAATCGGGATAAAAAATATCCAGCATTTGCGTAATTTCATCATACATTCGCTCAGTTTTATGCTGCTTAATCGCATCCATTTCCTGTTTACTTAATTGATAGGGCTTGTTCGGGTCAATCATTGCTGCCTCCTGTGGTTTATTGGCTTGCCGGGTTGGTTTTGGTTGGGCTTCCTGTAAGCAGTGAAATTGAATAGCCTTGCACGGTCTATCCTTAAAAAACTGTTCACGGTAGGATTTCCCCTGACAAGCGGTTATCAGGCCGGATAATCCCAGTATCATTAACAGTTGTATTATTTTTGCGTTACGTACTATCATATTTCCCCACAGTGTCGATATTCTGTTTTGTCGTTTATTATAACCCTATTACCCGTGCCGGCAAAAAAGACACCAATCCGCACGACTTTACAAGTCATTTATAATTCTTCCTACCGCCTTCTCGGACAGTGTCTAAATAAACAGCCACCTTATTTTCATCGGGATTATCGGGCAGCCATTCATCATCAAAATCGGGGATATGGCGGGTAATCGGCGGCATTCCCGTCCCTGCTCCACGCAAACTCCAGTTATTATATTGTGTGCCTGTAATATTATAATCTTTTTCTAATACCTCAAAGCGTAAGTAATCAAGTATAAACCCTGCTGCTGAGCGAAATTCCTTCCCTTTTAACCGTTTAACAATAAAATCCAATTCGGGCTTATCCTCAAAATCACTGCCGATAATGGCACAGACTAAGACCATTTTTTCCAGAGCACTTCTGGAACGTTTGGGATAATAGCGTTTGGTAATTTCATCGACTTTGGCGACCCACGCCATTTGAAAAGCTTTATCCTTATCCATCCAAAAATCGGGATAATAAATATCTAACATTTGCGTAATTTCATCGTACATTCTCTCAGTCTTATGCTGTTTAATCGCATCCATTTCCTGCTTTTCGGGGGTTTGTTTCGCGACTGTTAGGTTCTTTTGCTGTGATTGAGCCTCCGGTAAACAGTGGAATTGAATAGCCTTGCACGGTCTATTTTTAAAAAACTGTTCTCGATAAGATTGTTGCCCGCAAGCACTAAGGCATAATGTAAACAACAGAATGACGGTAAGATTAACTATTTTTTTCATTGTGGTTCGTTGTACTGTCTGACAATTTTAAAAAATAGGATGACTCAAGCGAGGAAAAAACTAAATTTTTATCATAATGACTAACACAATGATAAAAATTCTTTGATTCATCTAAATAATAAAAAACGGTGTTATCGGCAAATAAGTAATTTTGTAACGGTTCTGTCAATGACGACAAAAAACGATTAAAAATCCTTAAATCAAAAAAACGGCGTAAAAACGGTTGATTATCTTCATCATTAATATGATAAAAATACCCTAGCTTTTTGACCAAAGCCGATAAATCTAATTCCGAGCTCATCAATAAAGCCGAATGATAGTCCTCTTGGGTTAATAAGTCATTAACGGCATCCGCATCAATGCTGCTATCTAACTCGATAAGATAGGGAATGGCCTCGGCTATCGGCGCATAGTCATAACGATACAAAGGTTCATAATTTAATTGCCAATAATCCAAATGTGTCCAAACTTGCGGAATAAGGGCCGCATCAAATAAGCCATAAGTTCTATTCATGATTTCCGTCATCACACGTCCTGATTATTTTTTGCCATTAAGCAATCCATACAAAGCTCTTCCCCTTCATTTGCCGTCATTTTTAGTGCAGAAACCATATCAGGCGCTCCCCCTGTTACAGCCAGTGAGCCTTTAATCGTCACTTGCCCTTTAAAGGTAATACCCTCGCCGTCAATAATCACCGTGCCACCCTCGCTGGCGATACGGACTTCATCATACCCTTCAGCATCGAATTCTTTGCACACCTGTTTAAATAATTCTCCCGACTCCCATTCGGTTTTGCCCGATACCTTGTGAGTGTAATTGCCACCCGTAGTGATTTTCTGATTGGCATAAACGTCTAAAGTGCGATGGTTATCTATGCTAATGCGTTCATCTTTGACGACTTTCGTTATACGGTTGCGGTTAATGAGGTTGTGTTGGTTGCGCCCGATGGTCAGCGATTCGTCTCTGCCCACGGTTTCGGTTCTGTCATTGCCGATATTGATTGTTTCATCATGGCCGACGTTTTCAGTACGGTCATTCCCTACTTGCGTGGTTTCGTTGTGTTTAACCACGTTGTTCTGGTCTTTCTCGGCGTGGATAAACACTTCTTCCTTGTCTTTCTCATCCTCAAAACGCAGTTCGTTAAAACCATTGCCCTTGTGCGTCTTTGACTTTATCGTCATGCGGGTCTTGTTCTCGGGTAAGGTATAAGGCGGCTCAGTGGTGCTGTGATAAGTTCTGCCGGTGACAATGGGTTGGTCCGGGTCGCCCTCTAAAAAGTCAACAATCACTTCATGGCCGATGCGGGGTATGGCTATATTCCCATACTGGGCACCGGCCCAAGCCTGACTGACCCGCACCCAGCAAGAGCTGTGTTCGTTTTCTTGACCCTCCCTATCCCAAGGAAATTGTATCTTCACCCGTCCCCATTCATCACAGTAAATCTCTTCCCCAGCAGGACCCACCACGTGAGCAATCTGCGGACCGTCTACCACTGGACGTGGTTGAGGTGTGGGACGCCATTGCGTGGTATGCGGAATCAGTCGGGCAGTGTTCTCATAGCGGTTACCTTCCTCTCCCGCTTCTTCTTCCAATATCCCTGCTTGATAACCGCGGTGTTCTACACCAATCACTAACCAACTACGATTAAAATCAGCTCGACTATGTCCTGTTAAGATAAAACGATAATCCGATTGGACTGCCATAACCAATTCCTAAAAAGATATAGAAATAAAAACCTAAATAAAGGTTGGTTTTTTCCCAATCAGTAAATCCAATTGTGCGACAGCGTCTTTATCTTCGGCACGTATGGCGTAGATAAAGTGGTTTTCTATTGGTTTTTTCTCTATTTTTTCTATTTCGGCAATATCCGCTTGTAGTGATTTATTCACTTCACTCAATTGATAAATGGACTGATCGAGTGCATAATCCGCAGGCAGTGTCATTGTCGTGCTGGTTACATTTTTCACTGTCCGATTTTTTTTCAATGCGTTGATTTTTTCCTCATTTTCATCAAAATGGTCTTGTAATTCTTTCTTAAAACGAGTTAAAAAACGTGCCAAATTTTCTTCCGCACACTGTTGTAAAGACAACTTTTTACTATCATTTTCAATACGGTAAAATGACCACAAGTGCTGGGTAATATTATTAAGATTAGCTAAATACTTATCCAATGAATGATGTTTGATTGAAAAAGACGAAGCAGCAATACGATTGGCTTTATCAACACGGTCATAGTGATTTTCAATTGCCCTATTGCGTTTTACCAACTCTTCCAACCGCTTGACCTTTTTTTCATAGGCAATGGATTCTTTCATTGTTGGTGGCGTTTTTTTAGGAAGCCCCTGTGATAAAGTAGCAATACCAGTACGTTGTGAAAATTCGTTGCCAACTTCTTGTCTTAATAATTCAATTTGTTGTTGATTGGCTTGATGTTCAATAAAGAGTTTTTGTCTGATGTTATGCGAGGAAAAAGGCATAATCATCTTGGTACTGTCATTCACACCGATAATCTGACAAACATCGCCGTGGTGGGTGTATTGTTTACCTTGCCAATTAAAAATACCTTTTAATGCCCCCAATCCTGCACTAGCGAATACTAGGGCTTTGTTTTTTGATTTTACTTTTGTTCCCCCTGTTATCGCTCCTTTTATTCCCCTAATCACAGCACTTTGTGCAACGCTTTGGGCTGCCCCTTTGGCGGCATCGGCTTTGCCACCGTCCACCCATCGCCCAGGGAGCAGCGGAATGGGATCACCATCATTAACGTGACGAAAATGTGGGAATTTACCGCTGTATGCCGAGACAAAATCCGAATTACCCACCCGTGGTGAACCAAAAGTATATAACAGCGGTTTTAGACCTTGTTCAAAAAAATAAGCCGATAACAGCGTTGCCACTGCACCGCCCAAACTATGTCCCGTAACAAATAATTGTTTTTCTTGCTCTCGTAAAATTGTTAGGAATACCCTAAATTGTCTATTTGTGATAATTTTATCAAAATGTTCGTGAAAGCCCTCATGCACGCTGCCTACTAAACCGTGTGGTGAATCAATTTGTTTTGCCCCTAAATCGCTACCCATTAAATCAGAAAAAAGCTCCTCTGTGCCACGCACACTAATTACTGCCCGTTTGCTATCGGTGTAAAACAGGGCATCAACGGTTAGGGGGATTCTCAAATGGGCAACCTGCGGATAACGATTAATTTCGGTTAAGGCACTAACCTTTTCGTGTACATAGCCTGTACCTTTTTGTAAATTCCGATTGATACCTTTACCCTCGGGGACAATTTCTACAAATGGGGTGAGCTGACCACTGATTTTATCACTGACGGTTTTAATGGTACTTAATTTAACGGGACGATAGGCATCGGTTAGCCAACCCATACAGCGAATGACCTGATGCGATTTTTGGATAAAATCAGCAAAATCTCTATCAATCGGCTGACCATTGGGTTTTTTCCCCGTTTTCTCATCAGGTAAAAACACATCGCTGTAAGCCAGACGCGATAAATACGCCAGATTATAGGCATTAATATAATTATAATCAGGACTATGTCTTAACCATAGCGTGTATTCATAAGGGTCACATTGATTAATCGTCTGATGAATATTATCGGGCATTGGGATTATCCTCTTCATAAAATGGTTCAAACCAAGTTTGGTCAATAGCATTATCGAAATCTTCGAGAATTTTCGGTAGTTCTGTTTCTCCCTCATCTAAACAACTAAGCTTACCAAACATATAGCAATAAGTCTTTTGGCTCACTTTTAAGTTAATAACCACAGGTTTGCCCGACTGCATAAAACGTTGTGAATAATAAATAAACATTAATGGTTTTTTTTGTCCTGCCGAAGTGCCACAAAATAAACTATTCATCATTTTGTCTTTATCAACAGGATCTGCCCAACGAGTTCGATAGCAATAAATATTTAAAGGTGATGTATCAATAAAACTACGACTGGGGTCTAATTCCTTATCCACGTAGTCATCGCTTCTAAACAGTATATTCGTAACACCACCAATACTCCCCGCCGTTATATGACTTCTCTTCGCTTTTGTTCTTCCATAATCGGGATCATTTTTTAAGCGTGGGTCATCGTTTTTTTCTTCCATATACAATTTTGCCCCACCCGTACTATATAAACAACCTTTGTAATCAATATGTAGCGGATAGCGAATAGTATAGGTTTTGCCATTATCACCCTCTTTCGCAGGAATAACGGTATTTAATTCCCCACGTCCACAATCATCAGCAGGTCCATAACGCATTTGCACTTCAGGCAAAAATGATGGCGTTTTTTTACCGATAATCGCCTGCCAATGTGATTTTTTTACTGTGATACTTTCCGGTAACCAGTAATAACGGCTAAAATAAGCTAAACTAAATAATAATAAAACAACAATTTGCCACCGATAACGTTTGGCTAATTGATTAATCGTCTGATGAATATTATCGGGCATTGGGATTATCCTCCTCATAAAACGGGGCAAACCAATCAGGTGTAATAAAATCCCTAAAATTTCTTGGAATCTGCGGTAAATCAGTTTCTCCTTTTTCGTCGCAATAATTTTTACCTGCTTTTCTACAATAAGTTTTTTGACTTACTTTTAGGTTAATAACCACAGGTTTACCCGACTGCACAAAACGTTGTGAATAATAAATAAACATTAATGGTTTTTTTTGTCCTGCCGAAGTACCGCAATAGAGGCTATTTGTCATCTTCATTTTATGCACTGGATTGACCTTTCTTGTTCGATAGCAATAAATATCTAAAGGTGAAATATCAACAAAACTACGACTAGGATCTAATTCCTTATCCACGTAGTCATTACTGGCAAATAGCACATTTGTAACACCACCAATACTACCCGCCACTAAATGCAACCTTTTGGATTTGCCCCGTCCATAATCGGGATCATTTTTTAAACGTGGGTCATCGTTTTTTTCTTCCATATACAGTTTTGCCCCGCCCGTACTATATAAACAACCTTTGTAATCAATATGTAGCGGATAGCGGATAGTATAGGTTTTGCCATTATCACCCTCTTTCGCAGGAATAATGGTATTTAATTCCCCGCGTCCACAATCATCAGCAGGTCCATAACGCATTTGCACTTCGGGTAAAAATGATGGCGTTTTTTTACCGATAATCGTCTGCCAATGTGATTTTTTTACTGTGATACTTTCCGGCAACCAGTAATAACGGCTGAAATAAGCTAAACTAAATAAGCATAGAATAACAACTGGTATTTTATGCTTTTTCAGATAGTTCAGTGACTTGTTCATTGAATTGCTCATTTCGTTCATATAGTAAGTTAGCGATTATTGCTAATTTTTCTTTTTCATCACCGATATTATTGCGTAGTATGTCACTAATATCATCAATTAACTTATCCCAAGCTTGCCTGTATTCAAAATATAAATCAAGTAGCGAATAGATAAAATGTGTATCAATAATACCAATATCAGTCAGCGAATCAATACATTCAGTTAATAATTGATGAAACGCTACCAGCGAATAGTTTTTCAGAACTGGCTTTTGCTTAATCAGTTTTTCCCGTGCCTGTAAAAGAAAATGATGCCTTTTTACCTGTGCTAAAGACTGATTTTGTGTCTCCGACAGCTCCCAATACGTGTGCAAACAGGGGGCGGGGTGATAAGTATTTTCCAATGGCAAAATTAGCGGTTGCTGGAGTAAATTAAGCGTTTTTGTGTAGATTGTTTTACCATCAAAACTATGATGTAACAATTGGTAAGGAAAATCTTTAAGATAGAAAATATCAGAAAAAACACCCAGTGCGGTATAAGTCATCTTGTCATCATTTAAACCCTGCAACCAGTCCGATAATACCAGTGTATTATAAAATCGAAAAATAGTAGGTTCTGTCTCGTTCGACACATTGACATAACTTAAATAAGCTGCGTGCTGTGTCAGTGTAGGTAAATCATAATTAGAAATAAAAATTCCACACCACCCATTAAACAGAGCGACTTCCGATACCCAAGTATCAAAACTTTCATCTTGCCCCAACTCAACCAAACGCGGACTAACATCTTCCATTTCGGGGATAAATTCTGTAAGTAACTCTGTGTATCTGACACCAGTTATTAAAAACTTCTCAGCAATTTCCTCATTCTGTGTAGGTTCAAAAATTGCGTAAATATGACGACCACAATTCAGAGCATTTTGTAGGCTTGTCGCCAATGATGATATGGCAATTTGTTGTTCTTTTTCCGTTAAATATGCAAGCATTATTTATCTCTCATTTAGGCAGGGCTTGCACAGGGGTTCCCCAGTATTAATGACTGTTGAAAAACGACTAACAATATCAGGACTACCCCCCACCACAGCAAGGCTACCCTTAATCGTTACTTGTCCCTTAAAAGTAATACCACTACCATCAATAATGACTGTACCACCCTCGCTGGCAATACGAACTTCATCATAACCCACAGCATCGAATTCTTTGCACACCTGCTTAAATAATTCTCCCGACTCCCATTCAGTTTTGCCCGATACCTTGTGAGTGTAATTGCCACCCGTAGTGATTTTCTGATTGGCATAAACGTCTAAAGTGCGATGGTTATCAATGTTGATTCGTTCGTCCTTAACCACTTTAGTAATGCGGTTGCGGTTAATCAGGTTGTGTTGGTCTCGTCCTATGGTCAGTGATTCGTCTCTGCCCACAGTTTCGGTTCTGTCATTACCGATAGTGATTGTTTCATCGTGGCCGACGTTTTCAGTACGGTCATTCCCTACTTGTGTGGTTTCGTTGTGTTTAACCACGTTGTTCTGGTCTTTCTCGGCGTGGATAAACACTTCTTCCTTGTCTTTCTCGTCCTCAAAACGCAGTTCGTTAAAGCCATTGCCCTTATGCGTCTTTGACTTTATCGTCATGCGAGTCTTGTTCTCGGGTAAGGTATAAGGCGGCTCAGTGGTGCTGTGATAAGTTCTGCCGGTGACAATGGGTTGATCCGGGTCGCCCTCTAAGAAGTCAACAATCACTTCGTGACCGATGCGGGGGATGGCTATATTCCCATACTGGGCACCTGCCCAAGCCTGACTGACCCGCACCCAGCAAGAGCTGTGTTCGTTTTCTTGACCCTCCCTATCCCAAGGGAATTGTATCTTCACCCGTCCCCATTCATCACAGTAGATTTCTTCATTGGCAGGCCCCACTACGTGAGCAATCTGTGGACCATCAACGACCGGGCGAGGCTGGGGTGTGGGTCGCCACTGCGTAGTATGCGGAATGAGCTTGGCAGTGTTCTCATAGCGGTTACCTTCCTCGCCCGCTTCTTCTTCCAATATCCCTGTTTGGTAACCGCGGTGTTCAACACCAATCACTAACCAACTGCGGTTAAAGTCTTCTCGGCTGTGTCCCGTTAAGGTAAAACGATAACCGGGGACTAAGCGTTGGTCATCGCCCGTTGCCGTTGCCAGTTCCAGTTCTCGGCGCTCATACTCCAGGCGATAATGGCTAAAGGGTTTACCCTGGGCATCGCGTTTATAACGCCCCGGGTAATCGTATTGTTCGTAAATATTGTGCGGGGACTGTCCCGCTACCCCTGAATGTGAGTCAATATGTTGTTGTTCTTGATTGTAACGCGGATTAGTAAAGGTGTAATCACGCAGCGTTTGGTGGGTCGTGGTGAGTTTCTCTTCATAGTCCCAACGCCACAAGGCCGGTTCGGGTCTATCCCCCGACGGGGTGGGATTATACAACAGTGTTCCTAAAGCCTCGGCATTGGCGGTATTGTTGCTAAAGTGCAGGGTGTGATTATCGGCATTGTGTTCAAAGTAGTAATAAGTGCCCTCTTCTGCCGCTAAACGTTCGATAAAGTTTAAATCGCTTTCCCGATACTGCACGCAGTATTCACGCGTCCAATAGGGTTCACTTAGGTGAAAGTCATTGCGACCTACTTTGTTCTTTTGCAATAAGGTACGGATAATGTCTTCGCTGTTTTGTTGTTGGAAGATACGGCAGTCGGCTTGTAGGTTAGCACGCGATAGAGCCGGTTCAATGACCATTTTGTAACGGGTACGGCTAAAGCCCGTTTCACCTTGGGTGAGTTTAGTGACAATACCGTTAACATAGCGAATGGCTTTGCTATTATTGTGATTGTCACCCTGTTCTTCATCCATTGCCAGACGTCTATCGGTTGACGATTGTTGGCTGGGTCCAGGTAAAGCATTGTCCTGCCAAAAAGTCAGTGTTGCAGGCTTATCTAAAATGGCAGAAAAATCAGGTGAGGAAGAAAAACTGGCTAACTCCAATTCCAATCGAAACGGAGACGATAACTGTTCGGTTAAAACAAAACTGACGACTTCAAATACCGTATCACCGGCAACGCTTAAACTATAACGATAATCGGATTGGACTGCCATAATTACTTCCTAACAAAATAATAATTAGTCGCATTCTATACTACGTTATAGATTATTAGCAAGCGCTTTAGTCATTTTGATTCACAGAGTGCATATTCACCAAAGACTTAAACAAAACCAACATACTAGGGTGCGAGAATGACGGTACTATTTGCCTTTGTTTTATCAACAACCGTTCTTATCACAGAATTTATTATCACGCTCGATAACCACAGAAAGCATACAGTGAAATTATTTTCAGATTTAATATGCTTACTTATAGCATGGGCAAATATTGTATTGATGTAGCATGAAATAGATTTGCTCAACAGTAGAAAATTAGACAATGGCAACCGATAATGTTTTCCCAGAAAGTGGTCAAACTATTACGTATTTAGTATTGCCGTACTAGGCGATACTCCCTTTTTTTACGATTTTTAATCAAACTGTGGCATTCTACTCGCTTGCACAATTTCAATCCAATAACCATCCGGGTCTTTGATAAAGGCAACATCTTTCAATTTTCCGTCCTCAGGA
>PDWJ01004555.1_pt1 | contig 12136 bp, 11 predicted proteins | sample 1430881 | NCBI WGS metagenome assembly PDWJ01 (sample SAMN01162460, study PRJNA174530) | Oral metagenome, whole genome shotgun sequencing project. | biome: Marine environment; feature: Marine mammal; material: Swab sample of the gingival sulcus; isolation source: swab sample of gingival sulcus... | reverse complement strand
AAAAACATCACTGCGAGGAGAGAAGCAGTCTTTTACTTCGTCATCAACGAACCAACCAAGCTGCACGCAGATACGATTGGCACGGAGTTTGACTCAACTCTGTACTTACGCCGAGGCGCCTGCAAGAACGGGGCAGAGTTGGCCTGCGATGACGACGCGGCAGGATCCTGGGCGGCACAGATCGACATCCCGATTCTCTACCCAGGAACTTACTTCCTCTTCGTCGATGGATTCACCATCGATCCGCAAAACGGCCCCGATGAGGGATTCTTCGTTCTCAATCTCGACCTAACCCCCAATCCACAGGAAGTCTGCGACAACGGAATCGATGACGACGGAGATATTTACGTCGACTGCGCCGACAGCGATTGCACTTTGGTTGAACCATGTACCAACTGCAATGCAGGTTTGCCACCGACCCCTGAGTTTGCATCCGCGGCGTGCAACGATGGTTTGGACAATGATTGTGATGGAGTTGCGGACTGCGATGACGAAGATTGTCATGGGAGTGATTACTACGTCATAGAATGTTGCAACGGGAATGATGATAATGGCAATATGATCATCGACGAGTTTGCATGTAAATGTGCGACCTCCGCCGATTGCTCGCCCGCGGATATTTGTTATACGCACAGTTTGTACTCATGCGCTCCGCCCTGCATCGATTTCGCTGGAGACATCTGCCCCTTTGTTGCGCCCGGGTCATTCTGTTCGGTGGCAACAGGTCAATGCGAATTCCCATGAATTCGCTTCCGTAGGGGCGGATTTGGAAGAACCATCCTTTCGATTGCAAGCGCTCAGTTCACAGGTGTGTACGTGCAGTAGACACCTGTGATCGTTCCCTCGTTGTTCCCTTCTTTGCATTCTGTGAGAGCCCCATCGTGATTGGCTACCACCCGAATATCCACAGCATCTAACTCGCTGGTGGGGGGGTCACTCCACAGGCAAGAGACAAGTTCACATTCACCCGGCTGCAAGGGGCCTTGTGTCTGTGTTTCGCAGACAAGCTCTGAGCCATTGAAGAACCCCACCGAGACTCCAGCTCCCATCGCATCTGCACCACGATTGCAGACATCAACCTTGAGGGTTGCCGTTGTACCATTGCATGAGTTGAACTGGGACGCTCCAGCCGTAGGATCTGCTGTGGACTGACCGTTGGCATTTCCTGGAACGTTCTGTCGGAAATTGTTCAACCCCTCCTGTTCCCAATTGTTGAGCCAGCTCGACGTTGCGGGAACCGTACCGTCTTCTTCGATGTGCGTGACCGCGTAAGCATGCTGACTCCAAATCGTGCGAGACCGAACCCACTTGTCTTGGGCGTCAGAATAAACCCGAATGCCTGTGACTCCGTGAGGGTGCGCTGCACGGCATGTATTTTCGCCCCCAAGTGAATCTGGAGGCGCTACGCAGGACAACCCCATCTCAAGACAGGCATCGTCATCCTGAGCGGAACAGCATTCAGCCGTTGTCGAACAACGACAGAATCCGCCGGTGCACACCCCAGACACGCAGTCGCTCGGCTTCTCACATCGCAAACCCGCAAACTGCGGATCGACACCTGAAGCATTGAGGCCCTCACATTTGATTCCTTCGCTACCACGCCCACAGGCCAGGTTCGAGGGAACAACCAAATCTGCGCGGAAATTACCGTCTACATCCGCCACAACTGGGTTTTCGCACCAGGTGCAAGACGAACGATATTGACTGAACAACACATCCCCATCAGTCCCACTATACACGCGCACAAAACACTCATCGGCGTAAACCACCTCGGCAACACCATCAGCCTCAAAGTCAAAGACGGAAGAACCCGTGATATCCGAAGAGTGATCCTGCGTCTTTCTTGACCACAATATGCCCTCCGGACAAGGGACAGGCGTAATGATGCCGTTCGTACAAGGGCCCGTGTTGCCGTCATCACAGCGGTCGCAGCGGTCGAGGCCGGTGTTCTGGCAAGTTCCAGTCGGACGAGGCGAGGCCGTGCAGTCAATGTCAAAAACGGTGTAATAGTCAGCCCCAGCCACACCCAATTCGGGCAAACCGTCACCGTCGTAGTCTGCAATGGTGGGATTACCGCCTCCACCACCTGGAATAGCGATCGGATTCAGCGCATACGATCCATCCGTGGCGTAAACCATCACCTTTGAATCACGAACCACGGCAATTTCGGGCAAAGAGGCGCTCCCGCTTCCGTAGGTGCCAAAGTCAGCAATCGCCACATATCCCGGTTTTGGGGGATCTGTTTCAGGAAAATAAGACTCCTTTACCCATTGCCCAGAAGACCAAGCCCATATGAATTGACCGTTGGTGAATTCAATATCAGGGTCATCGTCAAGGTTTGCCAAAACTGGATTGAGCCCTGCACTGACCGCAACATAGCCAGCAGGCAATCCAGAAAGAACAACGCCCTCGGCTGAGATCACATATCCTTCGCGGATGATCTCAGGAATACCATCGTTGTCCAGATCATGAATCGATGGTCCAGCCCAATTATTCGAATGTGACGGGGTCCAGTTGAAAAGCGAATCGATGAAAACGCTGCCCCCAGGCGCGTCTACTGCCTTCCACAAGAGCGACCACGCGCCTGCCTTGCGAGTAAATGCAAGCAAAGAACCATCCCCTCCGTACGTCACAATCTCCGCCACACCGTCTTGATCGAGATCCGCCACCGCTGGTGTGGTTGGCGAAGCAACCCAATCAACAACGGAGTCACCATCCAAGTCGGTACCTCCAAGATTTGCCTCTACCGTGCAATCTGTTCCACGAAGGATTCGAATGATCCCCAATCCCTCGGTGTAGCTAGAGGATAGTGTCGCCGTGAAGGGCGCGACGATGCTCGGTGAACCCGATGACGGTGGCTGATTGAAGTTCACCACCACGGGAGTCGCTTGCACATCAAGGTGGTCTGGAAAGGCATCGGTGGCGTCAGCCGAGGAAAACTCACATCGAATCGTTGGGGCAAACTGCCCCGCGGGAACCACGTAAGCACAGGCAGGATCGTGTGTTTGGTCGGAAGGCTCGCCCCAAGGCACACACCCCTCAGTCGGGTCACAATAACTGTCGTTGCTGCAGTCATTGTCATCGGTGCAGGTTGCTGCCGGAACGCACTGACCATGGGAGCAAATTTCCCCTTCATCGCATCCGCCAGAACATTCGTTGTCACCATCGCTGTCACTGTCACCATTGTTGGTATCGAGTGGAAAAAATCCATCCAAAGCTGCATCGATGCCTGACTCGACGCCAGCCTCAGACGACGGGCCTCCGTCGCCGCTGGAAGGCGTGTCACTGCTGGACGAGCAAGCGGTTGCAAAAGCAGAGGAAGAGACGATGAGCATGAAACAGGAGATGCGATTCATAAAAAACTTTCTGGTTGGAGGACGATTCTTAAGTATAACACGGGCGGGAATTCTGGCTAACGGTGCCAGAGCGGGGGTAGTTGGTGCTTTTTGGTTTTCGCGAACCGCGAAAAACGCAGATCTTTCGATTCCAACCTCTCTGACTTCTTGACGAGTCTCCTCGTATTCGTTAGGGCGAGCGGCATGGCGGGCCTACAATCACGGCGAGCGGGCAAGGCGAAACCTTCGAAAAAGAAGGCGGCGAAAAGCAAAAAGATGGCTCGAACAAAAAAGTCTACGAAAGCCAAGGCGGTGAAAAAAAAGAAAGCTGCCAAGTCCCGGTCGGCCAAGGCGAATAAGCGTGCTGTAAAGAAACCAAGCAAGAAGACTCCTACGAAGTCGGTTAAGAAGACTGCCAAGAAGACTGCCAAGAAGACTGCCAAGAAGACCGCCAAGAAGACCGCCAAGAAGACTGCCAAGAAGACCGCCAAGAAGACCGCCAAGAAGACTGCCAAGAAGACTGCCAAGAAGACTGCCAAGAAGACCGCCAAGAAGACTGCCAAGAAGACCGCCAAGAAGACTGCCAGGAAGCCGGTTAAGAAGGTTATTAAAAAGAGCGCCAAGAAGTCGCGTAAGAAGGCCGCGAGCACCACCAAAGTTGTCAAAAAGGTCGCTAAAAAGTCGGTGAAGAACAGGGCCACGCCTCCGACGAGGACAAAGGCCCCGAAGAAATCGTCCAAACGAACCGCCAAAACCCCAAGGCGCGCGTCCATCGCTGATATCAACCCCACCCAGCCCCTTCGAAAGACAGGACTGAGCGAGGCTCAGCTGCGCGAAGAGGTCCTCGCATCACCCGGGCCCACCTTGGACTTGGCGCAGCCCGATCACGTTGGCGACCTCATGTACCTCACCTGCTTCCGCGGCAGAAAGTTTGGGCGCTCACGTTTTTCTCGCTTCGTGCTCGAACGCATTGCCGCGACCGAAGCAACCGGCCGCTTCGTTGCAAGCGTGCCGGTGGAAATGATCGCTCTATTTTTCGCCCGCGAGGTCCGACCCGTTTCGGACGATGGCGCCCCGGTTAACGAATGCTTTGAGCTTCCTGATGGCGGCTTGCTCGAATTCATTGGAGACCACATGGAGGCCGCCGAAACAGTCGCTCGTCTCCTCTCGCTCCATGAAGAATCTCGCCTCGACCATGTTGTCGAGTTGCTTGTAGAGCACGATCGCAGCTGGCTTCACACCTTGGCCCTCGAAGCCCGTGACGCAAGGTTAATGGAGCTAGGTTTCCCCGATCTAGACGATATCGATCGACTCTTTGCCCCGTGGCATGCCCAACTCTTGATCCGCAAACTTCAGGCATGGATTGAATCAAGCAATATTTCGAGAGTACGTTTGCCCAAGAACAAGGTGACCGCTGAAGCTATCCTCAACTTTGCCAATGGCTTGAAAGACGAAGACCGAGATATGGCGTTGGCCCGTCTTCATTTCTTGGCTATCTGCCAAGCAATTTATGACTCAAAACGCATGATCCGTCGCATGACTCCTGAAAACTTACGCCATGCCTCAGCCGTAGCTTTGCGCATCATAGCTGAAGGAATACGCGAAGCCGGGGGTGATATGACATTGATTGACGGCCCACAAATCGCGACCGTCTATCGATTGGGTCGAGCCATGCTTGGATAACGGGCAACACCCAAGATTTAGCGAATGCGTGCGCAGAACACTCGGAGCGCGAGTTGCTACTTGACGACACGCAAGTAAGGCGGAAGCTTGCGCTTCGCCTTGCCCGAGCTGTCATCTGGGTCATCAGGCTCTTCGCTGGAGTCGTCGGGAGAATCCAATACGGCGGCTGCGTTGCCATCCATCGAGGGAGCTGGGTCAAGGCTCTCTTCCTCTTGGCTCTTTTCCCCGTCAACGGTCGAGAGCTTTGGCGGATTGCTCGGTTTTTCGGACCTCTGTGAAGAAAGTTTGTCCGATGTTGATTCGCTGGTATCCGACTCTTCATCTTTCCTATCGGGTACCGAAACCAGGCGCGGACCTGGTTTGTCCGATGTCTTTTTCGGCGTCTTGCTTTTGCCTCCCTCCGGAGCAAATCGGTAAGCCACTTCTGCTGGAACATCCGGCGGCCAAACCATCCCACGTTGGTCGCCGGTAACAAGCGCGAAAACGGCATGCCACGGCATCTGACACCAGTACTTTCTCCCGCCAAAAGAAAGGGTGCATCCAATCCCTTCGTCATCGACCTCGAGATCTGGAATCGGCACCCTCATATTCAAACCAATCTCGAGCACCAACATCGGTTGTTTTCGAAATTGCGGCGGCACCACAACTTTCTCTCGTCGTGGATCAAGGTGAACAAACACGGAAGACGCTTGTTCCAACAAAGCGTCCATCACTTGCTTCTTCGCAGGGAGATTCGTTTGCACAGCAGCTCACTTCATCGACCAACGGGACGACGTTGAGGCTGGACATACCAGTGCTTCGGCGCGATTGCACGCAGACGATGGGAGAATGGGTCACAATCCTCACTTGAGAGTGGGTCCATTCGCCCCTTTTTAGCCATCGGCCAACGGTCCGCCTGGCGCTGGCTCAACAACTCATCCACTTTTTCCGTCACTCGACCAACAAGAAGATCAATCACCCTCTTTTCGTCAAAGTCGCCTCCAGGTTGACGAGCACACCTATCTTCTACCCAACGCTTGTGTTGGAAGCTGTGATCATACGCCGAAAGAAAAAGTCGAGAAGCTCTGGGGTCGTGTTACTCATTGTGTCCATTGCGGTGGAGATCCTATCGACCATGGTGATCCTATCGACCATGGTGAGAACGCTCGTGATCTTGCAGGTGACGCTCGATGTCGTTAAAAGCAGTGTAGGATTTTTTCGATCCTTGGGTCATCCATCTCGTACTCCTTCAGCGCTGATGATGTTAGGGACCTCCAAGAAAACAGCTTATCCTCAACGTTCCCTGCGTTCGCGTCGTCAGCATTGCGCCTCGCTTCTACGCGTTAGCATGCGACCTCGTCACACTTTGATGCTGTGGAGCACGGGCGCGCAGGGAACCCGTCACAAAATTGTCAATCCCACCGCCCACGAAACCACCTCATGAGCCAATCTGACAAGGTCGTTATTGAATACCAAGGAGGGACGCTCGCCCTTCGCAACCTTCCAGAAGGGTTGGCAGACATTCCATCAGGTGGATTAGAAGACCCGCGAGATGGAAGCCTTCGATACGAAGGGTACGCTTATCCACGCGTGTTGCGTTGGTTGGTGCGGGGAAAAACTCCTTTTGACGACCGAGCACAGGAGTATCAAACACTCGAGCTCAAGCAACAAGTGCAACACCAACCTTTTCCATATCAGCGTGAGGCACTCGAGGCTTGGGTTCGAAAGCGTAAGTCTGGTGTTGTGATTCTTCCGACTGGCGCGGGCAAGTCGTACCTTGCAGTGCTCGCAATTGAGCATGTGCAGCGCAGTTGTTTGGTCGTGGTCCCCACCTTGGACCTGATTTCGCAATGGTATGATGTGCTCCAACGAGCGTTTGGATGTGGTGTTGGCGTGGTTGGTGGAGGTGACTACGACGTACGAGATCTAACCGTCACAACCTATGATTCAGCCTACATGCACGCGGAACGATTCGGAGCCCGCTTCGGATTCGTTATCTATGACGAATGCCACCACCTGCCAAGCGAATCCTACTTGTTCGCAGCACGGTCTTCGATTGCCCCCTTCCGTCTTGGACTCACCGCCACATTGGAACGGGCAGACGGCAGACATGAAGTGCTCGATGAAGTTGTTGGTCCTGTAGCCTATCGAAGAGAGATTCCTGAGCTTTCTGGGCAATACCTGGCGGATTATGAAACGGTGAGGCTTCGTGTGGAGCTCAACGATGATGAGCGTGAGGCATATGACGAAGCACGCCGGATCTACACGGCATTCATTCACAACCGACGTATCAGCATGGGAGCCAGCAACGGTTGGCGTCAATTTCTGATTGAAACATCACGATCACCGCAAGGTCGGCGGGCATTCAACGCCTACCGTCGCCAAAAAGAATTGGCGTTGGGTGCCGCGGGAAAACTGCGTGCGCTTGAGGGACTGATGCATCAGCATCGAACAGAGCGAATGCTCATATTTACCCAAGACAACGCAACAGCCTACTCAATTTCCCGTCGATTCTTGGTTCCCATTATCACCCATCATTCGAAACCCAAAGAGCGGGCAGCCATTCTGGCCGGACTGCGCGACGGAACCTACGGGGCGGTGGTCACCTCAAAAGTTCTCAACGAAGGCGTTGATGTCCCAGAAGCAAACGTCGCTGTCGTTCTCTCGGGTAGCGGCTCAGTGCGAGAACATGTCCAAAGACTCGGACGCATTTTACGACGCGCCAAAGGCAAACAGGCGGTTTTGTACGAACTGATTGCCGCCAGCACCGCCGAAGAGTGGGTAAGCCAGCGTCGACGCGACCACGGAGCATACCGGTAGAGCGAAGAAATGACTCTTGCTCTGTCACGGACGTTTTGGGCGAATGAAGTGGTAGAAGTGGCGTTGTGCTTACCTCAGACTTGATCAAAACTCGTCACCGAGACGGCAAGATCATCCCGGTCTACCTGCGTGCGAAGCACTTCGAGAATTGCTTAGCACTTGCCCAGCGACTCATCGACGTATTCGAGGAATCTTTGGGTGCGACGATGGCAGAGTTAGACGCTGCATTGCGAGAGGTGGCAGAAAGCGAGAGGGATCGGCTTCGTGTATCGGGATTGATCAAGCTTCTGCGGGATCGATGTGAATTCGACCTCGCTTCTGAGCTTGATCCGATTGCGTTGCGAGCAGAGGTATTTGGAAAAGCCTCTGAAATCCGCTGCGCTTTGGGCATACGGGATAGGTTTGATCGGGAAAAGGTACTGGCAAGCTGCGCTCAAGCCCAACACATCTCGCCTCAGCAACTCATGGACTTGCTCTTTGCAGACCTTCCAGGCGCACAGAGCTTGCAATCGTTTCGCGTCATCACGGCAACCGCACTGCTGCAACGCTACAATCTTGCGTTGGCCCAAGGTGTGTTGTTGCGGGCAACAAGAGTGGTCATCAGCTTGGATCCAACCACAGCTCCAAGGTGCCGCCAGTTGTTTCGAGCGATGAAGTTTCGACGATTGATGCATCGCGTGTCGGGCAGTGCACGAAAAGGCTACGAAATTGTTCTCGACGGTCCGATGAGTCTATTCGAGTCAACGCAACGTTATGGGTTGCAGCTAGCACTTTTTTTACCAGTGTTGGTTTCTGGTGAAGGTTGGCGACTGGAAGCTGACTTGAGGTGGGGCAAAGAGAGAGTGCCGGCCAAGTTTGTTCTCACAGACCAGGATGGATTGATTTCTCACGATCGACACGGCCCGGTGGAGTTGGAGGAGGTGAGTGCGCTCTTCGGAACATTTGCAAGGCTGAAATCACCTTGGACAGTACGTAGAACATCTCGAATTTATAGTATCAAAGGCTCAACTGTTTTTGTTCCGGATCTTTTGTTTGAGCACCAGGAAACAAAGAAGAAGGTTTACTTGGAGGCGTTTGGGTATTGGAATCGCGATGCCGTTTTCGAGCGTGTGGACGTCCTCAGCAAGGGGTTCACGGATAAGTTTGTTTTGGCTGTGAGTACGAAGTTGAGGGTTAGCGCAGAAGTAGCGACCCATGACTTTCCAGGAGCAATTTTGGTTTATGCCAATGCGATCTCAGCCAATTCGGTGAGAAAATTGCTCGATGAGATAGCTTCTGGATAGTGGCTCAATTGAATGAATCAATCCCTGGTTGACACCCAGCCGTTGGAGTGAAAGAGCCATCTCATGCACGAACATCGAGCTTGGGCCTTCCTATTCGTAGCGCTGCTGTGCGTTGAGGGCTGCAAGAAGAGCGAAGTCCCCAGGCCAGGCAGGTGGGTCACCTGTACTTGTCCTTACCTCATGGATTTCGATGATGTAGCCAAGCATTCGCTTCAAGTATGCGTCCCGGAAGGAATGGAGCCAGAGAAGGCAGCTTTTGGGTGTGCATCCAAACTCACCCACGGCCCAACGGAAGCGTGCAGGTGTGGTCCACCGGCTGGACCGTGCGTAACCCCTGAACAGTGCAAGTCAAACGAGTATAAGTGAGGCTCATGCAGCAACGATCTGCACCTCTCCCGCATGAAAGAATCTGACTTCGCCTCCCACCCTCACACGCAACCGCCCGTCCTCGTCGATTCCTTCCGCCAATCCATATGCATTGCCCAACCGAACGTGACAACCTCGGGTCACGTCACGTGCATCCAAGTCGTCCTTCATTGAGCGAAGACCATCCACATCAAACGCCTGCACGCGCTCTTCGATGCGGTGCAACAATTCAATGAGCATCCGATGCCGCGAAGGTTTTTTATTTGCCTCGAGAATCAATGACGTTGCACGTGCTTGAATCGAGGGATCGAAAGTGCGTTGCAAGACGTTGAGGCCAATCCCCACCACCACGTATTCGCAGCGGCCGCTAACCAATGCACCCTCTATGAGGATACCAGCGGTTTTTTTTTCACCGATGAGAATATCGTTGGGCCACTTGAGTCCGACTCGACTGTTATCGACCACGGTTCCAACAGAGTCGGCGACGGCTAAACCGATGGCGAGGGAGATTGAGGAAAGGCGTTCGGGGGGCATCGTCGGCCGCAGAACAAGTGAAAAAAGCAAGCTGGTGCCAGGAGCGGACAACCAACGTCGACCGAGGCGTCCTCGTCCGTGAGTTTGCTCTTCCGCCAAGAATAAGGTTCCGTGAGCGGCTCCAGCGTTTGCGGCCAGAGCGGCGTCTTCATTGGTGGAGGTGGTTTGCTTTGACCAATGGAGAGGATTTCCCAGGGTTAGCCCACGTTCTCGAATCGCCAAAGAAGCGGCCTGATGATCGAACATTTTGAACATCAAAGAAGCTCCATATCCAATCCAATATCCGCTGCTTGGAACGAATGGGTAAGCGCCCCAACGCTAATCACGTCGATACCGAGCTCGGCGATATCGCGAATGCGGTCAATGGTCACTTTACCTGAGACTTCAAGCAAAGCGCGACCATGGGTTCTTCGCACGGCTTCCTTGGTGTCCTCGAAGGAGAAGTTATCGAGCATGATGATATCAGCCTGCACAGACAGTGCTTCATCGAGTTGATCGAGAGTATCGACTTCAAGTTCGATTTTGGAGGTATGCGGCGCGTGGGAGCGAGCACGTTTCACAGCTTGGGAGATGCCACCGGCTGCAACGATGTGATTGTCCTTGATGAGAATGGCGCTACCGAGGGAATCGCGGTGATTGTGCCCACCTCCAACACGAACGGCGTAACGTTCCAAAGAGCGCAGTCCTGGTGTGGTCTTACGGGTATCGGTCAAGCGGGTGGAGCATCCGGCGGGAATTTGATCGACAAAAGCACGCGTGAGTGTTGCGATCCCTGTCAATCGTTGAACGAAGTTCAGGGCGACACGTTCGGCGGCAAGAATGCTGCGAGCCCGTCCTTGTACGCGCCAAAGCGTAGCTCCTTTCACAACTTTTTCGCCATCAATTGCAAGGATCTTGCATTCAATTTGTGGGTCGACCCGTCGGAACACAGCAACCCAAAGCTCTCCTCCACAGGCCACAAGGTCATGGCGGGCAACGGCATTGGCGCAGGCCAAGGTTGAGGATTCAACGGTGGCATCGGTTGTCATGTCGCCACCCGCCAAGTCTTCGCGCAAGGCTCGGTCTACAGTGTTTTTGTAAACAACGGGCAAAAGCATGACGCAAGCCTATACGAGGCTTCAAACGCAACCTAGTGGTGCGTGTCCAAAGGTGGGTCCAAAAGCATATAGCCTTTCCCACGCTTGGTAAGCAAAAGTTTGGGCTTGGGTCCATCCCCCATCATTCGTCTCAACCGGGATATAAAAATATCAACGGTGCGAGTGACGGTATCGGCTGAGTAGCCCCAGACTTCGACCAGAAGGTCCTCGCGGGTGACGTAAGAGCCACGCTTGCGCCACAGGTGAAGGAGTAGCCTTAGCTCCAAGTCTGTGAGCAGGAACACTTGGTCTTCAATTCGCAGAGTGGACTCTGAAGGACACAGCGTGCAGTGCCCAATTGCGATTTCGGAAGGAATGGCGGAGCGATACCACTGGCTTCGTCGGGCGAGGCCACGAACGCGCAGGATGACCTCTTGAAGGTTGAAGGGTTTGGTAACGTAGTCGTCAGCGCCAAGGCTCAGTCCGATGATGCGGTCTTCGTCCGAGGCGCGAGCGGTCAATACCAACACTGGCAAACGAAAGTCTTGCTTCTTGATTTCCTGGAGTAACTCAAGCCCATCGGTATCTGGAAGCCCGAGGTCCAGCACAACAACGTCAGGCAATTCACGGAGCCAGGACGCGCGGGCGTCAACACCGGTGGACACCCATTCAACGTGGAAGCCTTCGAGTTTGAAGTTGAGCTCGAAACCTTTGGCAAGGTTGACCTCATCCTCAACGAGTAGGATGCGTTGTTTCACCCTTCTTTTTTGTCTTTCTTGGCAAAGGGAATGGCAACACGAAAATGGCTACCTTTTCCTGGTCCGTCGCTATCAACCCAGGCGCGCCCACCGTGAGCTTGGGCGATGCTGGCGACAATGAACAGGCCGAGTCCGGTTCCGCGGCGGTGTTTTTTGTGTTCTGAAGACCGATAGAACATACGAAAAATACGCTTTCTTTCGGCGCGAAGGATACCAGGCCCATTGTCTCGTACGCAGATGACGGCGGCGCCACCTTGTTCGAGCAATTCCAAAATGATGTGCACGCCGCGCTGACCGTGATA
>PDWJ01004554.1_pt1 | contig 12138 bp, 10 predicted proteins | sample 1430881 | NCBI WGS metagenome assembly PDWJ01 (sample SAMN01162460, study PRJNA174530) | Oral metagenome, whole genome shotgun sequencing project. | biome: Marine environment; feature: Marine mammal; material: Swab sample of the gingival sulcus; isolation source: swab sample of gingival sulcus... | reverse complement strand
CGTGATAGAGCACATAGATGGAACTCAACTTAGAAACAAAGTTATAGACAGCAAAGAGGCGCAGACCCTTGCACTTGAAATACCCTTAAAACTAAATGGAGCTATTAAGAACGTCAAGGTATTTATAAGCTCACCTCAAAAGATGTTAAAACTCGACTGGGAAAATTTTGATATGTTCTTTGTATTGACAACAAAAAAACTGGGTGAAGTTGGGATAAGGGTTAAGGCGGTTCAAAGAAACCTAAAGGTAAATATAATAAACGATAGGGCAAAAAAGCTTAGAGAAGAGGAGGACTTTAGTAAAGAGTTTAAAAAAGACGTAGAAGAGTTTGGATTTAACTTAGTGAAAATGGTTCTTAAGGCTTGGAATGAAGATAACACAAAGGTTAAAAGTGAGCCAAAATCTAAAGACCCATACGCAAATAAGGATGGTGGGTTTGACATAAAAATCTAAACCTAAGGTTTGCTGAAATACAAGAGAGATGGTATTATGAAAGAGTTGAGAACGCGTTCTAAAAACCATAAAACAGCTGAAAAAATGATACTAGAAAATCCAGCTTTAAAAGGTTCCAACCCAGATGTCTTATCTGAGATTATAGATACAGACATAAGGGAGAATTTGCCACCTCAAATGATGGCTGTGATTCACGCTGTTTTTAAGGTAATAGAAGAGTTAGATTCCTAAAAAAAGGGGGAAACCTTTGAAAGTAAGTAGAGTTACATCCGCAACTAGCAAAGCATCAGCTGTAAAACAAAAGCCAAACACTTCAGGATCAACCTTTACGGATTTGATGAACGAAAAAAAGGATGAGGAAACCAAACGTCAACTAGACCAGATGATGAAGTCTATAAAGGCAAAGGGTGAAGAACTGGTAGATTCAAAAAATCTAGACCTCCTCGTAAACTACAAAAAACTAGTCAGGGACTTTGTGGCTACAGCGGTTGAGTTTGCATTTGAAATAATTGAAAGGAAGGGCCGTTCAAGAATGGGGAGGGCTAAAATCCTCAAAGTGGTAAGTAAAATAGATGACAACCTAGTACAAATAACAGAGGAATTCTTAAGTTCTGAGAGGAGCAAACTGAAGTTGCTAAAAAAAATAGGAGAATTAGGCGGATTACTAACAGATATATACATATAAAGGCTTGAAAAAAAACTACTAATAGGGTATAATTCACCAAACATTTGAGCTGATTTAGTAGGCCATCAAATCCAAACTCACAAAATATCGAGCTAAGAGTTTGGAAACAGATGGTTTTTGTCGTGGTAAGGACTAAAAAATAGGGTCCAATCAAAATTATTTAGGAGATATAAATATGACCAACAACAAAAATGAAATTACACAAGCGGGACTAGATAAACTTGTCGCAGAATTAGACGATCTTAAGAATGTCAAAATCCAAGAAATTGCAATAAAGATAAAAGAGGCAAAGGATTTTGGGGACTTAAGTGAAAACGCTGAATTTGACGAAGCTCGTAAAGAACAAGCACAGGTTGCCGCTAGAATAGAAAGACTTGAAAAAATTATCGAATCTGCGGTTGTAGTAGATACTTCTTCCATAAGCGTAAAATCCGTATCGCTTGGGGTAAAAGTAAAGCTTTACGACTATGATTTTGACGAAGAGATAACTTATAAGATAGTAGGCGAAGCAGAAGCTGACCCCATAAATGGATTCTTATCAGCAGGTTCTCCAGTAGGAAACGCCTTACTCGGCAAGAAAAAAGGTGACGAGATTGAAGTTGAAGTCCCAGATGGAATTGCAAAGTACAAGATTTTAAAAATATCCAAAAAATAGTGTAGACTAAGATATAAAATATTAAAAACAATAGTGTGAATTAATTTTTTTCACAAAATTTTTAAGAAGATTTACGCGCAACCAAAAAAGTTTCTAAAACATATATGATATACAAACTTAGAAGTTTAGTCACAGAATGCGTATAAAGAACTTAAAAGATGCGGAAAAAATAAGGGGAAGCTAAGATGGACAATTACATAAATGAAGAAAACGAATTGATTAAGGCAAAATACGAAAAGCTCCAGCAGCTAAAAGAAGATGGAAAAGATCCTCACAAGGTGAGCAAGTACGATAAGAGCCACAATTCCAGTGAAATAAAAGAAAACTTTGAAAAACTTGAGGGAGAATCCGTTAAAATAGCAGGAAGACTTATGTCTAAGAGGATTCAAGGAAAGGCTGGGTTTATAGACATACAGGACCAAGATGGCAGGATCCAAGCCTACGTTCGTAAGGACAGGCTAGGTGAAGAAGAGTTCGCAGCATTCAAACTCCTAGATATAGGTGACATAATAGGCTTGGAAGGTGAAGTCTTTAAGACCAAGGTCGGAGAAGTTTCTGTCAAGGCAACCGGCTATACCCTACTTACAAAGTCGATACAGATTTTACCAGAAAAATTCCACGGTCTAAAAGACGTAGACCTAAGGTTCAGACAGAGATACGTAGACCTAATAGTAAACCCAGAAGTAAAAGACGCCTTTGTAAAGAGAAGCAAGATAATAAAAACAATAAGATCAATCCTAGATGGAAAGGGCTACTTAGAGGTAGATACTCCTACCCTTAGCTCCGTTGCAGGGGGAGCTACCGCTAAACCCTTTATAACCCACCACAACACACTAGATATTGATATGTATATGAGGATAGCTAACGAGCTATACCTAAAAAGGCTTATCGTAGGTGGTTTTGAAGGTGTATACGAGATGGGTAAGATGTTCAGAAATGAAGGAATGAGCATCAAACACAATCCAGAATACACCGCAATGGAGGTATATGTAGCTTACAAAGACTATGAGTTTATGATGGACCTAACAGAGGAACTCATCACAGAGTGTTGTAAAAACGTAAATGATGGTCTAGTTATAAACTATCAGGGAAGAGAATTAGATTTAACACCACCCTGGAAGCGAGTATCCATGCACGAGATGGTAAAGGAAAAGACAGGGGTAGATTTTTACAACTTAGATGAAGAGACTGCAAGGAAAGAAGCTAAGAGGTTAAACCTTGAGATAAAACCGCATTTTACAATAGGGCACTACGTAAACGAGGCATTTGAGACCTACTGCGAAGACGATTTGATTCAGCCAACATTCTTAATGCACCATCCAGTAGAAGTGAGCCCTCTGGCAAAGAGAAATAAGGACGACGATAGGATAACAGATAGGTTTGAACTCTTTATAAACGGTTGGGAGCTCGCAAACGCATTTTCAGAGTTAAACGACGCAATAGATCAAAGGTCTAGGTTTGAACAACAGCTCAAACAGAGAGAAGCTGGTGACGAAGAAGCTCACCAAATGGACGAAGACTTTATAAATGCACTTATGGTAGGACTACCTCCAACAGGAGGCTTAGGAATTGGAATAGATAGGATGATTATGTTGCTGACTGATTCCGCATCTATAAGAGATGTCATCCTCTTCCCTACAATGAAGCCATTGACTGAATAGAGTTAGGGGTTGTCGGGGTTTGAGTAAGTAAAGTGGTCAGATTTACCAAAGGCTTACCACCAAATAAAAACATAGATAAGCATTTCATAGAAATATGGAATGCTTTTTTTCGTACCCAAAATGAACGGATGATGATACAATAAGTCAGAGCTGAGTACGAGATGATATTGCTACAAAAGTCAGTATAGCTATTATGAGGGCATTTGTAGAAATGCGAAATGATGAAGTAGAATTAGAGAAAAAATTAAATATGGTTTTTGGGGAATGATTTTTAGGAGGAATTTATTGTGGAATATAATAGTACTGCAAAATTTGTAAAGTTTTTTATAAAAGGGCCTACCTATAAGGCTATAAAAGATATTGCACCAGAATTAAACAATAAAGAGTATAAAAAAAGAGTTAGTGAAGAATATAAGAACATTATTCTTAGAACCGAAGGTATAGGGGGAAAGAAAAATCCTATGGAAGTAATTTTATATTTTACTGCCTTTGCTATTGCTGTTTACAAATGTGCTGATGATAAAATAAGTGAGGAGGATTTTTCTAAGACTATCGATGCCATTACTAGTTCTAAAATGATGGAAATATCATCTAAATCATCAGGTGCTTTTTCTAAAAAGACTATTGATATGTATAGAGAATTAAATGAGAGGTCGAAAGAGAAAAAATATAAGAATGACTGGGTTGCTGAGTTTGAATATAAAGAGGGTAGTGGCGAATACTTTGTAACATACTCTGAATGTGGGGTTTGTAAACTATGTAGGCAGGAAGGTGTTTTCCACTTAGTTAAATATATGTGCAAGATGGATTATCCGTCCTTTGAGTTTAAAAAAGCAGTTTTGGACCGCACCAAGACTCTTGGATATGAAGATGAAGTCTGCAATTTCCATATTATGACTAGGGAAAGAGCAAAAGAAATTAATTTTGTTAAAAGTAAGGATGCAAAATAAGGAAGTATCACAAAAAATATTCTTCGATGGTCAGACTTATGATGCTTATCTATTTGGTTTGCTAACGTTAAAACATATATAGTTACCAACTATGCCTTAGTTGAGTATTACTCTATATAGACTATTAAACCATAATTTTTTGATGAAAATTATGGTTTTATTTATGTCTTTAAAAGGGTAGATTTACAATATAATACCTAAAGGGATTTTAAAGCGAATATTTTATTAGAGCGATTTATAAGAATAGTAAGGCAAACAAATGAAAGAAGATAAAGAATGATTTTTATATCAAAGGAGACCAACATGAATGAAAACAAGTGGATTATAAGAGGTAGGGTCTTATGGCTATATATTAAATATCAAGTCGTTTCAAAATTATTAGTGGGTTTATTCGCCTTCCCTATTTTTGCTATGATTTCAGATTTTTTAATCAACGAATCTGGTAGAACAAATCTGAGTAATGGAGATTATTTAGGTTTCGTTTTCAGTATCTACGGCTTAATTGTTATCATTTTAGGAATATTGCTTTTAATATTCATACTAGGTATGGATATTAATACTTTTATTATCATATCCTCTTTAGTAGAGGAGAATAAACTTAAAATAAGAATGAAGAATATTTTGTTCACGGCGTTTAAATCCCTCAAACACTTCTTCTCACCAGTAGGCATATTCTTAGTATTATTTGTAGCTTTTATTTTGCCTATTATCGGTTTTAGCGTTAGTATGGGGCCACTTAAAAGTTTCAAAATACCAAATTTCATTACGTCTGTTATATTTAATAATCCACTATATAATACTCTTTATATTATAGCTTTGACCATACTTTCTATTATTAGCATAATATATATCTTTACCATTCATTTTATGTTAGTCGATGGCAAAAGGATGGCGGATGCCATGAGAAGCTCGAGAAAGTTAATCTTTAAGTATTGGAAGAGCTTTCTAAAAGACTATATTTTAAAAATTCTGCAGTTAACTCTAGTCTGCTTAGGTCTAATTATAGTTTCTGTATTGATTTTAATACTGTTTTCATACCTATTTAGCTTTGTTTATTCAAATATAATTTCGAGTGCTATCTTCTTACTGTTAGCCATTGGCGAATTGGTGTCATTCTTTGCATTTATTTCAGTTCCTATTATCATATCTATCCTAACAAAGCTATTTTATAAATATAATAGCTTAGAAGATAAGAAAATTCATCTTAGATTAGATACTCAATCAGAAGAATTACCTAGCGAAGATACCTATAGAAAGATAAAAGTAAAAACGAAGGTGCAAGTAATATCCTTTATTCTACTGGTGCTTATAGTTAATCTTTCTATGTCCATTCTAGCTGAAGCATTCTTTGATGATGTGTTTAAAACCACTATTAATATCGAACTTATAGGACATAGAGCCGGTGGTGATTTAGAAGCAGAAAATACAACAAATGGCATAGAAGAAGCTATAAAAGCTGGAGCTAGTTGGGCAGAGATAGATGTTCAAAGAACCAAAGATGGTAAGTACGTTATCAACCATGACAAGACATTTGCCAGAACTTCAGGAGTAGATAAGACACCAATGGAAATGACCTTTGATGAGATTAGAGAATTAAATGTTAAAAATGACTTTGATGAAAGCAAACTTCCTAGAAAAGTGGCAAGTTTTGAGGAAATTTTAGATGTCTCAAAGGGTAAAATTGGAGTATTTGTAGAACTAAAAGGAAAAAGCGCTGACCATCAAATGGTGGATGATGTCGTTAAGATGATAGAAGAAAAAGGTATGCTAGATGAATGTGTTATTCTCTCGCTTAACTATGATATTATTGAATATACGGATGCAAATTATCCACAAATTAAAACTGGGTTTTTATATTTCTTTTCTACTGGAGAATTAAAAGACTTAAAAGGTGATTATTTAATAATGGAAGAAAGAGAGGCTACATCAGAAAAAATAGGTGAAATCCATAGAGCAGGTAAAAAAGCTATCGTATGGACAGTAAATACCGAAGAATCAATTCAAAAGTTTATCTATTCTGAAATAGACGGAATTATCACTGACCATTTAGGGTTAATAAATGAAGCGATAGAAAAGTCTAAAAACAGGTCACATATTGAGATTGTTATAGATAGTTTTATAAATTAAAAGATTGAAAAGCGTACATCGTTCTTTTTGATGCCCTAAGAATAAGTTTTTCATCATAAGTGCCATGAAAGTACGCTTTCTTCATCTCGCCATAGGTTTTGATAGACAGGATTTTCTTTTATCAAAACATCGTGACTGGAAACTGCGCTTATTTTACCTTTTTCCATAACTATTATTTTATCTGCATCTTTTATAAACTCAAGTCTATGAGAAACTACTATTACGGTTTTATGCTTTGATAGTTTTTGTAAGGCTAGTTTAAGTAGCATCTCGTTTTCTATGTCTAGGGATGCCGTAGGTTCGTCTAACAGTATGATCTTAGCGTCTTTTAAAAAAGCTCTAGCAACAGCTATTCTCTGTCTTTGTCCTGCAGATAACTTACTTCCATTTACACCAATAATGGTTTCGTAGCCATTCTCTAAATTTTCTATAAAATCATGACAATTTGCTAATTTGGCGGCTTCGACTATTTCTTCTTTTGTCGCATCACTTTTAGCAATTCCTATGTTGTATGCTACGCTTTTATTAAACATGTATGCATTTTGAAAAACTACTCCATATATTGATAAATACTTTTCTGCTTCAAAAGAATTTATAGCTTCATCACCGATAAAAATGGATTCATCGTTCACTTCATAGTACCTAAGCAACATCTTCAATAAGGTGGTTTTTCCACAACCACTCTTCCCGACCACAGCATAAATCTTATTTTCATCTATCGATAAATTAATATTTTCTAAAATTTCTTCTTCTCCATATGAAAAACTTAAATCTTTAAAAGATAACCTTCCCTTTGGTTCTGTCTTGTTACTTCCGCTTTTAGGCTCATCATATTCATAAAAGTCATAAATTCGTCCAACAGCAGACTTGAAGTCAGAAAGTATTAAAGTGTTCAGATATATAATTATTAAAGGAGTGAAAATTTGCATACTCACAAACAAAAATATAACATAAATTATAGGGTTTAGGCTTCCATTTTCAATTAACATTACTCCTACATATGCTATAATACCTGTTCCCATAAAAAGAATAGATGTGCTGAATGTTGCAATGGGAAATGAAGACAATTCCATTTTCAATGTGAGGTTTTTTATTTTCTTTAAATTTGACGTTAATTTTTCGAATTTTTCTCCCTTTATATTAAATAACCTAAGGTTAGAGAGCCCTAAGATATAGTCAAGCAGTGTATTTGAAGACGCTATTTTTGCTTTTCTAAGAGATTCACTTACCTCTTTGTACTTTTTCTTTGAAATATAAGCAAATACATAACTTATGGGAATTAGTGAAATAAACACTAGGCTCATTTTAAAATCTAAAAATGGAAGTAATACTACTAAAATAATCAAGTTAATGAGTCCAGAAGCCATTACTTGAATTATACCTGTCCAAGTCATATTTACAGTATTGTGATCATCCACAATTATCTTTAATAGATCAGCTGATTTTTTACTTTGATAAAACCCCATCGGTAAACGCCTTAATTTTTTACCGAGAATAATTTGGAAATCTCTAACGCTTTCTGACATTGTTTTGAAGTTTAGTATATATGTTTTTGATTTTATTAAAAACATTAGAACAAACTGAGCCACTAAGGCTATTATGATTATATAAAAAGTTTTTTTAGGAACATCATTATTACTCAATAGTATGAAAAAGGCTAAACCTCCTAAAGATGGCGCAAGTTTATCTACCCATGTATCTATTAAGAATAAGATAAATAGCTTTTTATATTCACTTGTTTTATCAAAGCAAGATTTTTTGATAAAATCTAACATATTTCTTCTCCTTTCTGAGATTTTGAAATCGACATTTTTTCTGACAATTTTTGATAAGTAAATAACCTGTGGTATCGTCCTTTTTTCTCTAGTAGTTCTTCGTGCTTGCCACTTTCTACTATCATGCCATTTTCAACAACTATTATATTATCAACACTTTCTATGGTTTTTAATCTGTGTGCTATTATTACAACTGTTTTGTCACGGGCTAGCTCTAAGAATGCCTTTTGCATATAAAGTTCATTCTCTGTATCAGATGCGGAAGTAGCTTCGTCTAAAACAATAATCTTACTATCTTTTAGTAGTATTCTAGCGACTGCAATCCGCTGTATTTCACCACCAGAGAAAAAACCTTCATCCTCTCCCACTACAGTATTATATCCGTTTTTTAAACTCATAATTTTATCGTGGATATTGAGCTTTTTGCATACTTCTATAACTCTATCTTTTGGTATATTTTTATCCATATCTAAATTAAACATTAGAGTATCTTTAAATAAATAGTTTTCTTGAAATACAAAGGAAATGTTTTCCATCAAAGTTTGATTATCAATGTCATTAATATTTACACCACCAATTTCTATAGTTCCAGAATCTGCCCTTAAAAATTTTATTATCAACTTAGCTACGGTAGTCTTACCACCACCAGATGAGCCTACAATTCCCAATTTACAGCCCTGCTCTATTTTAAAACTAATGTCTTTAAGAATCTCTTTTTCTCCATAATTAAAGAAAACATTTTTAAATTCTATACCAAACTTATCTATTTTCTTTGGAAAGGTTGGTTCTTTTATTACAGGTAGATCTAGTATTGAATCTATTCTATTGACGCTTTCATTAATTGCTTTCTGAGAATTTGCCATTATAAAAAACGTTTCAAAGACATTTTTAAGAACGGTAATAGAAAAGAGGAATAATACAAATTCGCTTATTAACTGAGCACGATTAGTTGTTGAAAAATACCTGCTAAAAGTTAATAGAAAAATTGCTAGATAAGGTAGATTTAAAATAGAGAAAAATGAACTTACAACATATTTAGAAGTATTGGCAATTTTTATAATTATATCTGATAGGGAATATATTGCTTTTTTGTATTCAGACATAGATTTTTCTCCAATGTCATAACACTTTATATCATTCATTCCCTTGATATACTCTATTACTTCGCTTTGTACGTTTTCCGTCTCGTTATGTAAAATTGCTTGGTATTCCTTATTTATAGGTTTTGACATACTTACAGCCAGGATTACAAGCGCTATTATAATGGGTAAAATAACTGCTAATGTTAAAGGAATATCAACATAGAATAGATATATTATAACCAGAGGTACTGTCAGTAAAATTTCTATTATATCCATTTGGGCGTGGGATAAAAAAACTTCTATTTTTTCAGCATCAGTCATTATTATTTTTTCTAACTTTCCAAGAGACAAATCGCTTAGATAACCCAGATGTATTTTATTCAAATGATTTATTAGGGCTATTTTTGTATTATATATTATATCGAACGCTCCTTTATGAGCCAATTTAGAAGCGATAAAGCGAAGTATCGCATAGAAAATACCACTTATGATAAGGATTAGGGCGTATTGTTTTACTAATTGAGTATTTAAATCAATCGAGTTTATAACACTAACGCTTACTTCAGATATTATTTTATATACAAGCCATACTTGCAATAATTTTAATATAGTTGCAAAAAACGTGCTTATTTTTGAGAGAGTAAAAAGACTCTGTTTAGATTTTGATATTTCTAAAAGCCTATTTACTCCAGTTTTTTTATTTTTCATAATAACCTCCCTTACTTAATAAGATTATATTAAGTAAGGGGTTTATAACATTGCCTGAACGGATTATTATATCTCACTAGGAGAAAAGGAAAAATATTTTTTAAAGGTTTTATAAAAACTTGGGTAACTCTCATATCCACAAATATATGCTATTTCACTAAGAGAATGCTTATTTTGTGAAATTAGCTCAACGGCATAATTCATCCTTTTTTTTCTAATGGTTTCAAATATTGTTTCACCATATACTTCTTTATACTGTTTTTTTATTTTAAATTCATTCGAATAAGAAAAGGAACTAATGGCAGAAAGCGTTAATTTTTTCAAAAAATTATTATCAATATATTTTTTTATGTTTCTTATTATAATCAAGTCATTTCTATTTATACATTTATGGTATGGCTTATTAGCTATGATTCTATTTACTGACAAGTCAATGAGCTCGTAAACAAGAGATCTGATTTCTAACTTTGATATTATATCAGTAGCTTCCGTATTATATAATTTTTGCACTATACCACTAATATCCTCATCTTGAGCAGAAACCTTGTATAAATTAGTTTCTTCCTTGGTAAGTTCTTTGGTTAGATCAAAATTTTTAAAATATAAATCCGGATTCAATTTAACTGAAAGCTGTTTTATATCTTCTCCTTTTTTGGCAAAAATACGAGATGATTTATGTTCAAAAGCAGATAACGAAAATAAATCTAAACTAGATTTTGCGTGCATATATTTTTGGTTAATTTCGAACTCAAAATTTCCTTTAATTGGAAAAGTAAATTCTAAGTGATTACCCGAAAAATTATTTTCATATAAAAAATCTTTTTTTGTATGAATATTTTGCTTTTCGACTATTAGTATTTTATCTACGCAATATTGCTTAGTAAATCCATAAACCAGAGGTGTTTCTAAATTTTGCTCATTTTTAAACCTACTAAGATAGGCATCTTGATTTCTTTTATTCATAAAAATCCTTATATATTACAATACTTATTAAGTGTAATTATATTGCTTGTGAGAATCATTGTCAATAAGAGAAGTTTTTTATTCTAGTTAATCGATAATAGATGATACTATGCTAGTTGGAGAGAAAAAATCAAGTGTTAAACTAATAAAAATATTATAGAATAACAATGTATTTAATAACGAAAAGACGGTAAAATATATTAAAACTTCTTAGGTATAAACTCTAACGAATTTAAAAGGAGAATTTCAAATGAAAGAGTATAATATAATCACCCTGTGTGGCAGCACTAAATTTAAGGACGAATTTTTACAGGCTCAAAAGGATTTGACTTTGCAAGGGAATATAGTGATTTCCGTGGGGCTATTTGGGCATTCTGGTGACGATGAAGTGTGGAAAGAGGGCACAAAGGAAATGCTAGATGATATGCATAAGCGTAAAATCGATATGGCTAATGAGATATTTGTAATCAATAAGGGTGGCTATATTGGTAGTAGTACAAAATCTGAAATTGAATATGCAAAAGCTACTGGTAAGAATATCAGATACCTAGAGGAAATATAATACTTAAAGAGGAAAATTTAGTATATACCGAATCCCCCTCAGACTGTCGACAATATCTTAGTTCTACTTTGTATTAGGGTTAAGCCTATACCCTTCTAAAATATGATCGTTTTCCATTATAAAGGGTCTAGCGGTTTCAGTTGGTACCCAATTATCGTATTTATTCATAAGATAATCATTTAGTTCCCTTCTATTTTGAAACTTGAGGACTTGGTACGGTTCTTGGAAACTGAGTTTTTCAACAAATAACAGATAATTTCCAACAGCACTTGGAACTAGTATCCCTGTATGTCCTATAAAAAGTATATTATCAAGGTCACTGTGTATATAAAACGAAATCAAAGAAGCGTCTACATCTTTAAACGATATCTTGCTCTTTTCCATATGAGCTTTAACTTCCTCTATGTGCTTATCTACGTCTTTAGTTAATTCAGCAGGAATTCCTGCAAAAATGGTATTAAACTTATTGATATTTTCATCTGTAAACTTAGGATTTTCGCTATATGAAATTGACTC
>PDWJ01006932.1_pt1 | contig 12139 bp, 11 predicted proteins | sample 1430881 | NCBI WGS metagenome assembly PDWJ01 (sample SAMN01162460, study PRJNA174530) | Oral metagenome, whole genome shotgun sequencing project. | biome: Marine environment; feature: Marine mammal; material: Swab sample of the gingival sulcus; isolation source: swab sample of gingival sulcus... | reverse complement strand
CCCTCGCTAGGGCTTGCTCCGATTATTATTCAGCAGATTTTCGATATTATTGGTGATATTCGTAAAGAAGGTATTACTATTTTCCTGGTCGAGCAAAATGCTAACAAAGCCCTGCAAATTGCTGACCGCGGTTATATTATGGAAACGGGAAAAATCACCCAAAGCGACACTGGTAAGGTATTGCTGACCTCCGATAAGGTTAAAGCAGCTTATTTAGGCGGTTAATGTTTTTTAGATATTTATAGAAATAATAACTCCTTTTATGGCCAAGCAACGTATATTAATTATTCTGCACCGCTCCTGCGGCGATACAGGGAAAATCGGCGACCTTTTAAAGCAGCGTGGCTATCAACTGGATATCCGTTGTATATTAGAAGGTGATTCCCTGCCTGTTCCCGATGATTATGCCGCTGTGGTTATTCTGGGTGGCATTATGTCGGCAAATGATTGTCAGATTTTACCGGGAATTCGTGCCGAAATTGATTGGATTCCCTCCGTTATTGCCGCGAATGTGCCCTATTTGGGGATTTGTTTAGGTGCGCAATTGCTCGCCCGTGCGTTAGGCGCAGGTGTTTCCCGCAAAGCCGATAAGTCGGTGGAAATTGGTTTTCACCAGGTTCGCCCCACGCGGCCAAATTGTTCGCTGCTGCCTGCCGAAGGGCTGCGGTTTTATCAATGGCATTTAGAAGGCTTTAGTATTCCCGATAACTGTGAACGATTGGCTGAAAGCGATAACTTCCCTAATCAGGCATTTATGTTTAATGCCAGGACCATCGGCTTACAATTTCATCCCGAGGCTACCCGTGCAATGATTGATTGCTGGATACAGCGTGAGCCGGAAAATCTGCGTTTAACAGGCGCACAATCCTATAAGACCCAGGTCGAATTATTTCGCGAATCTGATGCTAAGGTCAGCCAATGGCTGGAGCGTTTTATCAGCCAATGGCTGGTATAGGCGGGCTGGCATAGGCGATTTTTTCCAGGCCTTTAATAGCATACTTGCAAAACAGAATATCTATATCTGCCTCCTACAGTAACGTCAATAAATACACGATAGCACGTTATGGTCTGGTTGCCGGCCTATCGGCATGTTGACAAATCAGCGCATCGTCAATATAGACCGGGACTTTAACGATACGATTGCTATGGCGATGGTTGTAGGCAAAGAGCAACAGGCGCTTATTTTGCCAGCTATTGTTACCGTCGATATCTTTGAGTGCCGCCGACCAAGTGCCTGTCGGCACCCACTCAACCGGCTGTAGTACGGCAGCGTTAATGGTTTTATCAAAGGCGCGAATAACGCCATCGGCAGTAACTTCAACGTGGGCTACCTGATTTTTCCCGGTGGGGTAAAATACGTGGTAAGAGCGTGTGCAGTCGTACCAAATGGCTGCTGGCTTTGCCTCCCGGATAATGCCGTGGTTAACGGTCTTGTGGGCGACGAGGTTACCCCGTTCATCAATGAGGGCAATCTGGCTTTGGTCACTGAGCTTTTCATAGGCACCGTCTCTGGCGACAATCACAAAGCGGCCGATTTTATCCAGCCACAGCGCCTGGTAAAAATACTGCTGGGTGTTTTTTAAGTAATCTTGAGGCGGTTGGGTACGCTTAATAACGCCCCCGTCTTCGTAAAGTACGACTCCCCTGACTGCGTAGCCGTCATTGCCCCAGATAACCAGCGTTTTGGTGTTGGCGCGATTGCTGACGGCAATCGGCCACCAGTGGTCTTCATCGTTGGCGCTAAAGGCTATCGACTGCGTTTCAAAGCCGCTCTGGTCGTCAATCACCTTGGCTTTGACGACGGCACCCCCGGTGGACAGCGGCCCTTCGTCTGCGTACAACACCAAATATTTATCGGCCAAATGGACAACATTTGCCGAGTGCTGCGACCCCAGGCCGCCGGCAATCGTCCAGTTTGTTTTGATAATGCTGCCGTCGGGTTTGTGCAGCTGCGCTTTGACGTCGGGGGCGTTATTTCCCGAACCGTCTTCCCAGACCGACAGGATATTGTCGTTGACGGCATCGCGGGTGGCATGAACCGGTTCTTGCGCTTCGTCGCCGGCCTTGCCAATATAGCGCTGGTCGGCTTCCAAAGTGATGAGTTGTCCATGCTTGTCAACGGCGATTATCGAATGGTAAATATCGTGTTCCCAAGCGCGTTTGTCGGTGCTTGACCAGGTCAGATAGTATAGGGTGCGATTGTTCTGGTTAAATTCAATGGCCGAGACACCGTGACTTAACTGACGCGGGTCCTCGGCGCCAGCGCGACTCAGCGTAAATACAATAATCGTCACTAACGCCAGTAGTTTTATCAAAGCCTTTTGCTGCCTAAAATTCTCTATCATAACCGTAGTATTCTAGGCTATTTGCAGCGGCAAAGGCAAATTAAGTCAATGTCACAAAGTAAATGCTACAAAGCGGATTTTGTTGTTGCCTTATTTATTTGACGGTAAAATACCGTGCATGTCATCAAAGAAAGCAATCGATATTGCATCACATCACAGCTACTTTAGTGAGTTTCGCCAACGGACAGGCACCAAATACTTGATCTCCCTTCCGGGCCTGACGGGGTTCACAACTTAGTATCACGAAGGACCAGTGTGGTCAGATGATGATTATACGCGATAAAAAAAAGCACGCAATAAAATCTTTTATATACGTGCTTTAGCGGTGCTTTATTTCTTGTAATCTACTGCGCTAATAATGTGTTCGAGTGATCGGTGATATCAGCCCGCTCGGTAATTGATTGGATAAATTCATCCAATTCCAAACGCCCGATTTGCTCATTTAATGTTGCTGTTAATTGACTGGTCATTTGCGCATTTTCTTGTGACTGACTATTGCCCAGCTCAACTTTATTAGTAACATAAACATAGACATCACCGGTGGGTGAGCGGATTTCCTGAGCATTATCATTGCCTAATCTGGGTGGTTGCCGGGCAATTAATAGCGCAGCAACTGGATCTAACAGCGTACTGTCTCCCGGCTGTCCCTTAAAATCCGCAAAGGATTGATAGGGATAACCGGCTGCTTTGGCAGCTTTATCCAGCCCGCCCGTTTTACTGTTTTCAATCAGTTGTTTTGCCGCCTCGGCTACTTGTTTGTCGGTTTTTTCTGCAATAACCGCCTGTTCAAGCTTGGGTTTTACCTCACTGATCGCTTGTTGCTCAGGGGCTTTTAAGGCCTTTAACTGGTAAATAATCACCCGCTCACCCAGTGTAACCGGCTCTGACAGCTGTCCGATTTTTTTATCGCTATTGCTAATCGCTTCAACAATTTCCGGTATAGCTAAAATATCTTGTTTGCCATCCATTGCCTGCAATCCGCTGTCTTTGATTGCCAAACCGGTGCTTTCAGCAATGCTGTCCAATGTCGGAACGCAATACCGTTTTCCGTATCCATAGGCTGTGTTACTTCACCTACCGCATTTAAGGAGAAAATGGCATCTGTTGCAACTTGGTCAATTAAACTGTCGGCATTGATTTTTCTACTCACCCGGCCTAAATCTCCGCTGTCTTCGATGGCATCGATAAAATCCGTTTTAATATTTTCAACGGTCTTGCCTGCTTTTGCCGCAGCATAAGCTTCCTTAGCCTTACCCATATCGGAAAAAATCAGATAATCTACTTGCCGATCCGGCATGGCTAAATCCGCCATTTCCTGTTCGTTCAATACTACCGTTTCAGCAATAGCCGACGGATTAAAATCAATATAGCGAATATCCACCATTTCAGGTGTCATATACTGTGTTTTGTTGGCTTCATAATAATTCTCCATTTCTGCATCCGTTGCCGTATTGGTAAATGACTGCCGGGCAATTTTTGCCACGCTGATATCACGCGACATATTACTTAGCTCAATAAACGGCTGTAATTCCGCTTGACTGACAACAGCCGTTGTCGCAACAGCTACTTGTAATGCCTGCATGGCAATATCATTGGAAATATTACGACGATAAATTTCGGGAGATACACCGATAACACGGCGAAATACTTCCTCACTGAATGCACCGTTTTCTGAAAAAGTAATATCATTACGAATGGCATCGTCAATTTGTGGATTACTGGCCGCCAGCGGATAACGCTGAATATAATCGGCCAATGCTAAACGCTGCCTTAGTAAGGATAGCACTTGCTGACGAACTTCAGCAGCATCCATATCGGGGTTTCGTTGCTGTACGTTACGAAAAGCATTATTATATTGAAACATCGTAATTTCAGCGTCGTCCGTTGACAGTAGTGCTGATTGCGAGGCATTACTGCCCGTACCAAACTGGCTGGTCCCAAAGCCCGCCATACCGATTAATAGTAAACCAATGACAATATAAACGCCTTTGCTGGTTTTCTGTTCCCGAATATCTTCTAATGACATAAATTCACTCTGTTGTCGTTAATTAATGGCCCTATCATACCAAATTTATTTATTTGCCGATATGCTTACTTAAACTCAATACGATTGTTTGGGATAACTGCCTGATGAATACCGTTAGTAACAGCGGTTTTAGCTTCAACACCCAATTTTTCCAGCACTTTCTCAATCGCATCTTTTTGCATATAATCATACACGGGATAATTGCCCATGCGTTTGGCAACACCGGCCGGGGTATCAATGCCGTCAATCAAGCCTAAAGCCTGTGCTTTTTTTCCTGCCCAAAACAGACCGGAAAATAAATCGGGATTATCAGCCAGTTTATCACCCCGGCCGGTTTTTACCGCCTGAATAAAGTTTTGGTGTAAATCATCCAGCAACGTTTTGATAAAGGCAATGTCTTCGGGTTTCAGCGGTTTGGCAGGGTTCATAAAATCTTTATTTTTACCGGCAGTAAAGGTACGCGGATCCAGCCCTAGTTTTTTGGCTGCCTCCCCGTAACCGAAACTTTGCGAAATAACGCCGATTGAGCCGACAATACTTGATTCATCAGCATAGATTTCATCACTTGCCGAGGCAATATAATAACAACCGGAAGCACATACATCCGTCACTACCGTCAAAATAGGTTTACGGGTATTTTTTTTGATTTCACGAATGGTTTTATAAATAACCGATGACTGTACCGGAGATCCACCGGGACTATTGGCTAACAGCAAGATGCCTTTTACCCTATGATTGGCTGCTGCCCTTCTTAATGTACTGTTAAGTGCCTCAGCATTAGCCGCTTCATCAGCTGCTATTGTGCCTTTAAGGCGAACCAAAGCAATATGCTGTGAGTGTTGTCTGTCGCTTTTTTGTCCGAAAATATCGTAAGTCTGGGCTTCTTTTGACTGGATAAAAAACGACGCAACAATTGCCGTTAGATACAAAAAGAATAAGATTTTAAAAAAGATATTCCAACGCCGGGCACGTTTTTGTTCCTTAATGCCTTGCAGGGCGATTTTTTCAATCGTGCGTTGTTCCCAGTTAGGTTGCTGTGAATCCATTATGATTAATCCTGTTAGTGATAAAACGCATTATTATAATAAAGTTAGCAAATTTTGTACATATTTTGAATTGACATAAAGTGCTTGTGCTTTATAAAAAACGACTTGAAACTATCCGCCCGTTTTAGACAGTAATAGTCGCATTGAGCGATTATTATTTTAGAAGGAATCCTCAAAACGAGATAACAAGACATAAACCGCCCCTGTGCCACCCCGATTGGCCGGGCAGCTGACAAAAGCCAATACCCGCGGATGTTCTGTTAAGTAGCGTGCAGTAAAATTCTTTAATACAGGAGCAGGTTTATCGTAAGGTGTATCCCCGACGTTATAGCCTTTGCCATGTACAATGCGAATGCAAGCCATATGGTGATAGCGTTGATTGTCGATGGTGGTAGCCATATAAACCTCGGCTTCCATTGTGGTCATGCCGTGTAAATCAATGCTTTCGTAAACCGTTAATTCACCCTTGGCTAATTGTTTAACTAATTTATTTTGCACGCCTTCGGCACGGTAGTGCATTTCGTCTTCAATGCCGATACTGTAGTTTTCCCGGGAAACAGCAGAATGTTCGAAATGCTCCGCTAACTGCTTTTTTTCTCTGGATACAATTGGTTTGTTTAAATAATAGTCGGGACTGGTTTCGTCTTTTTTAATTGGCCTGATATTGCCTTTACCAAGTAATGATTGGAAATCATTGCCTTTAGTGCTCATATAGTAAACCTAAAAAATCTCTGTTTGATTGATTATATCAAACAGAGATTTAAAATAAATTCAAATTATTTTTCTAAAAGGCCGGTTATTATTTATCCAATTCAGAAGGTTTCATTGTTAGTCGTACCTTGCCTTGGCGATCGACTTCCAATAATTTGACGCGAACTTTTTCACCTTCTTTAACCACATCAGCGGTTTTTTCCACACGTTCGTCTTTTAATTGAGAAATGTGAACCAAACCGTCACGTCCCGGCATAAAGGTAACAAAGGCACCAAAGTCCATGATTTTAGCAACCACGCCGTTATAAATTTTACCCACTTCAGGCTCGGCAGTAATATCTTTAATCATCTGCATGGCTGCATCAGCCTGGTCTTTATCAACAGCGGCAATGGTGATTTTACCGTCGTTTTCGATATCCACAATAGCACCGGTATCCTCGGTGATTTGGCGAATAGTTGCTCCGCCTTTGCCGATAACATCCTTAATTTTATCCGTGTTGATACTCATAGTCAGATAACGCGGGGCGTATTCAGAAACCTCTTTGTTTGGCTGTGACACCACTTTTGCCATTTCAGCCAAAATATGAATACGCGCCTGTTTGGCCTGCTCTAAAGCAATTGCCATAATTTCCTGGGTAATACCCTGGATTTTAATATCCATTTGTAGGGCGGTAATACCGTCCTCACTACCTGCTACTTTAAAATCCATATCACCCAAGTGGTCTTCATCACCCAAGATATCGGTTAATACGGCAAATTTATCCGCGTCTTTAATCAAACCCATAGCAATACCGGCAACCGGTGTTTTTACCGGTACTCCAGCATCCATTAATGCCAAGCTTGAACCGCAAACCGAGGCCATTGAGCTGGAACCGTTTGATTCGGTGATTTCAGAGACAATACGTACGGTGTACGGAAACTCGTCAATCGTCGGCATAACCGCCAAAACCCCGCGTTTTGCTAAACGGCCATGGCCGATTTCACGGCGCTTGGGCGAGCCGACAAATCCTGTTTCACCTACCGAAAACGGCGGGAAATTATAATGGAATAAAAAACTATCTTTACGTTCGCCGGTCAGTGCATCAATAATTTGGGCATCACGCGCCGTACCCAAAGTGGTTATCACCAATGCCTGTGTCTCGCCACGCGTAAACAAGGCGGAGCCGTGGGTACGGGGCAGTACACCGGTTTTAACGTAAATCGGGCGGACGGTTTTACTGTCACGGCCGTCAATACGCGGCTGCCCGTCTAAAATGCGTTGACGAACAATCGTCTTTTCCAGGTCATGGGCATATTCACGAATCAATTTTTCATCCCAGCGCGGCTCCTCGTCATTAGCTAATGACTCACCGATTAATTCATTAACAACGTTGTCAGTGATTGCATGGACACGCTCATAACGCTTTAATTTTTCTGAAATTTGATAAGCGGCGGTAAAGTCATCAAAGGCCAGCCGTTTAATTTCAGATTGCAATTCCGTATCTTTTTCCGGTGCTGTCCAATCCCAGCTTTCAACACCGACTTTCTCAACCAATTCATCAATTGCCGTAATGGCCGATTGCAGGGCTTCGTGGCCGTAAACTACTGCACCCAGCATGATGTCTTCGGATAATAGATTGGCTTCCGATTCAACCATTAATACGGCATCTTTGGTGCCTGCAACCACCAATTCCAAATCAGAGGTTTGCAGTTCCGTAAGGGACGGGTTAAGTAAATACTCCCCGTCACGGTAGCCGACCTTTGCAGCTCCCAAAGGCCCGTCAAACGGTGCACCTGACAGTGCTAAAGCCGCCGATGCACCGATAATGGCAGGAACTTCAGGTGATACGTCAGGATTGATTGAAAGCACAGTCACAATAACTTGTACTTCATTGGTAAATCCTTCCGGGAACAAGGGGCGAATTGGCCGGTCAATTAAGCGGGCAATCAGGGTTTCCTCTTCAGAAGGACGGCCTTCCCGGCGAAAAAAACCACCGGGAATTTTACCGGCAGCATAAGTTTTTTCCTGATAGTTGACAGTTAACGGGAAAAAGTCACGACCGGCTTCGGCTTCTTTTTGGGCAACGGCGGTGACTAATAAAGTGGTGCCGTCAATATCAATCATTACTGCTCCACTGGCTTGGCGGGCAATTTCTCCGGTTTCCATAGTAACAGTGTATTTGCCGAATTGGAAAGTTTGGGTAATTTTATGCATAAATTTGCTCCTATAAAAAATCATTTTTTAATTAGCGTGCAAATTCTCTCTCTTTAAGTCTTATGAGTTGAAGATCTAAAGGCAGGGAACTTACACGATTTCAATTGTCGTTTTTTATTTGTTACCCAAAATTATTACTTGGAGTTATTGCTTAAGGCAACAAAACCCCAAACGACAGGGTTAAACACAATAAAAGGGGCAAAAGCCCCTTTTATTTATTTGCGTTATCGACGCAAGCCCAATTTGGCAATCAGTGCTTGATAACGTTCTAAATCTTTCTTTTTCAAGTAGTCTAAATGGTTACGGCGTGCGTTAACCAAAGACAATAAACCACGCCGCGAATGGTGATCTTTTTTGTGTGATTTAAAATGTTTTTGTAAATCGTTAATACGAGCCGTTAATAAAGCAACTTGTACTTCAGGTGACCCCGTGTCCGTTGCACTTTTGCCGAACTCTTTAATAATTTCGGCTTTCTTTTCAGTTTTAATCATAATAGTTAAACCTTTGTTAAATTATGTAAATGTTAAAAAAGTTACCTGTTTGTTGTTTAACAGGCATAAGTATTCTACCATTGATTCCGGCAATAACAAGACTACTAACAAGATTTATCAGCACTTTTTAACAAAATACAAACGGCATGGGCGGCAATACCCTCTTGACGTCCTGCAAATCCTAATTTTTCAGTAGTAGTGGCTTTGATATTGATAGACTCAACAGCTGTATTAAGGTCTGCGGCAAGATTAGCCCGCATCGTATCAATATGCGGACGCATTTTAGGGGCTTGGGCAATTACCGTAGCATCAATATTACCGATATGATAGCCGCGTTGCTGCATACTGGCAAAAACGCGGCGTAACAAAATACGGCTGTCGATATCGGTAAACGCCGTATCGGTATCGGGAAAGTGTTTACCAATATCGCCCAATGCCAATGCCCCCAATAAGGCATCACAAATGGCGTGTATTAATACATCTCCGTCCGAATGGGCGGCAAAGGCTTTATCGTATGGGATTTTCACCCCGCCAATCATTACATGGTCGCCTGCGGTAAAGGCGTGAACATCATACCCATGGCCGATTTTAATCATGCGTTTGTCCTATGATAAGTTGTTGATAACGATGCACAGCACCCTGATTGGCTGTTAAAAACCGCTTGGCACGACTGCCAATGCCGGCTGCAGGAATGCTGTTAAATAATTGTTGTTGGTCGATGACTACAATAGCTTTGTCATGTTGCATTTCGTCGATTAGGGTTGCGAAATTAAAGTAATGTTTACCAATCACACAAGGGGTGGCAAACAGTGCGGCTTCCAGCGGATTATGCCCACCGTGCGGGATAAAAGAACCGCCGATAATCGCCCACTCTGCCAGTGAATAAAAGGCTAATAATTGTCCCAGTGTATCAATAATTAACACATCACTGTCAGGTGCCAGGACGGTTGTTTGTGAGTAACGGCCGATTGACAAATTCTGTGCCCGAGCAAGCTCGATAATCGCATCACTGCGTTCCGGATGACGCGGGGCAATAACCAGCAAATGACTATCGACGAATGCGCTGTGTTTAAAGCGGCTGAGGATAAGCTCTTCCTCACCTTTATGGGTGCTGGCGGCTAAAATAAAGGGACGCTGCCGCAAATAAGTTTTTAGTCGTGTTTGCTGTGTTGTCAAGTCTGCCGGCGGGTTAATATCAAATTTTAAATTACCCAGCATGCTTGCATTGGCGCCTAATTGCTGAAAACGCTGACAAGAAGCGTTATTTTGACAGGCAACTTCACGAAAACCACCGAGTACTTGCTGTGTAAAAGCACCGAAAACAGCATAACCGCGATAGGATTTTTCTGATAACCGGGCATTGATCAGGTAAGCGGGAATGTCCTGTTTGTTAAGGCTGTGAATAAAATTCGGCCAAATTTCCGTTTCGACAAATACCGCAGCTTGCGGGCGGGTTTGCTGCACAAAACGGCGTGTAAAAATCGGTAAGTCAAAGGGTAAATAACAATGTTTAACACGCCGGCCTAATTTTGCTTTAAGCATGGCTGAGCCGGTAGGTGTAGTGGTGGTAATTAGTAATGCTTTTTTTTGCTCAAGCAATTGTTCAATCAAAGGTAGTACCGCCAGGAATTCACCGACTGAAACACTGTGAATCCATATCGCCCCGTGACTATCAGGCAGTTTTAATGCTAACCGTTCGCCGATACGTTGACGATAATCAGGGTTTTTGCGGCTTTTCCATAACAGCCGTAATACCGCAAACGGTAATGACAGCGCAATCACAAAGGAATAAGCGTAGGCAAGCAATGTCGCTTTCATCATTAACCGGTGGCCTCGTCAGCAGATAGTGCTTGCACTGCAGCTTGTACATTTTCCTGCAGATGCACGGGATTAATGGTACCGACAATCACTGAGGTAACCGGTTCGGCAAAAATAAAATCCATCGTGGTTTGTATCGGGTTATCACCTAATTGATCTAAATGTCCGCTGGCAAAAGCCTTTTTAACTAGAGTGCCTTTGTGTAAATGTGCGGCGACTTCGATAACTGCCCGTTCCGTTGGCTGAACAGGATTGTAAGTAATCATGGCAAAATCCATATTATATTGGCGTAAGGCGGCAATCCCGCCCTCAATGGTCTTGCCTGATAAACCGATATGGCGAACCAATCCCTGTTTTTGCAATTGCTTTAGCGTGTTGACCGTTTCATGGTGGTGTAAAATATCAAGGTCATTACCGTCGGAATGAATCAGCACAATATCAAGGTAATCGGTTCGCAAACGGGTCAGTGAACGCTGAATACTGGCACGAACAGCTTTGGCGGAGAAATCAAACGACGATTGTGCATGATTAAACTGTTCACCGACTTTAGTACTGATAATCCAATCGTGTCTATTCTTAAGCAATTGTCCAAGCCGTTGTTCGCTGCAGCCGTAAGCCGGCGCAGTGTCTAATATATTGATGCCTAATGCGTGTGCTTGTGCCAATAAATTACTGACTGCATCATCATCAGGCAAGCTAAAGGCATCAGGATATTTTACACCGCTGTTACGCCCGAACTTGACTGTACCCAAACCGATAGGGGAAAGCGTCAACTGGTTAATTTTGCGGTAAAAAGGTGATAGCATATAATAACTGTTTTAGTTAATTCCGGGTGTTGATAACAATCAGGTAACAACGTAACGTAACCATTATATTATATACGCATTAGCGATAAAGATGCTAAAATTTAGGATGGTTGAAAATGTAAATTTACCGTACTGTTTTGAGAGTGGTTGATTGAATAATTGAGTAAAGGAAAATAATAATGGGTGTTTATATTATTGGGGATGTGCACGGCTGTTATGATGAATTGATGGCCTTATTAGAGAGAATATCATTTAATCCTGATAATGACCGTTTAATTTTTGTTGGTGATTTGGTTAATCGCGGGCCGAAATCGGAGCAAGTATTGACATTAGTCCACACTCTGGAAGGTGCGGCTGAAATGGTGCTGGGTAATCATGATATTTCTCTACTGGCCTATGCTCTAGGTGTCTATAACGGTCAAGGAACGGATCTTCCTGCAATATGGGAAAAAATCGGTCATCAAAGTTTAATCGACTGGTTAAGACGGCAACCGTTACTCATTAACCTGCCGAAATACCACGCTGTTATAACCCATGCCGGTATTCCGCCGCGTTGGTCAATTAAAAAAGCCATTAAGCAAGCGAAAAAAGCCGAGAAGCGATTACAAGGAGAGGATGTTATTACTTATCTACAGGCAGCATATGAAAAAAGACCGGATAAATGGCAGTCAGACTATGATAAATATGATAAATTTCGTTATC